>MDTB01224359.1_pt1 | contig 24350 bp, 23 predicted proteins | sample 811161 | NCBI WGS metagenome assembly MDTB01 (sample SAMN05326650, study PRJNA326480) | marine metagenome | isolation source: seawater | place: Mediterranean Sea | collected 2009
ATCCCGAACTCGAACGTGAAAGCTGTTAGCGCCGATGGTACTTTGTCTTAAGGCATGGAAGAGTAGGTCGTTGCCAGGATTGTTTTTATTTTCATATTTATTACTTTACTGTTAAAAATTAATACGTTAATGTTCAATATTTGAACATGAAAAATATTAACAGAAATTACGATTTTTTAAATATTCTTATAAAAATTAATAAAGACTCAAATATCTCTCAAAGAAAACTAGCTAAGCAACTTAACTTAAGTTTAGGAAAAATTAACTATTGTTTAATTGCCCTTAAAAATAAAGGTTTTATAAAAATAAATAACTTCAAAAATAATAAAAAAAAATTTGATTATTTATATCTTCTTACACCAAGTGGAATAAGTGAAAAAAAAAGACTGGCACTCAATTTCATGAAACAGAAAATGATTGAGTATGATGAATTAAAAAAAGAATTAGATGAAAAATAATTTTAACTGGATCTGCATATATACAAATACTAAAATGGAAAATTATGTTTCTAAACAAATAAATGATTTAGGTTTAGATGTATATTTTCCTAGATATAAAAAAAGTATAAGTCATGCTAGAAAAATTATAGATAAAATTTATCCTCTTTTTCCAAGATATCTTTTTGTCAAAACATTAAATAACGAACTCTTAGTTAAGATTAGAGGTTTACATGGTGTTTCTGATTTTATAAAAAATAATAGAGGTTCCCCACAAAAACTAAGTAATGAAGACATAAAAAGATTAAAATTAAGAGAAAATAAAGAAGGTTATATTAATTATAATAGATTTTTAGAAGGTCAGAAAATAAGAATTAATAAAGCGAAAATATTTAATTTAAAAGCAAGTTTTGTAAAAAAAATTTGCAGAGATAATGCTGAGGTTTTAATAGAGTTATTGGGGAGAGAGCATAAAATAATTGCACCTTATAGTTCTATAGATCAAATACATTAATTTTTGATTTAAAATCTTGCTTTGAAGGGTTTTTCACCCTAAGTGCGGAGCATTGCTTAATTTTAATTAATATAATAAATTTAGAATTATTAATGAATAAAAAAATGACATCGATTGGAGTAATTGGAATGGGTTATGTCGGCCTTCCTTTAGCAATAGAGTTTGGAAAATATTATAATGTTATTGCTTATGATATCAATAAGTTAAGAATTAAAGAATTAAAAAGAGGAATTGATAAAACTTTAGAAGTAGCTCCATCAGAATTTAAATTATCAAAAAAAACTTTTTTTACTAATAATGATAATGATTTAAAAAATTGCAACTATTTTATTGTTACAATACCAACTCCAATAAATAAAAGCAATAAACCTGATTTAAGTTTTATAAAAAAAGCAACAAAAACAATATCTAAATATTTGAAACTTGGTGATATAGTAATTTATGAATCTACAGTTTATCCTGGAACTACTGAAGAAATATGCGTTCCAATTTTAGAAAAATTTTCAGGATTAAAGTACAATAAAGAATTTTTTTGTGGATATAGTCCAGAAAGAATTAATCCAGGAGATAAAAAAAGAAACTTAACAAATATAATTAAAGTTGTTTCAGGATCAAATGATAATATCTCAAATAAAATAAATAATTTATATAAAAAAATTATCAAAGCAGGTACATTTAAATCAAAAAGTATCAAAGTGGCTGAAGCTGCAAAAGTTTTAGAAAATACACAACGTGATTTAAACATTGCTCTAATGAATGAAATGTCTATAATATGTAGCAAGCTAAATATTAGTACATCTGATGTCTTAGAGGCTGCTGAAACGAAATGGAATTTCGTATCTTATAAACCGGGCCTAGTAGGTGGTCATTGTGTTTCGGTTGATCCATATTATTTAACCTATAAAGCTGAAAAACTTGGCTACCAACCAAAGATCATTCTTTCTGGTAGAAAATTGAATAATCATATGAAGTTTTTTGTAATCTCAAAATTTATACATAATCTTAAAATTAAAAATATTTACAAAAGGAATGTCAAAATATTACTAATGGGGTTAACTTTTAAGGAAAATTGTCCTGATTTAAGGAACTCTCAATCTCTTTTGATCTATAGAGAATTAGTGAAAAAAAAATTAAAAGTCGATATCTATGATCCTTGGGTCGATAAAAAATTTTGTAAAAAAGTATTAAACATTTCTATTATTAATAAAATTAAAAAAAATAATTACGATGGAATTTTAATTACTGTTAAACATAATATTTTTGAAAAAATGAATTTAGAAAAAATTATTAGTTTTTGCAAAAAAAATTATGTAATTTTTGATGTAAAAAATGTATTTAATAAAAACGCTAAAACAATAAATTTATGAGTTCATTAAATAAAGATAAGCAAAATTATAATAATGAAAAATGTTATATCATTGCTGAAGCTGGATTAAATCATAATGGATCATTAGAAATTGCAAAAAATTTAATTGAAATAGCAGCTGATGCTGGAGTCAATGCAGTAAAATTTCAAAAGAGAACCATTGAAGAGCTAGCCACAAAAGAAATTTTAGAGACTGAAGATAATAGATTTCCATCTTTTGGAAAAACTTATGGAGAAATAAGAAGATTTATTGAGTTTAATCTTGAGCAATACCAAGATTTAAAAGAATATACAAAAGAAAAAAACTTAGACTTTATAGTTACTCCTTTTGATATTCCCGCTTTACATTTCCTATCAAAACTTGGAGTTGATAAATATAAACTTGCTAGTCATAGTTTAACTAATCTAAATTTATTAAAAGAGGTAGCTTCAAAAAGTAAAGACACTATTTTATCAACAGGAATGTCAAGCTTAGATGAAATAGATACAGCAGTAAGTATTTTTGATGAACATAAAAATTTAAAAAATTTATCTCTATTACATTGTGTATCTTCTTATCCTACTCCTATTAAAGATTGCAATATATCGATGATACAATTCTATAAATCACGATATAAAATAAAAACTGGTTACTCAGGTCATGAATTAGGTTACACACCAACTCTTGCAGCTGTAGCTCTAGGCGCTGAAATAGTTGAAAGACATTTCACAATTTCAAAAAAAATGGAGGGTTTTGATCATAAATTATCACTAGAACCAGAAGAATTAAAAAATATGGTAAATGACATCAGAAATATTGAAAAATCTTTAGGTAATACAATTAAGGATATTTCTGAAACAGAGGTAATTACTAGAAAAAAATATCATGTTTCAATGATCACAAAGATGAACATTAAAAAAGGTGAAAAATTAACTAAAGATAAGATAACTTATAAAAATCCAGGAACGGGTATTCCACCAAAAGATGAAAAAAAATTTTTAAACAAAATTTTTTTACAAGATGTAAAAGAAGACACTTTAATATCTACGGATATGTTAAATGAATGAAATTTCAGTAATAATACGTGTAAAAAATGAAGAAAGATGGATAGGGCATGCAATACAGTCTGTAATTGAAAACCTTCCTGGATCTGAAATAATTATAATTGATAACAATTCTACTGATAACTCTATTCAAATAGCAAAATACTTTCTAAAAGATCCAAATCTAAAATATACTGACAAATTAAAATACACTAATATTAAATTTTTTAGTATTGAGCAATATACACCAGGCAAATCTTTAAACATGGGCATTACAGAAGCATCACATAACATATGTTTTATATTATCTGCACATTGCATAATAACTAATGTTGATATTGCTAAAATTAAAAATGACTTAAAAATATATAAAAGTATCTTTGGTAAACAAATACCAGTTTGGAATGGAAAAAAAATTAACCCAAGATATGTTTGGAGTCACTTTGTAGATAGAGAAGAGATAAATATGTTTTCAAAATTAGAAAATAGATATTTTCATCATAATGCCGCAGCAATATATGATAGACAATTTATTATTGAAAATCCTTTTGATGAAATTTTACAATCAAAAGAAGATAGATATTGGGCGCAAGATATTATAGCTAATGGTCATAAAATTTTATATGATCCTAAATTTGCTGTTCATCACCATTTTACAATTAATGGAAGTACATGGAGAGGAATTTAGTGAAAAAAATTTTAGGAGTTACCTTAGCAAGGGGTGGTTCAAAAGGTATAGTTAATAAAAATATAATTAAACTTAATGGCCTTCCTCTTATTGGTTACACGATTAGAGAGTCTCTCAAATCTCATTTAATTGATGATTATATAGTATCAACAGACTCACCAAAAATATCTAAAATTTCAAAAAAACTAGGTGCTCAAGTTCCGTTTTTAAGACCATATAAGTTATCATCATCAACTGCGACTTCTGCATCTGCATTACAACATGCTGTTAAATTCATGGAAGATAAAAACGATTGTAAATATGATTTTATCGTTGAAACAATGTGCACTAATCCTTTAAAAACTTATATCGATATTGATAATTGTATTAAAAAAATTAAAAAAATAAATTGTAATGCTGTTATTGCTGTAAATCAATTATTTGATCATCATCCATCTCGAATTAAAAAAATAGTAAATAACAGATTGGTAAATTTCTGTATAAAAGAAAAAAAAGAATCAAGAAGGCAAGATCTTAAACCAAAAGCCTATATTAGAAGTGGTTCTATTTATGTAATGACAAGGAGCTACCTGATGAAACAAAATAGGAGGCACGGAAATGTAGGAAATGTTCCTTATATACTTCCTCCAGAAAGAGCTATTAATATAGACACCAAGATAGATATGTTAGTAGCAGAGCACATGATTAAATCTAAAAATAAATAAATGCTTAATAAAGATGAGATAAAATTTTTTGAAAAGCAAGGTTATTATACAACTAACCAATATTCAATTCTTGATAAAAATAATATTGATATTATCAAAAAGAGCTTTGATAAATACTTTCTTAAATATGAAGAAGGAGTTATCAATAAGGAAAATACTAAATACAGCGAATTTCATAATATCAGGCCAACATTTAAGGTTAAAAATGTAACTTATGGAGGAACTCCCTTAATTCATCGCTACAAAAGAGGATATGGATCAATAGATGGTAAAAATAATACAAATTTTCTTTTTGGTAAAAGAGGTGTTTTAGGGGATAGATATTTTAGTAAACAACTTATTAAAATTATAGAAAATGAAAATATTTTAAATGCAGTAGCTTCCATTTTAGAAACTAAAAAAGATAATTTATCATTTCACAATGGGAGTTTAGCAAAAGTTTATCCTGGTTGTACGGGTGAGTCTAAAAGATACCATATAGATACTCCTGGTTTTTTGGATAATAGAAGAAACTTACTAGATTATGAATATCATGTAGTTAACGTATTTATATACGTTTCTGATATAGACTTAGTAAACGCACCGATGAGGATTATACCATCTTCGCATTCAGAATATCATAAAATAAATAAATATGTAGCTAAATCCTTTCAAGGAAATGAAAAGCAAAATTTTATACCTCAAGCTGGACTACTTTTTGAAGAAATAATTAATGATATTGGATTGGAACAGGAAGTTAAGTTAACAGGAAAGTCAGGAAAAATTACCTTCATGCATTCTGGATTATTACATAGCTCAACTGAAAATTTTTCAAATCAAAAAACAAGAGAAGTGGTAATTTTAAATTACTCAAAAAGAGATAATAGAAATTTAAGAAAACTTGTGTATTATAATTATCCTTCTCAAGCAAAAAAATTTTTGAAAAATGTTGCAAACAGTAAATTATTTGAAAGGTCCTTTAATCCTAAAATTACTGATAAAATAAATGATAATATCCATAAAAAAGTATTCTCTAAAATAACTCAAACTATAAGATATTCAAAATTCAAAACATCAATATTAATAGCTAAATATAAATTTAAAATTAATTATAAATTTAATCTAATAAGAAAAAAAAATAAAAAATATATTAATATTGGCTCAGGAAAATTTCTTAATAAATATGTATCAGGTCTAGATTTTGAAAAAGGAATTACAGATTTTGATTTTGATTTAAATAGTGGGAAAAAATTAAATTTTTTGGATGAAAGTTTTTATGGTGTATATTCTTCACATTGTATTGAGCATTTACAAATTGATTTAGCTGATTTCTATTTAAAGGAGTTTTATAGAATATTAACAAAAGATGGTATACTAAGAATAACAGTACCTGATATGTCAAAGTATTTTGAAGCATATAGAAAAAAAGATGCTAAATTTTTTGATTGGATTAATGGTAAGGGAATATATGGTGAAGATAGTTGGTTGAGAATGATTACAAGATCTTTTTCTGAACCAATAGTTGATGAATATACGGATGAAGAATTATATAAACTTTATAAACAGAAGACAAGAGAAGACTTTTGTAATTTTTTTGAAAGTCAATTTAAAGATTATCCAAATAAAAATAAATTAATTAATGATTTTCATAAATCATGGTGGGATGAAAAAAAAATAAAAAAGTCTTTAAAAGATATTGGATTTAGAGACATTGAAATTAAAACATCTGAATCCAGTAAATGTAAATTCTTTGTAGGCAAAGATTTTAATAAAACTAGAGTGCATATGAGTTTATTTGTCGAGGCTATAAAGTGAAAAAAAAAAAATTATTAATAATAACACCTATTAATGAAATAAAAGGTTTAAAAAGCTTATTATCTAAATATTTTTCATTAACAATAGTCGAAGATCCAGATGAAAAAAAATTTATAAAATTAATTCCTGATTATTATGCTGTTTATACTAATCCAAATAAATCAAAAATTTTTCTTGGTAAAAAAGTTTTAAGTTTTGGAAAAAAGCTAAAAATTATTTGTACGGCTTCAACTGGAACCAATCACATAGATAAAGTTTATGCAAGGCTAAACAAAATTAAAATAATTTCTCTTACTAAAGAATATAAGACAATTAATAAAATATCCTCTACCGCTGAATTAGCATTTTCTTTCACATTAATGGGAGTGAGAAATTTACCTGAAGCGAACAAATCTGTTTTAAAAGATGAATGGGATTATACACACTTTATCGGTCGTCAAATGAATTATCTTAATATTGGAATAATTGGATATGGTAGACTAGGTAAAATTTATAGTAAATTCCTTTCTCCTTTTGGTTCTAAAATATATGTATTTGATCCATATAAAAAATTAAAAAATAGCAAAAAAATTATTCAAACTAATTTTATTAATCTTTTAAAAAAAAGTGACATAATTTCCTTACATGTTCATCATGATGATAAAACAACTAACTTGTTTAATAAAAAAAATTTTAAATACTTAAAAAAAGATGTTTTGTTAATAAATACTTCCCGGGGTGAAATAGTAAATGAATTTGATTTAGTTTCATTCTTGAATAAAAATAAATCTGCAAAATATTACACAGATGTAATCTCAAACGAAATTCGTAATAGGTTAAAAAGCCCTATTTATTTATTTGCTAAAAAAAATTCAAAACAGGTATTTATAACACCACATATTGGCGGTATGACAAAAGAAGCCCAAGAACTCGCTTATATGAGAGCTGCCAACTTATTAATTAATGAACATTAAAATTTTTCTATTCTAGAATTATGAAAAAAATATTAATTTGTGATGATTATTTTATCAATAGAGATAAATATAATACTCAGTTACTTGAGCCTGTTTTTTCTTCAGAGCGACCAGAAGTTTTGTTATTTAAAAGTTCATACAGTGATCTCAAATTAAGAGGATCACTTATTGTTGATTTTGTTAATCAAAATATCGTGGAATTTACCAAGGCATTCTATCCATATTGTGAAGAATACAATGATCATTTAAAATATATTTTACGACCCATTTTAATAACTTTTGTAAATCTTTATTTAGATAGATTTTTAAGAATTTTATTTAAAATAAATCAATTTAAAAAAGATATTTATGTTCATGAAATTTTAGATTTTAAGAAATATGATCAATTAGAAGATATAAGAAACAATTCAAATTTTAGCTGGGAATTTAATCAGCTACTTATTTACTATATATCTCAACAACTTGGAATAGCCGGATCCTCGTTATTAAGCAAAGAAAATTATCCTGAGTATCCAGTTTATAAAGAAAATACAAATCTTTTATTTTTACCTCTATCAAGAAAAAATCATTTGAGTTATTTTCTAAAAAAATTTCAGTATTATAAAATAAATATAATAAGAAACACAAAGCCCTTAAGACCAAAAATAATATCCATGGGATTTTCAGGGGATGATTTCTTTCTGGTAAACAAAAAATTTTATGGAAAAAATGGAATATTTATAAATTATGAAAATTTATCTTTGAAGGAATTCACTAGAGATAATAACTTAAGACAAAATCTAAAAGAGTCATTACTTTTTTTGGAAAAAAAATTTTCTTCATTAGTTAATAATTTTAATATAGATTGCTCATATATAAATGATAAATTAATCGGAAAAAATTTTATTGATTTTATTGTTGATTTTATGCCAAGTTGTAGTTTTGAAGGTTTGAATTACAATTTAAATAACATTAAAAATCACATAACAAAATATAATTGCAAAAATATTATTGGAGCTGACATAGCGAGAGAACATCATCAATACGTAATGGCTATAATAAATAAAATGAAAGGTAAAATCATTGGAGTTCAGCACGGTGGAAGCTATGGTTATATAGAGGATAATTTTCAAGTTTCTGAATTCGAATATGAGCCTAGTCAATATTTTTTAACTTGGGGCTGGAAGAATAGAAATCCCAATCTTTCTAATAGTAATTTTATAGGTATACCTTCACCACGTTTATCTGAGTTAAAAAAAAATAAATTTAATTTAAGATTAAATAATAGAATTAATAAATCAAAAAAAATACTTTTTATTTCAAATTTACTTCATCGTTTCCCTCATATTTCTACATGTGGTCAATCAAGAATTGATTTTATTAACGAGATAAAAAATGAGCAAATAGAATTAATTAAAAATTGTAAAGAAAATAATATTATGGTTTATCACAAACCATATCATAAAAGATATATAGATATGTTGAAAAAGCATTATTTTAAATTGCAAGAAATTGGAAGTAGTAAGTATAAAATTTACGATGTTAAGCAAAAAGGATTAAGTAAAAATTTATTAGAAGATTTTCCATTATTTGTTTGGGATCAAGTTGGTACTGGAACTTTAGATTGTTTTATAATTAATAAGCCTACAATGGTTCTGTGGCAAAATATATATTCTAGACCATCGAATTTTGCGAGAAATATTGTAGAAAGTATGATAGAAAGCAAAGTGATACATACATCAGTTATATCTCTAGTGCAGGAAGTTAATAATTTTTTCATAGACCCCAGAAAATGGTTAGAAAATGTTGAAAGAAGAAAGTGTATTGATATTTTTTGTAATAATTTTGTTAAAACAAATTCCAATTGGGATACAGACCTTAAAAACATAATTCAGGAAATAATTAATGATCAATAGGTTAAATAGTGCTTTAGCTGATCCAATTTTTATTGCTAAGAAGATTAATTTATTTAGCTTAAGAACATTATTGATCTTACCATTGTATATAATTCTATCTATTTTTCAGTCTTTTATCGATGGTTTTGCATTCGTAGTTTTAACAGGTCTAATTTTAAATGACTTTAATATTTATGAATTGAATTCCATTCCATTATTTATAAAAGAAATTATATTTCCAATTTTTAATTTTCAAAATTTGAATCAAATATTTCTTTTTTTACTAATTTTATTTTCTTTAAGTTTTTTCTTAAGAGTTACAATTTTAAGTACAGACGGTGTGATACACTCTGTTTTAAGAAAAATTGTACAAAATCAGATAATCAATAAACAATTTTATGGTTTGTGGTCTGAGACTTCACATTCAAGAGTTGGAGAGATTGTGGGTACAATAAATTCTGAAACATTAGCTGTTGTTAAATTATACACCTCTATTTTAAACATAATATATCATTTTTTTGCATCTTTAACTGTAGCGTTTTTATGTTTTTTAATCTTCCCCTTTTTCTCATTAATTATTGGTCTTCTTGCCTTACCCATATTCTTAGGCGTATCATTTATATTCTATAAATTAGCAAATATTTCTAAAATACATGCATTTGTAAGAAATAATTTTGTAGCAGATATAACGGAAACCTTAAACGGTCTTTTTCAAAGCCAAACAACAGAAAGTAAGAAATTCTATATTAATAAATCAATTAAAAACCAAAATCGTATGACATATTTAGAAATTTTAACAGGATTTTATCAAGCTATAACAGGATCTTTCAATATAATGATGCCATTATACTTTATCTTGGTATTTTCTATAACAGTCTATTTTTTTAATTATTCAATTGTTATATATATTGAAGCTATACTTAGTATTGGAATTTTAGGCATTAGATTTTTCAACTATTTTAATAATCTAATTTCAGGATTTGGAAATATCTTCAGACTATCTGGAAGCCTTGTGCCTGTTAAAAAATATCTTAATACAACACAAAAAAATAAAAAAACAAAAATAATAAATCCTGTTACAAAAATTAAAATAGAAGAGATTGCATTTAATTTAAACAAAAGTTTATTTAATTTTAAATCATTTTCTATTAATAAAAATGACCCAATCATAATATGTGGAAGATCAGGGGCTGGTAAAACAACCCTAGCAAATCTGATAGCTGGTATTTATAATCCAAATTCTGGTAATATATGTTACATTGACGATAATAATAATTCTTATAGTTCTTCAACCTATTTTGCCAATATTGGATATGTACCTCAAAATATATATTTGTATAATGGAACTGTAAAAGAAAATTTATGTCTTGGTAAAGAAATTAGTGATAGTTTAATTTATGAAACTCTTAAAATGACTGATAGCTTAGATTTTGTAAAAGAAATAGGTGGTTTAAATGCAAAAGTTCTTGAATCAGGAAAATCACTTTCTGGAGGGCAAATAAGGAGACTTGGGATTTCTAGAGAATTATTAAAAAACCCAGATATATACATTTTTGATGAAATAATTGCTGGATTAGATGCAATAAATAAAACAGAAATTACTAAAATAATTAATGTAATTCGTAAAAATAAAATTGTAATAATAATTTCGCACGAAAAAATTAATTTTGAAAATTATAAAATTTATGAAATTAAATGAAAAAAATAAATAAAAAAATTTCGTATCTTAGAAGTAACGGTTTTGTAAATGCTGGTCAAATTGTATTTACTCAAAATGAAATTGATGAATTATTAAATATTTGCACAAATATATTTAATAAATTTGATTCAGATTATAAAAAAGGTATTAAACATGAGGATTTCATGGTTGTAAATAATATTCCTTTAGGTTTTACCAGGGTCCCTGAACATAGCGAGAGACTTTCTGAGCTTATTAATAATTTACTTAACAATAAAAATATTACTACAATTTTAGAGAATATTTTAGGAAAAGATTATAAAATATGGCAAATTGTTTACAGAAGGTCAAATGTTGGTGACAAAGGTTTATCAATACATCAAGACGCTTATGGAGAGACAAATATGTCTATTCTTCTCTCAGATAACGAAACATATTCAGGCTCTACTGTTTTTGTTCCTAAATCACACTTAGTTAAAAAAAATTTAAAATCACTTGGGATACAAATACCTAGTTTTCTAATGAGAGTATTTGCATTTATGTTAAAGCCTCTATCTGGAAAGAGTGGTGATATTGGCTTCTTTTTTAATTATACTTGGCATGGCAGATATCCGAATAACAACAAAGTAAATAATGCGATATTATTTAGTTTTTTTCCCGCAACCTCATCTATAGGTTATGATCACAAAGATTATCCGAAATGGTCAAATAATTTCTTAAATAAAAATAATAGATTAGCAAATTTAGTAGACTCCAAAATTGGAATAAAAAAAAGAGATGATAACAGATATGAAGTCTTAAAAAAAAATATTAATGATGATGTTCCTTTCGTATTAAAACTTCAAGATCCTAAAATTAAATTAAGAAAAAATTACTCTTCAATTATTTATTATTATATATTTATTTTAACTATCTTATTTAAGATTTTAATTTATGTGCGTAATTTTTTTAAACTATTTAAATTATGAGTAAAAAGAAGATTCTTGTCACTGGAGCGGAGGGGTTCATTGGTTCACATCTTGTAGAAAGATTATTAAGATTAAATTATGATGTTAGAGCCTTCGTAATGTATAATTCTTTTAATTCTTGGGGTTGGATAGACACTCTAGATAAAAATATAAAAGATAAAATAGATATATTCACTGGAGATATTAGGGATATAAACTGTGTTAAGTTAGCAATGGAAAACTGTGAAGTTGTTGCTCATTTAGCTGCCTTAATTGCTATTCCTTTTTCATATCTTTCACCAAGGTCTTATATTGACACTAATGTTCATGGCACACTAAATATATTAGAGACTGCTAAAGAATTGGGTATCAAAAAAATAATTCATACCTCAACTAGTGAGGTTTATGGTACAGCAAAGTACATTCCAATTAATGAGGATCATCCAGTTTCTGGCCAATCCCCCTATTCAGCTTCTAAAATAGCAGCTGATCAAATAGCATTTTCATTTTATTGCTCGTATAAAACTCCAGTGACAATATTAAGACCTTTTAACACTTACGGACCAAGGCAATCAGCACGAGCAATTATTCCTACAATTATTACACAAATTTTGGAAGGCAAACAAAGTATTTATTTAGGCGATACTTCAACAACAAGAGATTTTAATTATATAGATGATACGGTTTCAGGTTTTATTTCTGCAATTCAATCCAAAAATGGAATAGGAGAGACAATTAATATTGGGAGTGGGTATGAAATATCAATTAATAATTTAGTAAAAATTATTGCAGAGATAATGAATGTTGAAATTGAAACAAAAGAAGATAAAAAAAGATTTCGTCCAAAAAATTCTGAAGTATTAAGATTATGTGCATCAAATACAAAAGCGAAAAAATTTTTAAATTGGCAACCTAAATTCAATAATTTAGAAGGATTGAAAAAAGGATTAGCTAAAACTATTAATTGGACAAAAAACAATCATATAGATAATTATAAAAAAGATATTTATAATATTTGAATAAGAAACTGCATTGAAAATAGAGCAATCAAAAATTAGAAAAAATTTCCTTTCAGTACTTAAAGAAGTATGTGGAAATGGAAATTTTGCATTACATGAGCCTTCTTTTAATCATCTTGAGAAAAAAAATTTAGATGAATGCATAAAAAGTTCTTATGTTTCCTCTGTTGGAAAATTTACAGAGATATTTGAAGAAAAAATAAAAAAATATACAAAGTCTAAATATGCAGTTTGCGTAGTTAATGGAACATCAGCTTTGCATTTATCTTTGTTAGCTATTAATGCTCATAAAGATCATGAGGTGATTTTACCCGCTCTGTCATTTGTTGCGACTGCAAATTCAGTACTTTATTGTGGCGCAGATCCGCATTTTGTTGATATCGACCCAACTAATCTTGGAATTGACCCTTATAAATTAGAAAAATGGCTATCAAAGATATCAAAAATTGAAAAAAATAAGTGTATAAATAAAAAAACAGGTAAAATTATTAAAGCAATTATTCCAGTTCATGCATTTGGTACAGCCTGCTCTATTGACAAAATTTTGAAAGTTGCAAATAAATATCATCTTGAAGTAATTGAAGATTCAGCAGAGTCTTTAGGTACTTGGTATAAAAATAAACATACTGGTACATTTGGTAAATTAGGAGTTTTTAGTTTTAATGGCAACAAGATAATAACAACTGGTGGAGGAGGGGCAATAGTTACAAATAATTCACAATTAGCTAAAAAAATTAAACATCTTTCAACTCAAGCAAAACTTAAACATAAATTTAATTTTGTACATAATGAATTAGGATATAACTATAGAATGCCAAATATAAATGCATCACTAGGTGTTGCTCAAATTGATAAACTAGATAATTTTTTAAAAAACAAAAAAAAATTATTAAATCTATATAAAAAAAAATTTAGTCAATTTAGTGATGTAAGTCTTATAACAAATGAGTACACAAATAATTGGCTTATTAATGTATTTTTGAATAATAAAAGTAAAAATTTAAAAAATCTTATTCTAAATGATTGTAATAAAAATGGTTATCAAATAAGGCCAGTGTGGAAATTGTTAAATACACTTAAGCATTTAAAAAAATTTCAATCAAGTGATACAAAAATTGCTAAAAGTATTTCTCAAAAACTAATTAGTCTGCCTAGCAGCTCTTTTATAATAGATAAAATAAATTGATATGAGATTTTATGACGATTTTCTAAAACTTTATCACGAAAAGGGATATTTTTCATTTCTTAAGGAGGATCTGGTTAAATCAGATTATGAAGATTTCTTTTTTCAAATGTCTTTAATCAGATTTTTCGAAAAAAAATTATTAAAATTATTTGAACAGAATCTAATTAATGGAACAACTCATACATATATGGGTCAAGAAGCAAATAGTGCCGCTATCTTTAATCATATTGATAAGAATTATGATATTATTTGGAGTAATCATAGATGTCATGGTCATTTTATTTCATATTCAGGAATGATAATTGAATTAATGGCTGAAATTTTAGGAAAAAAAGAAGGTGTTTGCTCTGGTAGAGGCGGTAGTCAGCATATTCATTACAAAAATTTTTATTCTAATGGATTATTGGGCGGATCACTCCCTCAATCAGTTGGTACAGCATTCGCAAATAAAGATAATAATAAAAGTATTACTATTATTTTTATTGGAGATGGAACATTAGGTTCAGGATATTTATATGAGTCAATGAATCTTGCATCAATTTGGGACTGTCCAGTTTTGTTTATCTGTGAAAATAATTATATTGCTCAAACAACTCCTTCAAACTTAACATTAAGTGGAGAAATTAGTTTAAGACCTCAGGCTTTTGGAATTAAGCATTTTTCTTCCTATGATTATAATGTTGATAAAATTAACAATATATCTAAAAATGTTATAGATTACGTAAGAGAGAAAAGAAAACCATCTTTTCTTGAGATTGGAAGTGTTAGATTAGGCCCTCATAGTAAAGGTGATGATACTCGAACTACTAAAGAAATTAATAAAAATTTATCAAAAGATCCTTTGTTAAATCTTAAATCAAAAGTAAAAAATTATCATGAAATAGAAAATATTTGTGAAAAAATAATTAATAAAACCTTTGAAATAGTTAATGATTTTGAAACTGCAAAATGAGAATAGTTGAAGCAATAAATTTATCCCTAAATCAACTAATGAAAGAAAATTCAAATCTATATATAGTTGGTGAAGATATATTAGATCCTTATGGAGGAGCATTTAAAGTTACAAAAAATTTATCAACAAATTTTAAAGATAGAGTGATTACTACGCCAATTAGTGAGGCATCAATTGTGGGTTTTTCTACTGGTATGGCAATGAGTGGTAAAAAAGTAATTGTCGAAATTATGTTTGGTGATTTTTTAAGTTTAGCCTTTGATCAAATTTTGAACCAAATATCTAAGTTTGCATGGGTTTATAATGACATAACTATGCCATTAATTATTAGAACACCTATGGGTGGTGGAAGAGGATATGGAGCAACACATTCACAATCTATTGAAAAACATTTTTGTGGAATTGCTGGATTAAATGTGATTTCAATAAATCAATATTCAAATATCCATCAATTGTATAGTGCTTCATTAAAATCAAATAAACCAACATTAATCATTGAAAATAAAACACTTTATGGAAAACAATATTTAGGCAGGGAGAAAGTAAAATATTTTAATAATCCAGATATTATTTGCTTAACTTACGGTGGTATGGTTGATGTTTGTATGTCAAGTTCAAATGAAGTTTATGACAATGATGAAATTGAAACTAATGTTATCCCAGTAGAAAAATTAAACCCATTTGATTATTTGTCAATTACACAAATGACAAAAAAATGTAAAAAATTCTTAATTGTTGAAGAATCTGGAGGTGGATGGGGTTTCAATGAAATATGCAAATCTTCTTTAGCAGGTATTGATGGTATAAAAATAGAAACTATATCCGGACCTTCTCATCCGATTCCTTCATCAAAAGAATGGGAATTAAATCTTATGCCAAACAAAAATAAAATTAAAGACAAGATAGTAAAATTATACCAATCATGAATACAATAAAAATATTTGCTCCTAGATTAAATACAAATGATGATGAATTAATTGTATTAGAAATTTATATTAGAAAAGGGCAATCCGTTAAAAAAGGCGAAAAAATTTGCTCTGTAGAGACTTCAAAGGCATCAATTGATATTGAAAGTGAGTATAATGGAAAAATAAAAGATATACATATAACTAAAGACCAATACATAAATGTTGGAGATGTTATTTGTACAATATTAACTAAAGAAATTGGTCATAAAATTAAAGATACAGATTTAGAAATTCAAAAAACTAACAAAAATATAAATATCAGCCTTAAGGCACAAAAGTTAATTGATAAATTTAATATAGATATATCAAATATTAATCCAGTAGATGGTGAAATAAAAACTAAACAAATACTAGATTATGTTGAAAATAATATTCAGAATTCTACCAAGATAAATGATACTAACTCAATTATAATAGGCACCGGACTTCATTCAAAAGATATATTAAATATTTTAGAAACAGAACAAATTAAAATATTAGGTTTTTGTTCTGAAAGTAAAGATCAGATTGATAAAAATATAATAGGAAATTATATAGTTGTATGCTCAGACGATAATATTTTTGAAATTGATAATATTAAAAATTTGAATATTTTTATAGGTGTTGGGGGATCAATTTCAAATGAAAACAGAAAAAAAATTTTCAATAATTTATCTCAGAGAGGTTTAAATTTACCATCATTGATATCTAGTAAAGCGATTGTTTCTAAATATTCGCTAATAGGTAAAGGTACAATTATTATGCCTGGCGCTATAATTGGACCAGAAGTTTCTATTGGTGAAAATTGTATTATAAATCATAATTCAGTTGTTTCTCATGGATGTAAAATTGGAAGTCATGTACATTTAACACCATCATCAGTTATAGCTGGAAATTGTGTAATTGGTGATATGACAACTATTGGAATGGGGGCTACTATTTTAAATGGCATTAAAATAGGAAAAAATTGCTTAATCCACAATAATTCATCAGTAACTGTGAATTTAATGGATCAAACTGAAATTAATCAAAATGGTAAAATATATGAGAGAAAAATCTAATAAATTTATGATTTTAAATAATCTATGAGTGTCGAAATAATTGCAGAAGCAGGTGTAAATCATAATGGTGATTTGGAGAAAGCAAAGAAGTTAATATATGAAGCGTCTCTTGCTGGAGCAAATTATATCAAGTTTCAATCATTTATAACAGAAGATATAATTTCTAAAAAAGCTCCTAAAGCTGAATATCAAAAAATTGATAACTCTGACCAAGAAACCCAATATGATATGGTTAAGAAATTAGAACTGAGTAAATCAATGCATTTTTCTATTTTAAAACATTGTAAGAAAAATAATATAAATTTTTTATCGACAGCTTTTGATATAAAAAGTTTTATTTTTTTAAAAAATCAAATGAAAATAAAAAAGATCAAAATACCTTCTGGTGAGATTACAAATTTACCATTTCTTAGGTATCTAGGAAAACAAAAGCTACCAATTTTATTATCAACAGGTATGTCTACACTTAAAGAAATTGATAGTGCGGTAAATATATTATTAAAAAGTGGTTCTAATATTGAAAAATTGACAATACTTCATTGTAATACCTCTTATCCAACCCCTTATATTGATGCAAATATTAATGCGATGTTGAGTATAAAAAAAAAATTTGGAACTAAAGTTGGTTATTCTGACCATACTCCTGGAATAGAAGCGTCTATTGCTGCAGTTGCAATAGGCGCAGAAACAATTGAAAAACATTTTACATTAAATAAAAATCTTAAAGGACCAGATCATAAAGCAAGCTTAAGTCTAAAAGAATTAAGGCAATTAATTAAATCAATAAGAAATACAGAAAAATTGATGGGTACAGGTTTAAAAAAACCCTCTAAAAGTGAATATATTAATATTACAGTTGCTAGAAAGTCAATTATGGCTGCAAGAAAAATCAAAATTGGAGAAATATTTACTAAAGATAATTTAATTTGTAAAAGACCAGGCAATGGAATATCTCCTATGTTATGGGATAAGGTTATTGGTAAAAAATCAAAATTTAATTTTAATAAAGATGAATGCATAAAGCTATGAAGAAAATCTGTGTTATTACTGGTTCACGTGCTGAATATGGGTTATTACGCTCAACACTTAAAGAAATTTCTAATTCAAATATATTAAATTTAAAATTAATTGTAACTGCCTCACACTTATCACAAGAATATGGATATACCATAGATCATATTAAAAAAGATAAAATCACAATTTCTAAAGAAATAGAAACCCTTTTAAGTTCAGATACACATATTGGTGTATCAAAAACATTTGGATTAGGAGTAATAAGTTTTTCAGAAGTTCTACAAGATTTAAAACCCGATATTGTTTTAGTAACTGGTGATAGGTATGAAATGTTATCTTTTACAATTGCTGCATTATTTCAAAGAATACCAATAGCTCATATACACGGAGGTGAAAAAACTATAGGTTCATTTGATGATTCGATTAGACATTCAATTACAAAGATGTCAAATTTTCATTTTGTAGCTAATAAAGAATATAAAAAAAGAGTTGTTCAACTGGGTGAGAACCCCAAATCTGTATATATTGTTGGCGGCTTAGGAGTAGATAATATAATTAAAAAAAAATTATATAATAAAAAAACTTTAGAAAATATTTTAAAAACTAAATTTAATAAAAAAAACTTTTTAATTACTTATCATCCAGAAACAGTAGGAATGAAATCATTAGCTAAAGATTTTAAAGAACTATTAAAATCTCTGAATTTATTAAAACATACCAATTTTTATTTTACCATGCCTAATGCTGATAACACTAGTAAACTAATTTTAAATGAAATAAAAAAATTTGTAAAAAATAACAATAACTCTTTTTTTTATAATTCACTAGGACAGACAAAATATTTTTCTTTAATGAAAATCATAGATTGTGTCGTTGGAAATTCTTCTAGCGGTATATCTGAAGCTCCGTCCTTTAAAATTCCAACTATTAATATTGGTAATAGACAAGACGGACGGATTAGAGCAAACAGTATAATTGATTGTAAGGCAAATCAAAAAGACATTACAAATGCTTTTAAAATCATAAATTCGAAATCATTCAAAAAAAATTTAAAAAATGTAGTTAATCCATATGGAAACGGCGGTGCAAGTAAAAGAATTGTCAGAACTATTGAAAAGGTTATTAATAATAAAATTTCTTTAAAAAATTTTTACGATATAAATTATGACTAAAGTAAAATTAAATAAGAACTCTCTTAAGAAATTAATACAGAAAGATACTTCTAATATTAAATCTGTAGTAGAACTTTTAAATAAAAATGAAATTAAAATTATATTTATAATAAATTCTAAAAATAAATTAATAGGTACAATTTCAGATGGTGATTTAAGAAGAGGATTATTAAAAGGTTTAACATTTTCAGACAAAGCTCAAAATTTGATGGAAAAAAATTATCATTTTGTCTATTCAAATGAAGATGAAGAAAAAGCAAATGAAATTCTAAACACAAATCAAATAAATTATTTACCAATTCTAAACAAAAAAAAAGAATTAGTAGGTATTCATAAACTCGATATTTTTGAAAAAAAAATAAATGAACCTAATCCAATAGTAATTATGGCAGGAGGTTTTGGTAAAAGATTAATGCCAATTACAAAAACATTACCAAAATCCATGGTTAGAATTGGAGAAAAACCACTTTTAGAAACTATAATTTTAAAAGCTAAAGAAGAAGGTTTTAGAAAAATTTACATTTCCGTTTATTATAAAGCTAAAGTTATCGAAAAATATTTTGGAAATGGACAAAAGTTTGGAGTAAATATTGAGTATATAAGAGAAAAAAAACCTCTTGGAACTATTGGAAGTCTTAGTCTTATAAAAAATAAATTTAGTTCTGACTTTATTGTTATAAATTGCGATATTTTAACTGATATTAATTTAAAAAATATAATTCAATATCATAAAAAAACTAAATCAGCATTAACACTTACCTACAAGAAATATGAATTACAGAATCCATATGGAGTTCTCAAAATCAAAGGAAATAGAATTATGAGCTTTGCAGAAAAACCTGTTATTGAAAGCAATATAAATGCAGGAATATATGCATTTAGCAATAAAGTTTTAAAATTAATTAAATCTAATTCATACTTTGATTTTCCAGAGTTGTTAGAAATCTTATTTTCAAAAAATGAAAAAGTTACAGGTTTTCCAATATATGAGAGTTGGATAGATGTTGGGAACAAAAATGATTTAAACTTAGCAAAAAAAATACACAGTGATTAAAAATAAAAAAGTATATGGAATAATACCTGCAAGAGGCGGTAGCAAAGGTATAAAACGAAAAAATTTAAGAAAACTTGGAAACAAATCTCTTCTTTATTGGGCAATATATAATGCTAAAAAATCTAAATTTATTGATGAAATAATCGTTTCAAGTGATAATAAAGAAATATTATTAGAGGCAAAAAAAAATAAAATATCCCTTCATAGAAGACCTAAGATGCTTTCCTCTGACAATTCATTAGTTGTAAATACCCTTAGAAATATTTATGAAAATGTAAAAAAAATTGATGAAAAGTCAATTTTTGTTTTGTTAGAACCAACATCTCCTTTCAGAAATTATAAAATTATTGATAAATGTATAAAAAGATTAATAAATGAAAACTTGGACTCAATTGCCACTTTTAATGAAACAAAATCTAATCCTGAAAGAATGTGGAAAATTAATGGATCTAAACCGGAGCACTTTTATGGAAAAAAAATAATTTGGAAACAAAGACAAAATCTTAATAAATTTTATGAATTAAATGGTTTAGTCTATTGTTATTTTCCAAAAAAATTACCTGATAAGATTCCCAATATATTATTTGGTAAAATGGGTGCAGAAATAGTTTCAAAAGAATACATAATTGATATAGATACAACTGAAGACTTATTTATAGCTAATGCAATATTCAAATCCAGAAAATTCTCCTTCAATTAAAGACTTATTCTCTCTTAAGAACAGATCTACTTTAATTATTGGGGGCGCAGGTCTATTAGGCAGTGAAATGTCTTATGCATTAGCTGAATTAGACTCCAATTTAATAATAGCTAGTAGAAATAAAGATAAATGTAAAAGTTTATGTGAAAAAATTGCATTAAAATATCCAAATATTTCAACCAACTATCATCAAGTTGATATTACTAATTTAAAATCAATAGAAAAATTATATAATTTTATTTCTAACAAATACGGTAAACTAGATGTTTTGATAAATTCTGGTACTTCTAACAAAAAAAATGATCTTGATAGTATTTCATTTGATGATTGGGATCATGATATTGAAATTACTTTAAATGGAGTATTTAAATCTATTAAAACATTTCTTCCATTATTGAAAAAATCTAATGGAAATATAGTAAATATTGCTTCAATTTATGGTCAAATTGCACCTGATTACAGATTATATGATAAATCAAATCTAGCAAATCCTCCAAGTTATGGATCCTCAAAAGCTGGAGTTATTCAATTGACTAAATATTTATCAAGTTTCTTAGCTAAATACAAAATAAGAGTTAATAGTATTAGCCCTGGACCTTTTCCATTTGAAATAACTCAAAAAGAAAATCCTGAATTTATAAAAAAACTATCTAATAAAATTCCATTAAATAGGATTGGAGCTCCGCATGAATTGAAAGGAATAATAGCCTTACTTTGTTCAGACGCGGGTTCATACATTAATGGGCAAAATATCTTTGTCGATGGGGGATGGTCAGTGTGGTGATTAAGCTCGGCATGATTGGAGCTAACAAAAATAATGGTCATCCTTATTCATTCTCTTCAATAATAAATGGATATAATAAAAAAAAATTAATTGCATCTGGTTGGGGTGTAATTGAAGAATATCTTTCTAAAGAAAACAAAAGTAAATTTGGAATTCAAGATTTGGAAATTTCTCATGTATGGACACAAAATATATTATTATCAAAAAATATTAGTGAGACTTGTTATATTAAAAATATATGTAATGATTTTACTGATATGATAGGAAAAGTAGATGGCGTCATAATTGCAAGAGATGACTGGAAAAGTCATTATAGATTATCAAATAAATTTTTAAAAAAAGGTATAAAAGTATTTATAGACAAACCTTTAACTTTGGATAAAGAAGAATTAAAATTTTTTACTAAATATCTAAAAAATGGCACACTAATGTCTTGTTCAGGTTTAAGATTTTCAACAGAACTAAATAATTTAAAAGAAAAAAATAATCTTAAGGATTTAAAATTAATTATTGCAACAATTCATAAAGATTTTGAAAAATATGGAATTCATTTGTTAGAAGCTATTTTTAGTATGGGTAAAAAATATACTAAACCTTTAAAAATTGTCAAAATTCCTGGGAACAAACAACATTATTATATAAAATATAAAGATAATATTGATCTTTATTTAAATTGTTTGGGCAACGTCGATAAAACTATAAACTTGAAATTATTTAGTGCAAAAGATAATTTTGATATAAATTTATTTGATAACTTTGGAGCATTTAAAAAAACGCTTGAAGTATTTAAGCAAATGATAATTTCTAAAAAATGTCAAATAAACCCTATTGAAACAATAAATTTAATTAATTTAATGATAGGTGGCTCAAAGTTATAAAATGTTTAACAGTAATTTAAATAATAAAAATGTTGTAATTACCGGCGCTGCAGGAACATTAGGTAATAATTTTTCAAATATTTTATTAGAAAAAAATGCAAATATTGCACTTGTAGATATAAATCAAAAAAAATTAAAAAAACTTTATAATGATTTAAAAATTAAAAAAAATAGTGCCAAAATTAATTATTATTGTTGTGATGTTTCAAATGAAAAAAAGGTAAATAATGTTATTTCTAAAATTTTAAAAGATTTTAAAACAATTAATGTTTTAATCAACAATGCAGCAACTAAAACAAATAATCCAAAGTTTTTTTTCGATAATATTGAAAATTATAAATATAAGACTTGGAATGAGGTAATGTCAGTAAATTTAGGAGGTATGTTTTTATTTGCACAAAAAATTGGAAAATCAATGATAAAGAATAAAGTAAAAGGTAGTATAATTCAAATATCTTCTCTATATGGTTTAGTAGCACCTGATTATAAAATTTATAAGGGCATTAAAGATAAATCAGTTTCTCATTCTCCTATTTCTTATATGGTATCAAAAAGTGCTTTGGAGGGTTTAACTAAATATTTATCAGCTCATTGGGGTAAGTACAACATTAGAGTTAATTCTGTATGTCCTGGCGGTATTGATATTGGTTTGGATACAACCTTTAAAAAAAATTACATCAATAAAGTTCCTTTGAATAGAATGGCAACTGCAAAAGATTTAGACGGAATAATTCTATATTTAGCAAGTGACAGCTCATCTTATGTAACTGGTCAAAATTTTGTTGTTGATGGTGGATATACTGTTATTTAACGAATGATAAAAATAAATAAACCACAGAAACCTGATCTAAATGAATATGTTGCTGAAAATAATAATCCTAGAATCTTATACGGTTTACCAAAAAAAATTATCTTTTGCAAAGAATGTAGCTTTTCAAATCAAAAACCAAATTCAGAAAAAGAATATACACATAATATAAATTCAAAAAAACCTACGATGGATTTCATTGATGGAGTCTGCTCTGCTTGCAGAATGCATAAAATTAAACAAAAGGTAGATTGGGAAAAAAGAAAACAAGAATTACACATACTTTGTGACAAATATAGAAAAAATGATGGAGATTATGATTGCATAGTTCCTGGATCAGGTGGCAAGGATAGTTTTTATGCATCTTATGTTTTAAAAAATGAATTCAATATGAACCCTTTAACTGTAACTTGGGCACCACATATATATACTGATTGGGGTTTTAAAAATTTTCAATCCTGGATACATTCAGGTTTTGATAATTACCTTTTTACTCCTAATGGTAAAATTCATAGATTGCTCACAAGACTAGCAATTGATAATTTATTCCATCCCTTTCAACCTTTTATAATGGGACAAATGTATTTTCCGCCAAAGTTGGCTTTAAAAATGAATATTCCGCTAGTATTTTATGGAGAAAATCCATCTGAATATGGCAATAAGAGTGATGATAAGCATAAAGCTGAAAAAGATTTATCTTTTTTTTCTTCAGAGCTTCAAAATGAAAAAATGTATATTTCCGGCTTAACAGTCAAAGATTTAATAGAAAATTATAATTTAAGTAAAAATGATTTAGA
>MDTB01108318.1_pt1 | contig 24346 bp, 20 predicted proteins | sample 811161 | NCBI WGS metagenome assembly MDTB01 (sample SAMN05326650, study PRJNA326480) | marine metagenome | isolation source: seawater | place: Mediterranean Sea | collected 2009
TAAGGATACTGCTATGAAAGTTAATTTTCATGCTCCAAAAGCATTTGCTCAAGAAATAAAAAAGTTAGGGGGGAGATTCCTACAAATAAGCACTGATTATGTTTTTGATGGCCAAAAGGAAATTAAATCTCCATATGCGACGACTGATAAAAGATCTCCATTAAGCATATATGGGATATCAAAATCAAAAGCAGAGGAAGCTATAGAGGAAATTTTTGAAAATAATTTTCAAGGAATCATTTTAAGATCTAGTTGGTTAATAGGTCCAGTTGGGAAGAATTTCTTGCTAACAATCTTAAACCTTCACTTAAAAAATAAAGAAATAAAAGTTGTAAATGACCAAATAGGTTCTCCAACAAGTACTTTTAGTCTTGCAAAAGTTTGTTGGAAAATAATTCATCTTAAAGAATTTAAATTAATTTTCAATAAAAATGAACATAGGATTTTGCACTGGCAAGATAATGGAGAGACAAATTGGTATGATTTAGCTATGACTATTAGCTATTTAGGTAAAGAAATTGGTCTAATAAAGAATAATACAAAAATCATTCCTATAACATCATCTCAATACAATACTTTGGTAAGACGGCCCTCTTACTCAGTACTAGATTGCAAATTAACAAAAAGCCTTATAAATTATCAGGGTAAATATTGGAAAACTACTTTAAAGGAAGTTATAGAAAAAATTTACATGGATAGTAAGAGTTCATATTCCATTAAATCAGTACTATAAATATAATTATGCAAAGATTTAATAATATATTAATAACTGGAGGTGCTGGTTTTATTGGAGGAGCTTTAGTCAGAAAACTTCTTCAAGACAGCAGTAGCTCAATTTTTAATTTAGACAATTTAACTTATTCAGGTGACTTATATTCAATAAATTCTCATATAAAATCTTTAGGATCCGATGCTTCTAAAAGATATAAATTTTTCAAAGGTGACATATCAGACAAATCAACTGTTGATAATATCATTCAACTAACAAAACCTGAGATTATAATTCATCTTGCTGCAGAAACTCATGTTGACCAATCAATAAGTTTTCCAGAAAAATTTATTACAAGCAATATTCTTGGGACATTTCAATTACTACAAAGTTCTCTTAAGTACTTCGAGAAAGCAAATGAAAATATAAAAGAAAAATTTAAGTTTTTGCATATTAGTACTGATGAAGTCTTTGGCTCATTAAATGAAAAAGGTTATTTTAATGAGAATTCAAAATATAACCCAAGAAGTCCATATTCAGCATCAAAGGCAAGTAGTGACCATTTAGTAAAGGCTTGGTTTCATACTTATGGATTACCTTGCGTAATTACAAATTGTTCAAATAATTATGGACCTTGGCAAAATCCTGAGAAATTAATTCCCAATACCATTTCAAAAGCATTAATTAATCATCATATTCCAATTTATGGCAATGGTAATAATATAAGAGATTGGCTATATGTTGATGATCACGTAGATGCTATATTACTCGCTGCGGATAAAGGTATTCCTGGAAAAAACTATTGCATTGGCGGAAATAATGAAGAAACCAACTTAAATGTAGTAAATAAAATATGTCAATACTTAGATAAATATATTCCAAAGAGCCTTTCTTATACTTCTTTAATAAAATTTGTTAAAGATAGACCTGGACACGACTTTAGATATGCAATTGACTCATCATTAATAAAAAAAGATTTAAATTGGACTCCAAAACATAACTTTGAAAGCGGTCTAGAAAAAACCATAGATTGGTATTTAAAAAACAAAGATTGGTTGAAAAAAAATTTAGACTAATTTACAGAATTAAGTAGTAATCTTTTCTTTTAACTTTAAGAGGGTTTTCTATAGTAATCGGACTTATAATAATCTTTATACCAATTTGCAAAAAGATGGATCCCTTTATCAAAAGAAGTACTTGGATGATAATTTATCCATTCATTTAATTTAGTTATATCTGCGAAAGTTGATTTTACATCGCCAGGTTGCATTGGTTTCATTTTTTTTATTGCACTAATACCTAATTCACCCTCTAATTTTTCAATAAAACTCATGAGATTAATTGGATTATTACTTCCTACATTAAAAATTCGATGAGGAGCGAAAGAAGTTGATGGTTTAGGTGTGTTCTCATAGAAGTTTTTATTTGACATTGGTTTTTTTAAACAACATTTATAAATCGCCTCAACAATATCAGATATAAATGTGAAATCTCTTGACATTTGGCCATTATTAAAAATATTTATGGGTTTTCTATTTAAAATTGAATCAGCAAAAATCATTGGAGCCATATCTGGCCGACCAAAAGGGCCGTAAACTGTGAAAAATCTTAGCCCTGTAGATGGAATTTCAAAAAGATGACTGTAAGAATGTGCCAACATTTCATTAGATTTTTTTGTTGCTGCATATAAACTCAAAGGATGATCTACGCCATGATCTTCACTGAACGGCATTATTTTATTCCCACCATAAACTGAACTACTTGAAGCATAAATTAAATGTTCAACATTAAAATTTCTACAACCTTCTAATATATTCAAAAATCCTAAAAGGTTACTTTCTATATAAGTATCTGGATTTTTTAAGGAATATCTTACCCCCGCTTGGGCTGCTAAATTTACCACGATATCGGGTTTATAATCCTCAAAAATTTGATTTAAATTAGTTTTATCTTTTAGATTAATATTAAAAATTTTGCATAATTTCTTTTTATCTTTTTGTTCAATATTTTCAACCCTTTTTTGTTTTAAAAGTGGATTATAGTAATCATTAAAATTATCAATCCCAATAATTTTTACTTGATCTTTCAAAAATCTTTCAACCAAAGCAGCACCAATAAATCCAGCAGCACCTGTTATAAGTATATTCTTATTTTTTAATTTCATATCAAGTCCGACAAGAATTTATTAAGGCATAAAAGAAACATAAAACATTTTTTACTATATTAACTTTAAAAAGACCTTATTTTCAATTTACACTGTAAGTAATAAGTTTTTTAATTTCGTAAACCTTAAACTAATAAATTATTAATCAAGAAATAAACCACTTTAATAAATAATTTTTGCTCATCAAAAATTTAACTAGAATAATTTGTCAATCAAAGATAAATTTTTTAACTTATTTTATGTTAAAAATTTAAAATCTTTTTTTATTTTAAAAAGATATCATCCTAGTAATTTTAATAAAGATAATATCAATTATAAATACAAAATTTAACATCGAATTATTTTTTGAGCTTTATATTGATTTATTTACTGTAATGTACTTAGATATTGATTTTTTAATATTATGTTATAAAAACATGAAATCAGAAAATGATCAATAATATATATCCAGTAATTTTATGCGGTGGAACAGGAACTAGACTTTGGCCACTTTCAAGAAAGAGCTATCCAAAACAATATTTACCATTGATTGCGGATAATAATAAATCACTACTCCAAAAAACCCAACAAAGATTACTAAAACTTGAAAAAATAAATAATTCAATATTTATTTGTAATGAGGAGCATAGATTTATTGTGGCGGAACAGATTAGGGCATTGAATGTAATTCCTGAGAGTATTATTCTTGAACCTTTTGGGAGGAATACTGCTCCTGCTATAGCTTTAGCTGCATTAATAGCACTTAAAAAAGATAATGATCCAATTTTATTTATATTATCTTCTGACCATTTAATAAAAGATGAAAGTCAATTTAAAAAAGTTTTTGAAGTTGGTAAAGCATATGCGGCGCAGGATAAAATTGTAACATTTGGGATTGTTCCTGATTCTCCTGAAACTGGTTATGGGTATATCAAAGCCAAACAAAAACTGAATAATTCTGATCCAAAAGGATCTGAAATAGATATGTTTATAGAAAAACCAAATATTGAAACGGCCAAAAAGTTTATAAAAGATAAAAGATTTACTTGGAACAGTGGCATGTTTATATTTAAAGCTAAGGTCATAGTTGATGAAATTGAAAGAAACTTTCCAGAAATAATTTCTTCATGCAAAAAATCTATAGAGAAAAGTAAAACTGATTTAGATTTTGAAAGGATAAATTCAAAATCTTTTAAAGATTGCCCAAATATCTCAATTGACGTAGCCGTAATGGAACAAACTGAGAAAGGAATAGTCATTCCATTAAATGCTGGATGGTCTGATATTGGTAGTTGGAATTCAGTTTGGAAAAATTCAAGGAAAGACCAACATAATAATTTTATAAAAGGTAAAGTTATTACTAAGAATTCAAAAAACTGTTATTTCAGAAGTGAAGATAGATTAGTTGTAAGTTTAGGATTACAAGACCTAATAGTTATTGAGACTAATGATGCAATTTTGATAGCAAACAAAGATGAAGATCAAAAAATTAAAGATATAGTAAAAGAATTAAAAGAAAAGAATATTGCCGAAGGGCAACATCATAAAGAAGTCTATCGACCTTGGGGTTCTTATACCTCTATTGTTGAAGATTACCTTTGGAAAGTTAAGCAAATAAATGTTAAGCCTGGGGAGTCTTTATCATTACAAAAACATAGACATAGAGCAGAGCATTGGGTTGTTGTTACAGGAACGGCGAATGTAGAAGTGAATGATCAGAATTTACAAGTATGCGCTAACCAAAGCATCTATATACCTTTAGGAGCAAAGCATAGATTAAGTAATTCAGGAGAAGAAATGTTAGTTATTATTGAAATTCAAACAGGAACCTATTTAGGGGAAGATGATATTATTAGATTCGAAGATAAATATGGCAGATAGTCAATCTTTTTACTCAAAATTAATTTATAAATATTTCAATTTTTGCTCAATTAGTAATATTTTCTCTCATTGTTGATTTATGTTTCTGGTTGTAAGATAGATTTTAAATTTCAAACAAATAAATATCAAATCTACATTCAATAAAAATTTTAAAAAAGATTAGTAAATTTCAAAATATCTTACTTGTTAAAATATAATTAGATATAATATCTTTTTTTAATGATAAATAATTCTAAAAAAGTTGCTTTAATTACTGGTATTACTGGTCAAGATGGCAGCTATTTAGCAGAATTCCTACTCAAAAAAAACTATATTGTCCATGGGATTAAAAGAAGATCAAGTAGTTTTAATACAGGAAGAATAGATCACATTTATCAAGATCCTCATGAAGATTCTAGAAGTTTTATTCTTCATTATGGAGATTTAACAGATAGTACAAATCTAATACGTATTATTCAAGAAGTTAAACCTGATGAAATATATAATCTCGGAGCACAAAGCCATGTTGCCGTTAGTTTTGAAAGCCCCGAATATACAGCCAATAGTGATGCACTTGGTGTCTTGAGAATATTAGAAGCTATAAGAATATTAGGGTTAAAAGAAAAAACAAAATTCTATCAAGCGAGTACTAGTGAATTATATGGAAAAGTTCAAGAAAGTCCTCAAAAAGAAGAGACACCATTTTATCCAAGAAGTCCATACGGTGTAGCAAAACTATATGCATATTGGATTACTATTAATTATAGGGAAGCATATGGATTGTATGCTTGTAACGGAATCCTATTTAATCATGAAAGTCCAAGAAGAGGTGAAACTTTTGTGACTAGAAAAATTACAAGAGGATTAACAAGAATTGATATGGGTTTAGAAAAATGTATTTACGTAGGTAATTTAGAGGCAAGAAGAGATTGGGGGCACGCAAAAGATTACGTTGAAATGCAATGGCTTATGCTTCAACAAATTTATCCTGATGATTATGTAATAGCTACAGGAAGAATGGAAAGTGTTAGGAAATTTATAGAAATTACAGCATCTAAACTTGGATGGGGATTAGAAAATAAAACAAATGCTATTATCTGGGAAGGAAAGGGTATTCACGAAATCGGTAAAAGAACAGATACAGGAGAAATAGTTATCAGGGTAGATCCAGTTTATTTCAGGCCTACAGAAGTTGAGGAATTAAAGGGAGACGCTACTAAAGCTTTAAATAAATTAGGGTGGTCACCTAAAACAACCTTAGAAGAATTAATAATTGAAATGCTCGCTGAAGATAGAAAAGAAATTATAAAAGAATCCTACATTAAAAATAATTTATTAAATTAGTTTAATGAATAAAAAAATTTCGATTACGGATAAGATTTTTATCGCGGGCGCATCTGGTATGGCAGGTAAATCAATAACTAATTTATTAAAAAAAAATGGTTATGGATCAAAGGATTCTGGGGGGTCAATATTAACTCCCTCAAGTTCGGAATTAAATTTAAAAGACAACGAAGCTGTTAAGAGATGGTTTGAATCAAATAAGCCTAATATTGTAATATTAGCAGCGGCAAAAGTTGGGGGGATTTTGGCAAACTCAAATTATCCGGCTGACTTTTTAATAGATAATTTAAGAATACAAACAAATGTTATAGAAAATGCATGTGAATTTGGCGTTAGAAGATTACTTTTTTTAGGGAGCAGTTGCATTTATCCAAAGTTAGCGAAGCAACCTATTAGAGAGGAGGAGTTGCTTAGCGGGAAACTAGAATTAACTAACGAACCGTATGCAATTGCTAAAATTGCTGGAATAAAGCTTTGCCAAGCCTTAAGAAGGCAATATAATTTTGATGCGATTTCTTTAATGCCAACAAACCTTTATGGTCCTGGTGATAATTATCATTCAACTAATAGTCATGTTTTTGCATCATTAATTAATAAATTCTGCCATGCAGAGAAAACCTCATTAAAGAGAGTAGTTTGTTGGGGAACTGGAAGACCTTTAAGAGAATTTTTGCATGTCGATGATTTCGCTAGAGCTGTTTTGTTTTTGTTAGAGAATTGGGAACCCTTTAGCTTATCTAATTCACTTTTAAATGAAAATAATTATCCATTGGATTTTATAAATGTAGGAACTGGTAAAGATATTTCGATTTTTGATCTTGCAAATAAAATTTCAAAATTAACTGGTTTTAAAGGAGAAATAATTTGGGATAAAAGTAAGCCTGATGGAACTCCTAGGAAGGTTTTAGATATAAATAGAATTACAAATTTGGGATGGCGAGCATCCATATCACTTGATGAAGGAATTATCAGGACAATAAATGAATATAGAAAAAATAACTATTAAAAAGATTTAGATATAAAAAACAATTAAAATTTTTAAATGATTAATATTATTTCTAAATTTTTCTTAAATCTATAAATTAAATTACATCGTTTTTTACTCTCAAAAACCATAAGGATTATTTTTTTGCCAATTCCACCCGTCTCTACAAATATCCTCAATATTTCTTTTTGGAGTCCAATTTAAAAGAGATTTAGCCAAAGAATTATCGGCCACTAAAAAAGCCTTATCTCCCTTTCGTCTATCTCTGAAACTAAATGGAATTTCAACATTATTAACTTTTTCAAATGTTCTTATAAACTCTAAAACACTTGTACCTATTCCCGTTCCAAGATTAATAGCTTTAAATTGAGGTTTTTCTTTTAACAAGTAATTCATTGCTGACAAATGTCCTTCTGCTAGATCCATTACATGAATATAATCTCTAACACCTGTGCCATCATAAGTTGGCCAATCAGAACCAAAAATATAAATCTTACTTTGTTTCCCAATAGCTACACGTGTTAACTGTGGATATATATTATTAGCTTTACCTAGAGGATTTTCTCCAATATAACCAGATTTATGAGCCCCAACAGGATTAAAGTACCTTAAACAAACAATTCTCCATTCAGATAATTCCCTATTGGATATATCACTCAAAATTCTTTCTACAGTAAACTTTGTATAACCGTATGGGTTATACGGCTCACAAATATTATCTTCACTCAGTAATTTGTTTGATTCAGATTTATATACAGTTGCACTACTACTAAAGAGTATATTTTTACACTTGTATTTTTCCATAACTTTACATAGATTTATTGTCCCAGAGACGTTATTTTCCCAATAAGTAATAGGGTTTAATACAGAATCAGAAACAGATTTTAGACCAGCAAAATGTATAACAGCTTCAATTTTCTTATTAAGTTTATTACTTATATGGAAGACATTTTCAATATCACTTTGATTTTTAATATCTCCTTTAATTAAATGAATTTTTCTATTAATATCTTTATTTATTTTATTTAGGATTAAAATAATTTTTTCTATTGATTGAGAAGAAGAGTTGATAAATGAATCTAGGATAAAGATGTTATAACCTTTTTCCAAGAGGACAAGGCATGTATGAGAACCAATAAAACCAGTACCCCCAGTAACAAGTATCGATTTCATTATCTTATAAAATTTACGTACATCAATTAATTAATAATAATTGAGACTTTATTATTAATGATATAAATTCAAATAAAAAAAAGATTTATAAATAAATAACCTAATAAACCAAAAATATTTATTTGCATATGGTTAAAAAGGGGTATATTTATAGAAAATGAATTTAAACCTTTAATGAGAATATTATATTTATAAGACATACTTTATAAATTATTTATTAGATATAAACCTTATAAGTCATTAAGTTGGCGCCCGTAGAATTTTAATAATTAAAATATATTATCAAAATCTTACATTAGAATTTAAAGTTAATATTACAACTGCTTTAATTAAGCTATAAAAATAAATTTTTTTTGGATTTAAAATAATTTTTGAAAATATGAAATCTCTTTTAATTTATGATTCTGATATTTTGCCAAATAAAGGTCTTGATAAATTCGATTGTATATTAACTTGGCAGTACCTAACAAAGAGTTCTAAATATGACCATATTGAAATTCTAAGCTTCCTTGAAGGTAATAAAAATGAAATTAGAAAAAGATATCTTAGATTTATAGATAATATATCTGAGAATAATATAAAAGGAAAAAAACTTAAAGAATTACTATTAATTGACAATACTTTTCCTTGCTGGGAAATGTCCTTATTAAATGAGAAATCAAATACTAAATCTCCTAATATAAGCCATCTGCTAAGAATTATCGCACTAGAAATTTGGCTCGAAAAAAATAAATTTAACAAGATATATCTTTTTACTGATTCTTTAGAACTTACTAAATCAATATTTAGTTTATGTGAAATAAACAGTTTACATTTTAATTGTAAAAAAATATCAACTATTAATAGCTTGCAATTCTTGAAAAGAATAAAAATATTTTATGAATTTACAAAGAAAAAACCAATTCTATGGCTAATTTATTTTTGTCTAAAAAGATTTCCTATCTTAATTACTAATAAAAAAAATGTTATTAATCTCCAAAATAAAGTCCTCTTCATTTCTTATTTATTCAATATTAATAAAAATGATCTCGACAAATCTTATGGTATTGATTCTTTTTGGACTCCTCTTTGTAGAAAAATAGCAAAAGAAGGAAATAAACTTAATTACTTATTGTTGTTTGCAAAATCAAATTGTCCTCGAAATATCTTTCAAGGAATTAATTTTATCAATATTTTTAATAAATTTAATCATAATAAAAGTGAAGTTCATCTTATAGATTCATTTTTATCGTTTGAAATTATATTAGAAACTTTGACTTTTTTTCAAAAAGCAAAAGCTATTTGTTCAGATATATCTCCATCGAATATTCTTAAATTACCTTCAGGCGTAAACGTATATCACTTATTAGCAAAAGATTGGGATAATTCATTTCAAGGTAAGTTATTAATGCAGAATGCTCTTTATTCATCATTATTAAAAAATATATGTAAGAGAATAATAAATCCGGAAAAAGTTTTTTATTTACTAGAAAATCAAAATTGGGAGTTTGCATTAATATTGAATTTCAGGCAAATTCATTCAAATATCCCTCTATATGGTTATTGTCATTCCGCCCTAAGATTTTGGGATTTAAGATATTACAGTACAAATAAGTTTAATAAAAAAGAAAAAATAAACTTATCACCAACAAAATTTATTACTAATGGACCTCAAGCAACAAATCTTCTAATTGCATCGGGTTTAAAAAAGGAAAAGATTATTGAATTAGAAGCATTACGTTATCTTGAAGAAAATCAAAACAACTCAATTACTTTTAAAGATAATTTGATGCCAACAAATAAGATATTAAAAATAATAATAATGGGAGACTATGATGATAATAACGATAAAAGGATTTTTGATTTAATTAATAATTTAACAATTAAAACTAGAAACAATCTTAAATTTTTCTATAAACCACATCCTATTAATCAAATAAAAAAATCATTTCTTAACGATATACAAAAGATTAATACTAATAAAAAAATATCAATACTTTTAAAGGAATACGACTTAGCTATTTGCAGTTCTTTTACAACAGCAGCTCTTGAATGTTATTTGTCTGGAATATATCTAGGAGTTGTTTTAGAAAAAGATAGTCCAATAATGTCACCAGTTTATAATTTACCTTACGTTCAATTTATCTTAAATAGTAGTTGTCTTGAAAGATTTATTTCTTCTTATAAGTTTGTTGATTATAAAAAACTTAGAAATACTGAAATCTTTAATACAAACAATAAATTAATACTATGGGAAAATTTTTTAAATAATAAAAAAAGTTAACATCATAATTAAAATAGATTTTATAATTTAAAAAGTTTCAGATGATAAAAAGTAAAAAAATAAATATTAATGTAGTTACAGGAACAAGAGCAGAGTTTGGATTGCTTAAGAAACTAATAAAAGAAATAAATAATGACGATGAATTTAATCTTTCATTATCTGTTACAGGATCTCATTTATCTTCTATTCATGGAGAAACAATTAATGAGATAATCAATGAAGGGTTACAAATAGATTTCAAAGTAGACCTTAAATTAAAATTTGATACTCCAAAGGCTATCTCAGAAGCGACTGCAAATGGCATAAAAGGATTTGCAAAAATTTTTTCCAAATCCAAGCCAGATTTATTAATAATTTTAGGAGATAGATATGAAATTTTATCTGCAGTACTAGCAGCGTGCTTTGAAAATATCCCTATTGCTCATATCCATGGCGGTGAAAGAACAGAAGGTCTAATAGATGAATCAATTAGACATGCCATTACAAAATTTTCACATCTTCATTTTGTCGCTTCTGAAACATATAGAAATAGAGTAATTCAATTAGGAGAAAATCCTAAAAATGTATTTAATGTAGGAGGATTAGGCGTTGACGCTTTAAATCAATTAAAGCTATTTAATAAGCTTGAAATTGAAAAAAAATTAAATATTAAACTTATTAAAAAGAACTTATTAATTACTTACCATCCTGAGACGTTAGATAATAAATTATCAATTATTGGTATTTCAGAACTTTTAAAAAGTCTTAATAAAATTAAGGATACAACATTAATTTTTACACTTCCAAATGCTGACCCAAATAATAGGATTATTATTGAAAAAATTAATATTTTTGTCAAGAAAAAATCTTTTGCATATGCTTTCAGTTCTTTAGGGCAATTGAATTACTTCAGCCTATTGAAATATTGTGATGGAGTTGTTGGTAATTCCTCAAGCGGATTATTAGAAGTTCCCTCATTTAAAAAAGCAACTATAAATATTGGGAATAGACAAATGGGGCGTTTAAAAGCAAAAAGCGTAATAGATTGTGAACCAGACGAAAAACAAATTTTTGAATCAATTAAGCGAATTTATAGTGAAGATTTCCAAAATAACCTTAAAAACACGAAAAGTCCTTATGGGAAACCTGGAGCACCAAATCGAATTATTGATATTATTAAGAAAACTGAATTAAAAAATTTAATAAAAAAATCATTTTATGATCTAAATTAAAAATGAAAATTGTTTTTATAGGTTGCGTTAGATTTTCATACTATTGTTTAAAAGCAATTTTAGAAAATAATTACGAAATTTCTGGAGTTTGTACATTAAAAGAATCAAGCTTTAATAATGATTTTTTCGATTTAACTGAGATATCAAAAAAATATAATATTGCCGTAAAATATACAAAAAACATAAATAATCCTGATAATGTAAATTGGATTAAATCATTAAATCCAGATATAATATTTTGTTTTGGCTGGTCAAAACTTCTTAAAAAAGAAATATTAGAAATACCAAAATATGGTGTATTAGGTTACCATCCTGCTCATCTACCCAGGAATAGAGGAAGACACCCTATAATATGGGCGCTGGCTTTAGGTTTAAATAAAACTGCCTCCACATTTTTCTTCATGAACGAATCTGCCGATGAAGGAGATATTCTGGATCAAAAAATAATTAAAATAAACTCCCAGGACGATGCGAATACTCTTTATGAAAAATTAACCAAGATAGCATTAAAACAAATTTTAACTTTTTTACCTAAATTAGAAACTAATAATTATATAAAAACTCCACAAGCAAATAACCTATCTAATAATTGGAGAAAAAGAGGGAAAATTGATGGTTTAATAGACTGGCGAATGAGTTCTGAAAATATAAGAAATTTGATTAGAGCTTTGACTAAACCATATTGTGGAGCTTCTTTTTTTTATAAAAATAATGAATATATAATTTGGACCGCAGAAGATGTCTACTGTAAATTAGATAATATCGAACCGGGTAAAATTCTTATGGTTAGTGAAAATGAATTTACTGTAAAATGCGGTTCAAATGCCATTAAAATAACAGATACAGAGCCAAGTATTTTTCACATATTAAAAGTTGGAGATTACTTATGAAAACATTGGTAATAGCTCCTCATCCAGATGATGAAATTCTTGGAGTTGGAGGAACATTATTAAAAAGGAAATCACAAGGTCATGAATTGGCATGGGTGATCGTAACCAAGCCTAGTACAATTTTAAATTGGACTTCATCGCAAATTTCAAATAGACAATCGCAGATTAAAGAGATAAGTAAAAAAATAGGATTTGATAAGGTTTACCAATTAGATTTCCCAGCAGCGAGATTAAGCCAAGAAAATATGCCGTTATTAATAAAATCAATTAATAATTCTATTAATGATTTTTGTCCAGATGAAATTTTTTTTCCTCATATTGGAGATGTGCACTCAGATCATCAAATCGTTCATAAAGCTGTCATTAGTTCAACTAAAAGCTTTAGAAACCTTTACTTAAAAAGATTAATTGTTTATGAAACGCTTTCTGAGACCGAATATGGGCTTGATAAATCAAAAGTATTCTTCCCAAATTTATATATAGATATTTCAAATTTTTTGACTAAAAAAATTAATTTGATAAAAATTTATAGCTCAGAAATCGAAAAGTTTCCATTTCCAAGAAGTGAAGAAGCAATTAAATCTTTAGCCAAATATCGAGGAAGCTCTTGTAATTGTTTTGCTGCAGAAGCTTTCGAAATACTCAAACAAATTGAGTGATTCTAATTTATTGGTTCATCTTTTTCATAATTACTTTTTGCATTCTTTCCTAGAATAGAGTCCCATTTCATTGGAGAGAGACCATTAAAGGGCCTTTTACAAGTTAAATTATCATTTGTAAAAACTTCACCTAATTTAATTTTTCTTGCAGCAACTATTGATTTTCTAATAAGTAAACTATTTGCGTATTCTTTTTTAGAGGGTCTTTTACTCTCTTTTCCTAAAGATTTTTCAATAATTCTTATACCTTTAACCATCTTCGCGAATTCTTCTGGCTCTAAACTTGCTTTGTGATCTGGACCATCTTGGTTTTTATCTAAAGTAATATGTTTTTCAATTATTTTTGCCCCTAGAGAAACTGACGCTAAAGCAATTTCAATCCCAAGAGTGTGATCTGAATATCCAACTTCAACATTAAAAGACTTTTTTATTTTATTCATAGCTTTTAGGTTAACATCTTCAAAAGGTGCAGGATACTCTGAAGTGCAATGTAAAATAGTTATAGATTTCCTATCTTTGCCTGACTCAGTAAGTATATTTAAAGCATCATTAATTTCATCTAAATTTGACATTCCTGTTGATAATATCACAGGTAAATTAACAGTGCTTATTTTCCTCAAATAAGGTAGATTCGTGATTTCTCCTGAGGGAATTTTAATCCTTTTTATACTTAATTCTAAAAGCATCTCTAATGATTCAATGTCAAAGGCAGTTGAAAGAAACTCAATATTTTTTTTATTACAAAATTCAAATAAAATTTGATGATCTTCATTTTTTAGCTCTAATTTATTAAGCATGTCTTTTTGAGCTAAGGACTTCTTACCAGTATTGTTGATTTGGTAATTTGTTTTTTTTGCAGATGGAGTAACTAATTTTTCAGTTTTAAAAGTCTGAAACTTGGCGATATCTGCTCCACAATTTGAGGCCGCAGATATTAACTTTTTTGCATTATTTAAATCCCCATTGTGATTAACTCCTACTTCAGCAATTATTAAAACTCTACTCATAATTTTATTTTATTTTAAAGGCCAAAAAAGTACTGTTTTACCAGCGCCTAATATTGTTTTAGTTGGCAACTCAATATTTTCTCTTATTATAGCTCCACTCCCAATGAATGAATGCCCTCCAATTTTTACTTCACCATTTATTAAAACGCCTGTACTTATGTGGCAAAAATCTCCAATTTCAGCATCATGCTCAATTACAGAATTAGTATTTATTATACAATTTTCACCAATCTTTGCATTAGCATTAACAATAACTCCATGTCCTATTAATGTTCCTGATTTTATTGAGGCTGAATTACTTACTATGGAACTTGAAGCGCATATAATTGGACTTTCAAAACTTAGATTCTTTAATTTTTCTGAGACATCGAATCTTTTCCTAGAGTCTTTAATTTGACCGATTGCGATAATACAGTTAGAACAAATTTTGCGAAATTTTTTTAAATCCTTATCTGTTCCAATAACTCTATAACCTAATATTTTCTGATTTAATTCATTTTCGAGACCAATCAAACCAATAATATTCCATATTTTTGTACTCTCTATTACTTCAATAACTGATCTGGCATGACCTCCACAACCTACAAGAATAATATCTTTTTTCATTTAATTAATTGGGGACTACTTGGAAGATTAATTATTTTGTATTCATATTCCTCTGCCAACGATAATGAGCTTTTTGGACAATTCTTATACATTTTTAATTTATGAAGAGGTTTCCATAATGGCCTTAACAAAATATTTTTTTTATACGCTTCAGATAAAAGAATATCTCTTTCAATTTTATTAATTGATTTATTTTTGAACTCTAATGCTATTGTAATTAGCCAATTATTGGAAAGTGAATTATCTTTGGGAGTTATAAATGAAATTTCTTCTATTTTATCGAGTGAATCAATATATTTATTTAGAAGTTTTCTTTTTAAAAATAAGCGGTCTTCTAAAACTTCTAATTGAGATAATCCTAAAGCCGCATTCAAATTAGGCAATCTATCATTCCAGGCAATTTCATCATGATCAAATTCCCAAGGATGAGGAATTTTTGCTGTTGTTGATAAATGCCTAGCTTTAGATGCGAATTTAGAATTATTTGTAATAATTACACCGCCACCACCAGTAGTGATTAATTTATTTCCATTAAAGCTTATTACTCCTAAATTTCCCAAAAGTCCACAATGTATTTTAGTTTTTTCAAAATTAAACCAACTTCCTAAAGCTTCAGCAGCATCCTCTACTATAGGAATATCCCAACTTCTAGAGATTTTCAATATTTCATTTAAATTTGCAGGGACTCCAAAAACATGAACTGGCATTAATGCCGAAATACGCCTACCTGTCTCTCTATTAAAAACCTTACCTTCATTTTTAAAGGCAATTTGGTTGAGTCTTTTTTCTAAAGCTTTGGGACACATAGAAAGAGAGTCTTCTTCAATATCAATAAAATGAGGAAAGGCACCTAAATGAGATATTGCATTAGCAGTAGCCACAAAACTAAAAGGAGGGATTAACACCTCCTCATTTTCTTTTACTCCTAAAATATGTAATGCTAGGCGTAAACCTGAAGTTCCATTATTTACGAGAATTGAATGCTTTGCACCTGTAAATAAACATATTTTTTCTTCAAATTTATTCACCCAATTGCCTGCACTACTAACCCATCCTGAATCTATGCAATTTTTAACATAATTCCAAGCATTAGTATCTTTAAAATATGGCTCATGCAATGGCACCGTACTTTTATGATTTTTCTTATTAATTACACTCTCAATAGAATCTATAATTTTGGAACTGAATTCAGACACAACTAAATCGTATATAAATTTGTTTTATAAAAATTTAAGTTTTCTTCTTTTGAGAACCAGTCAATTGTAAGTTTTAATCCTCTTTTAAATCCATCAATACCTGAAAAGTTTGGTTTCCAATCTGTTAGGTTTTTTAAAAGTTTGTTATCACCATATAACCTACTAACTTCAGAACCTTCTGGTCTTATTCTATTATCATCAGAAATAATTTCAATTTCTACATTCATAATTTCAGCAATCATCATTGCCGTTTCTTGTATTGATATTTCAAAGTTACTTGCTGAATTTATAACTCTTCCTGTAGATGCATCGCTTTTAGCTACAGACCTAAAAGCATTACAAGTGTCCTCAACAAAATTAAAGTCTCTGGTAGGGAAAACAGATCCTAATTTAATTTTTCTTTTACCAGAGGCAATTTGTGAAATTATTGTAGGAATAACTGCACGATTACTTTGTCTCGGTCCATAAGTGTTAAAGGGCCTTAAAATTGAAACTGGTGTCCCAAAACTCTTGTGATAACTAAGAGCAATTTGATCTGCTCCAATTTTTGAAGCTGCATATGGTGATTGCGCCATTATAGGATGTTTTTCATTTATAGGAACATATTGCGCTGAACCATAAGTTTCAGATGTAGAAGTGTGAATAACCTTTTTTATTTCTAATTCTCTTGCAGCTTGAACTATATTTAGAGTGCCATGAATATTTGTATCAACGTAAGTAGTTGGCGCAACATAACTGTAAGGGATACCAATCAAAGCAGCAAGATGATAAACAGTTTCGCAATCAATCATCGCTTTTTTAACACAATGAGGATCACGAATATCACCGAGAAATATTTCCAAATTATCTTTAATTTCACTAGGTACAGTATCTAACCATCCCCAGCTATTATTCGAATTATAAAAGCAGAAAGCTTTTACTTGCAATCCATCTTTAACTAGTGACTCTACTAAATGAGAGCCAATAAATCCATCTGATCCAGTAACAAGAGTTTTTCTAGGCATACTAATTTGATGGCCAATCTTTACTAGCTTTCTCCAAAGTTTCTGGTTTTCCTACATCTAACCAATATTCATGTATGGGGAAAGTAACAACTTTTAAATTGTTTTCTTTTGCTAATGAAACTAAATCAGGCATATCAATATATATATTTTCGTTAATAAAGTCTAAAATAAAAGGTTTTATTAAATAAATACCCGCCGAAACTAAAAAATCATAAGTAGGTTTTTCTATAATACTTTCTAAATCAACTCCGGAAGTATTTATTACTCCAAAAGGTATTGTATAACTATTATGTTTTGCACAAATTGTAATATCAGCATTATGTTTTTGATGAAACTTACTCAGCAAATTAAAGTTTAGATTTGTAATGACATCTCCATTTAAAACTAAAATTGAGTTATCAATATTTTTATAATTTGGAAGAAGTCTAAGAGAACCAGCTGTTCCTAAAGGTTCTTTTTCGTCCAAATATTTAATATTTACTCCCCATTTTTTTCCATCACCAAAATAATTTATTATTTTTTCTTTTAAATAGTTAACTGAAATATAGAAATTATCAACCCCAAATTTTTTACAGTTTTCTAAAATTATCTCAAGCATTGGTTTGTCATTTATACAAATCATCGGTTTTGGACAATCTAAAGTGTAGGGTAATAATCTTTTACCTTTACCACCTGCCATAATTACAGCCGTATATTTATTAGGTTTACATCTTTCAATTAATTGTTCTTTTCTAAGAATCTCTTTAACCTTTCCATCGGAATCTAAAATAGGAATTGGCATGGTACTTTCTTCAATAATTTTTTTTAAATTAATATTTAGCAATTCAGATTCTTTAATACTAAGAAAATTTTCATGCATAAAATCCTTAACATTTGAATCTAATTTTTTTCCATTTAATAATCCCCTTCTTATATCTCCATCAGTAATAGTTCCAATAAGTTTATCATCATCATCGATTATGAGTGCAATATATGATTTAGTTCTATTAATTGCTTGTAAGGCTTCTATTGCATCGGATTTAAAATTAACAAATAGATCTGATAACTTATTCATTGTGTCTTAGTAATGAATTTAGTATCAATTAAATATGGTTAATTCTATCATATATTAACTCTGCATAATTCCAGTCAATTTCATTATCTATGTCAACGGAATACTTTTTTTCCATTACGTAAGGGAAAGTTTCTTTACTTATAAAATTAAGATTCTCACTAAGATGTTTTCTTGTACTAAGGTATATTGATCCATTCAATATATATACTTTCTCAAGATCTTGTCTCCTTTTAGACAATTTATCTTCTGGTAAGTAGTTAGTCATGAAGTTATGATTTACACGATACATCCATTCTGGATATTCTGATATTTCACAAACTGAAACTACTGAATCCCTTTTATAAATATTTCTCAAATTTATTGCATTATCAATATCTGATACTCTTCTCAGAGGTGATGTAGGTTGAAGTAATATTAAATCATTCAACTCAGGGCGTTGTCCCAATGTATAAAGGACCGTGTCCATAATTGGAGATTTATCGGTTGCTAAATAATCCGGTCTTATAAAAGGTATTTCTGCGCCACAATTTTTAGATATTTCAGCAATTTCCAAGTCATCTGTTAGTACTAATATCCTGTCTATATAATCAGAATCTTGTGCTTGCCTTATAGTCCATTCAATTAAATTCTTACCCTTAAAAATCCTCTTATTTTTATTCGGTATACCTTTTGAACCTCCTCTAGCAGGTATGAGAGCAGTTAAATCCATAATTAATTAAAGTATCTTCTAAAAAATATATTCTTTAATGTAATTTGTTAATAAATTAACAATTACAATTAAATTTTTTTTTAATTTGTAAATTTATCTTAAATAATATTATGGTATTATGATCATCTAAATAAAGATTTCAAGATTTGCAATAACTTACAAAATGGTACTTTATCCTTATCCTAAACCAGTTAACAAGGAGAATTTTTGCGCTTCTGAATCTTCTCACGCATTTTATGGATTACCAAATAAAATAAAATTTTGCAAATCATGCGTTATTAGTAATCAAAGGCCTTCAAGCACTGTTGAATTTAAGAATAATAAAAATGTTTTAAAAAATTCAATCAATTTTGATCAGATGGGTATTTGTGATGCCTGTAGAGTTGCGGAAAAAAAACAAAATATTGATTGGAAGGATAGGGAAAATGAGTTAAGAGATCTTTGTAATAAATTTAGAAACAATGATAAAAAATATGATTGTTTAGTGCCTGGAAGTGGTGGTAAAGATAGTTTTTTACAAGCTCATCTTTTGAAATATAAATATGGAATGCATCCTCTAACTATTACATGGGCTCCACATATTTATACCTCATGGGGGTGGGAAAACCATCAAGCTTGGGTACATGCTGGCTTTGATAATATTCTTTTCACTCCAAATGGCTTGGTTCATAGACTTATAACAAGATTAGCTACTGAAAACCTTTTCCACCCTTTTCAGCCTTTTATTTTAGGACAAAAAAACTTAGCTCCCAAAATTGCTGAACTTTATGATATCCCTCTAATTTTCTATGGAGAGAATGAAGCCGAATATGGAAATCCAAAAATGAACATGGATTCTTGTCAAATGGATTGGGATTATTTTAGCTTTTCTAATGAGGATGAAGTTTTTCTAGGGGGGGCCTCCTTAAGTCAACTAAGAGAGCTAGGACTTGAACCTATTGATTGGGAACCATATATGCCTGCGGACCCAGAATCTATAATCAAAAAAAATATTGAGGTTCATTATCTTGGTTATTATGAAAAATGGCATCCACAAAGTGCATACTATTATTCAGTTGAAAATGGGGGATTTAAAAGTGCTCCAGAAAGAAATAATGGGACCTTTAGCAAATATTCTTCTCTAGATGATAAGGTAGACGATTTTCATTACCACACGACTTATATAAAATTTGGAATTGGTAGAGCAACTTACGATGCATCTCAAGAAATAAGATCAGGAGACCTTCTCAGAGAGGAGGGGATATCTCTTATAAATAAATTTGATGGAGAATTTCCAGAAAGATGGTCTAAAGAAATTTTTAAATACTTAAGTTTGCCACCTGAACTTTTTCCAAAAGCTTCAAAAGCATTTGATCAATATAAATTTGATAGAAAATATTATGATTTATTATGTGATAATTTCAGATCTCCGCATATCTGGAAATGGGAAGAAGATACTGGTTGGGAATTAAGAAAAAAAATTTCTTTTGAAGAAAATAAATCGGTTAAAACTTTTGCGGAAAAATGGGAAGGTAATAAAAAGAAATAATTAAAATGGCTTTATCAAAGAGAATAATAGCGAGACTTGATGTAAAAGGAAAAAAATTAATTAAAGGAATAAGGTTTGAAGGTTTAAGAGTGATTGGAGAATCTTATGAAGCAGCTATTAATTACTATAAATCCGGAATCGATGAGATACTTTATATTGATTCAGTAGCTAGCTTATATGGCAGAAGTAGTTTAAGTGAGATACTAAAAATTACTTCAAAAAATGTTTTTATTCCCATTACAGCGGGTGGAGGAATTAGATCAGTGGAGGATGCTGGCCTATTACTTGCATCAGGAGCTGATAAAATTGCAATTAATTCTGCATGTATTAAAAAGCCAGAATTAATTTCTGAAATTGCAGAAAAATTTGGAAACCAATGTGTGGTAGTTTCTATTCAAGCAAGAAAAGATCCTATTTTTAATAACTGGACTTGCATGTATGAGAATGCCAAAGAGCAAAGTAAATTTACTATAGATTATTGGATTAAAACTGTTCAGGAATTGGGAGCGGGAGAAATCTTACTAACTTCAGTGGATCAAGATGGAACTTGCAAAGGGCCTGATAATGATTTAATTGAAAAAGCATGCGAAGTTTGCAATATACCCTTAATAGTTGGCGGAGGTATATCAAAATTAGAACATATAGAAAGTTTTATTAATAATGATGTTGTTACTGGTGTAAGTATCGCTGCAGCATTACATAAGAAAAAGGTAGATATTGTAAAAGTCAAAAAAGAACTTAAAAATAATAATGTCACTATTAGGGATAATTCATTCTCTGAATTGGGAAATATTTCAGATAAATTTTCTAATTTAAGAATTGGGATAGTGGACTATAAGATGGGCAATCAACAAAGTTTAATTAATACGTTAAGTAATTTTGGGATAGAAAGTATTTTAACCTCATCAAAAAGAATTTTAAAAGACGTAGATCTGATTATGTTACCTGGTGTAGGGGCTTTCCCCACTGGAATTAACAACTTAAAAAAACTTCAGATATTTGATTTCTTAAAAGAGAGAGCTCAAAAAGGGCATCCATTTATAGGTATTTGTTTAGGAATGCAAATGCTTTTTGAATCAAGTTCTGAATTTGGATTTACCAATGGTTTAAGTTTAATTGAAGGTAAAGTCAAAAAATTAAATGTAGAAAATAATAAAAGTAATCTTAAATTATTGCCTCACATAGGTTGGAATTCACTAGTTTGCGAAGATGATAGATATGTAATTCTTGATAAAATTTATCAATATTTTGTACACAGTTATGTTGCTTTAGAAGTCCCAAAAAATGAAGTTATCTTCCAATGTAATTATTCAGGTGTAAACTTCGTCGCTGGGGTAAATAAAAGTAACATAACTGGTTTTCAATTTCATCCAGAGAGAAGTGGAGCAGATGGATTAAGATTGTTATCTAATGAAATCTTGCGACTAACAAAAAAATAATTTAATTTAGCAATTTAAATATCTGATAATAAACATTTTGAAATCAAATTTTAAACAAATATTAATTTATTAATTAATTTAATTCTATTGATTTAAACAACATTATCTAAAGTTCATATCGATATCAATTGAGGCTCCTAATTTAATTTCATTAAGAGTTTTCCTATCGATAACCTTAGTCCAAACAATTCCACTTTTAGTAGTTAAAGCTATTCCTATTTTTTCAACATTTTCAATATCGATAGTATCAAAATTAAACGCATAGTAAAAAGTGTTATTTATTCCTAAATTAGCATTATCCCTAAAGTAATTATTTGCTTTAGTTTGAATCGCTATGTAAGGCTGCATCATAAATAAATCTATATTTTCTGCATTAATTTTAAGTTCTGGGACATCATTCACTTTCCATCTTAAAGTCAGAATTGGTTTTTCAAATGTTGGATTTAATTTAAGTGCCCGTCTAAAAGCATCTCTTGTACTTTCAAAATAGAATGGGACTTCTGGGTATTTTCTTGATGCGATATTTATATTTTTCTGACAAAAATTTATTTCATAATTTAAATCTCGAAAATCATGACTTGCAATTCCCAAAATTACGGGGACACCTTTTTGTGCCGTTATAAATGCCTTTTCAATTTCTTTATATGTTAACCTTCCAATTCTATTTAAAGGATTAAGGGCTCTTGCTATATTTCTGTTTAAATTACCTTTTTTTCTCCAATCCTTTAACGAGGGAGAATATACTGACCAATCACTTGGTGCATTTCTCCAATCTCCTGATCTACCATTAGCAAAGTCATTTTGATTATCTAGATATGCATAATCATCCTCTGCCATATTAGATATATCAAAGGGAATCCATTGTTCAAGTAGTAAATTTGAATCATTTCTTATAGTCTGAAAACCTGCTCTAAATGATGATGGGAAAAATGAATGATTTATAAGTCTTCTGGAAAGAACTTCGTTAAAAGTACCACCATAATCGTAAGCAGTTGCACATCTATGTGCATCTTTTGTATAGTTCATTGGATGAAAGTGGAACTCCAACTCATCTCCAAGATTTTTATTATGGATTTTTAAATATTCTTCGAAGATTGCGTTATATCCAATGGTTCTTCTTCTAGGATTATTTTGATATTCAACATGATCTAAAATATGAAAAGTGAATTTCCAAGGTGAATTATTATTATCTAATATTTTAAATCTAATTTTTGAGTCTTCTATTGTTTCAAACATCTCATAAATCTTATCCCAAGAATTATTTAGTTTTAATAAGTGCGGGGAAATAATGTCTAAAGCAGAAACACCTTTATCATTTTTTAACTCTATCTCTCCATTCAAGATCTTTTCCAAGTTAAACCTAGTAGGATTTATATCTAATGACTTTATATTTAAAATAAACTTTATTCTCTCAAAAGTGGCTTCTGTAGGTTCATTTAATGGCCCTTCCGTATCAATACAATGGACTATAGAAACTGTACTCATTTATATATTTTTAATATTTTTAATTGCAAAAATTTTTTAATTTATAATTACTATAAATTGTTTGCAAAATAATTCAATATCATTCCTGAAAATTGAATTTTCAAAATTGTTTTCATCAAAAAAGGAATGATAGGATCTTAAAGGATCAGAAGTTCTTTCTATCTTTTCTCGCATAAAGAATTGTTTTACGAAAAAATCTTTATATCCAAATTTATTAGCTACTTTTTCGAGACTTTTTAATGAGTGTCTATTAAAACCAACATCAAGCTTTTCCACGCCAGGCCTTCTAACTCTTGTAATGAGATCATAATCACTTGTACTAAAAGATCCAAACAATATTATTTTGCCTGAATCTTTTAGTAATAATGAAGTTCCTTTTATTAATGGTTCTAGATCGTCAAAATTACCATGTACGCCTAATAAACTAATATAATCAAATGAATTTTTTAGATCTTCAGGAATTGGATCTATTATGTTCTGTTTATAGAATTTAACGCCAGGGACATTGACTTTCGCTACATTTAAAAAATCTTCGTCAATATCAAAACCATAAAGACTGCTTTCATGATGAGTGTTTTGTTTTAAGTAATTTAAAAAAGAACCATTTGCACACCCCACATCAAGGTAACTTTTCTTTTCATCAGTATCTAATAATTCTAAAATATCTCCAAAACATTGTTTAACTTTAAATTGTTTAGGGTCTTCGTAAAATACGTTTCTTTTCATAAGAATAAAATAATTCAGCAATATCTAAAAACATTGCTTAACTTTAGATTTCTTTAGGCTTAAAGTAAATGCGATATTAATTATTTATGACTTTAACATTAAATAAGTCTGATAATTATTGATAATTTTAAATTTACGAATTCTTATAAAACTCAAGAAAATATTAAACTCAAAACTTATAACCAATTTAACAATATAGTAATGCTTTTAATCTAAATTAGATAAACTTATTTTTTGGAATTTGCAATTATTCTTTTGAGACTTTTATATTAATTATTTATTTATTTTGTTTTTTATTTTGTTTTTTATTTTGTTTTTTATTTCGTTTTATTTTTCTTATTTAATACAAATCCAA
>MDTB01067040.1_pt1 | contig 24345 bp, 27 predicted proteins | sample 811161 | NCBI WGS metagenome assembly MDTB01 (sample SAMN05326650, study PRJNA326480) | marine metagenome | isolation source: seawater | place: Mediterranean Sea | collected 2009
GCTATATTTTTTTTGAAGATAATTATAATAAATATCTGAGCTAATCATGAAACAGTTAAGAAGAGTTAAGAAGCTTCTTTAGTATTAACGTTATCATATTCCACGTCATTTAAATTATTCTCATTAGTTTTCTCTGGGTGTCTTTTAAGCAAAATAGATAAAATATTAGATATTACTTTTTTTATATCTTTTCTATCAACAACCATATCAACAAAACCATGCTTTTTTGTAAAATCAGCTGACTGAAAATCATCTGGTAATTTTTCGTTTACAGTGCTCTCTATAACTCTCTTACCAGCAAAAATTATATTAGATCCGGTTTCAGCTATCGCGATGTCACCTAGACTACCAAAACTAGCAGTTACACCTCCAGCGGTATCTGAGGTAAAACAAACTATATATGGAAGATTATTATTTTTTAATTCATTAATTGCTAAAGTTGTCCTTGTCATTTGCATTAATGCTAAAGGACTCTCATGCATTCGTTGACCACCAGATGTTGTGAAGATGATGAATGGATTTTTATTATCAATAGCATGTTGTACACCACAAATGATTGCCTCACCTTCGGCGGTTCCTATACTCCCTCCAATAAAATTAAAATTTATAGCACCAACTGTTACGCTGATATTATTTATTTTACCTGCAGCAATCATTACTGCACAATCTTGCCCAGTTTTTTTTCTGGCTTCTTTTAACCTATCAATATATTTTTTTGAGTCTTCCCATTTAAGAGGATCATCTTGTGGAATTGGAGTTTTTAAAATCTCGTAATTATTTTTTCCAAAAAAAATATCAAATCTCTGTCTTGATGAAACTTTGTGGTGTCTTCCACATTTATCACAAACCCAGAAATTATCACTCAATTCAGTTTTTAAAATTGGACCACAACAAGATATCCACTTACTATTTTCAATATCTTCTTTTGTAGGTCTTTTTTTTAAAATCTTTTTTATTTTGTCACTTATTGTAAATACTTTTTTAATCCAATTCATATAATTTTATTTTTTAATCTTTTAACAATATTAGTAACATTTATGACAGGATTTTGTCGATTTTTTAAAGATTTAGAGATTTCTTTACAAAGTCTACTTCCAACAACTAATCCATCAGCTTTTCTTAATGATCTAATTGTTTTTTCTGTAATGCCAAAACCAATTACTACATTTTTGAACTTATTGAGATTTTTAATTTTAAGATATTGTTTCAATATATTATTAGATGAGACTTTTAACTTTCCACCAGTAGTAGAAAGCATACTTATATAATAAATCATGTCATGAGAATTTTTGACAATTTCTTGTAATCTTTTTTTAGAGGTAGTTGGCGAAACAAGTTGAATAAAATTTATTTTCTTTTTTTTACACTTTAAGGCAAAAATCTTATTCTCTGGAAAAGGTAAATCTACAACAATTATTCCATCAACTTTAGACTTTTTACATTTAGCAATAAACTTATCATCATTATATTGATAAATCATATTATAGTAGCCCATTAAAATGACTGGTTTATTTTTTTTTATTTTTTTAAATTCACTTACTATTGAAAAAACATCATTTATCTTAATACCATTTTTAATAGCTCTATAGGAGCTCGTTTGGATTTCTCCTCCATCCGCAATAGGTGTATTATGAGGAAAGCCTAATTCACATATATCTACATGTTTTGAAATTGACTTCAAAATTTCCAAAGATTTTTTTTTGGTATTATCTCCAGCAACTGTATAAGTAAGAAGAGCTGGTCTGTTTTCTTTCTTTGTTATAGAAAATGTCTTATTAATTAAAGAAATAGCCATTAATATTTTCCAAGTCTTTTTTTTAAAATATCTTTATCTTTTTGGGCATCGCCGCACGAATTTACTATAATTATTGAATCTTTGCTTAATTTAGGAGCTATTTTTATAGCCTCGGCGAAAGCATGACTAGGCTCTAAACTTGGATTAATTTTTTCAAACTTAGTTACAATTTTATAGGCATTTAAAGCATCCTCATCAGTAGCATAAGTATATCTTGCTCTTTTTGCGTCTTTTAAGAAACAGTGAATAGGACTCACAGATGGATAATCAAGTCCTGCTGAAATAGACTCTGTTTCTTTAATTTGCCCCTCATTATCTTGACAACAATAAGCAGCTGCGCCATGAAGTATTCCTAACTTTGCACCCTTACTAAGAGGAGCTGCGTGAAGTTTTGAATATTTTGGACCACCAGCTTCAACACCTATTAGTTCAATTTGTTTTTTATCAAAGTCAATAAATTCACTCCAAAAACCATAAGCAGAACTTCCACCCCCAACACAGTTAATTAATTTTATTTTTTTTGGAATTCTTTTGAACTCTTTTATTAATTGATTTTTCAGCTCTCTTGAAATTTGTGAAGTTGCATACCCACAAATTTTAACAAATATATTAGGTCCCACTGTTGATCCAACGCACATATGTGTATTATCGCAATTAGAAACCCAATATCTCATACACTCACTAACTGCATCAACTAAGGTTTGACTTCCTGAATAGACAGGAATAATTTCAGCACCATTTTTTCTTATAGCATCACAGTTAGGTTTTTGTCTTTTAATATCTTTAGCGCCCATGAAAATTTTACATTTAAGTCCAAATTTTTTAGCAGCCATACTTAACATCTTTCCCGCATAACCTGCACCAGTGTCTCCAACAATAAATTTTTTACCCATTTGTTTGCAAATCAAGGCGTGAACAGTGGCATTATAAATCTTATGAGCACCACCATTTGCCTCCGAAACTATTTTTGCCCAAATTTGTGCGCCACCAAGATGATTAGTTAGTTTTTCAAGTTTTATAAAAGGGGTAGGCGCTCCAATGTAGTTTTTAAAATAAAAATCTCTCTTTTTTATAAATTTCTTATCATTTCTAAGTTTTTTGAATTCAATTGTTAAATCTTCAACTGGTCTTTTTAAAGTCTCAGGAATAAAGCTACCGCCAAATTTTCCTCCCCAAAAACCGTACTTGTCATGTTGATCAATTAAAGGAATCTTTTTTTTTATTTTCATTTTCTTATTTTATTAATATTTTTTAAAAATAAATCGATTTTTGAGATATCTTTTTTACCAGAGCTCTCCAAACTTCCTGATATGTCAATAATATCAGTTATTTTTGAATATTTATCAAGATTTTCATCATATTTTATATTCCCAGCCAGCATTATTCTTTTATTTATTTTAATATCTTTTATTAATTTATGATTAAAAGATAAACTTTTTTCATAACCCTTGCTATCAAAGAGAAACACATTAGCAATATTTTTGTATTCTGCATATTTTAAAACATCATTTTTATTATTAACAGTTATAGCTACAATAATTTTTTTTTTATATTGTTTCTTAATATAATTTACTTCTGCTGAAATAGAGTCATAAATTTGATAATAATCAAAGGGAAGTTTTTTTATTTTTTCTAAGATGTGCTTTCTAGGATTAACAAGAACAGCAACATATTTAGATTTTTTTTTTTTAATCTTTAATAACTTAGTAAGCTTAGAATATGTTAAATGCCTTTTTGACTTGGGAAAATTACATATAAAACCAATAAAATTAGGTGGTGTTGGATGGTTTATTAAGTGTAATAGAGTTCTTTTATCTGAGACTCCACAGATTTTGCAAGAAAGTGTCATTGATTTAAATGATCAATTAATCTTTTTATATTTTTTTTAATATTTCCACTTGTCAAAGATCTTCCCATTACAATAGCTGATACTTTATTTTTAATTAATGCTTCATGAGGTGTCACTACTCTTGATTGATCATTTAAAGCGTCTCCTGGTAGTCTTATACCTGGAGTGACAATAAACAAATTTTTATATTTTTTTCGTAATATTTTTGCTTCATTTGCTGAGCATACTACTCCATTACAACCACTTTTTTGAATTAAATCAGCCTGTTTTACAACTAGATCACTAACTTTTTTTGTATAACCAATTTCTTTTAAAGATTTATAAGTTAAGCTAGTAAGAATTGTAACTCCAAGAATCTTTATATTTCTGTTCATACTTTTAATTTTTTTTTTTACTGCTTTGAGCATTTCCAAACCACCGCTAGCATGTACTGTAATATATTTACATCTTTTTAAATCTTTCAAGCTATCAATTGCTGATAAAGCTGTTTGGGGAATATCCGAAATCTTTACATCAAGCCAAAAATCTTTTTTTAAATTTTGTAAAAAAACTCTCCCATTTTTAGAATAAAAAAATTGTAAACCAAATTTTGGAATAATTTTTATTTGTTCAGTACTAATTTGATTAATTATTTTATTAACAACTCTTATATTAGAAGTATCACAGGCAATAAAGATTAATTGATTATTTTTTTTCATTTATCTTTTTAAATAACTCTTTACCAACTTTAAAACGTATTGTCTTTTTTTCTGGAGTAAAAACTTTTTCTCCTGTTTTAGGGTTTCTTGATAATCTTTGTTTTTGTTGATGTACAGACCAAGAACCAAAGCCTCTAATTTCCACTCTTTCACCACGATTTAGAGCATTTTTAACTTCAGTGAGAAAGCAGTCGAAAAATTTTTCAAGGTCTTTTTTTAAAAAATTAGGGTAAGTGTCAGATAATTCTTTTAGTAGCTCTGATTTTACAATAGCCAATTTAATATATTATTTTTTTTCTTTCTTATCTAATTTATCTGATAATGAGGAAAAGGGAAGATTTTTTCCTGAAAGAGGGCTAGAATGCTCTTTTATTGCTTTAGCATTATTGAGTTCTTCTAATAACTTAATGCTTAAAGAAACTTTTCTTTTTGATAAATCGAGCTCTGATATTGCTGCATCTATTCTCTCTGATCCAACGAACCTTGATGGTCTCGCATCAGAGGTATTAATTGCAATTTGAGACTTTTTAATTATAAACTCCATATCACAACCTTCTGGTTTTACTACTAATCCTTTGTTATCTGATGATATTACTGTTATCGTCAAAGTATCGTTAATTTTTTTATCTTTAAAATAATCAAATGGATCTGCTTGCATCTGTTTTAGCCCAACTCTTATTTTTTGCTGATCTTTTTTAATTTCTAAAACTCTTACTTTTAATTTTTCACCTTTTTTATATTTGTGAAGCTCTTCCTCAGCATTCTTCGAGTAAGTCAAATCATTGCAATGTAAAAATGCATCAATATCATATTCATCTAGTTTTAAATAAATTGCGTAATCATTAATACTACTAATTGTTCCCTCAATAACACTTTGTTCTGGATGATTTTTTTCAATTTTTTCATATGGACTTTCAGTTGTTAGTTTGTGTGAAATTGCAACTCTTCTTTTATCTTTATCTATCTCTGTAATAACACAATCTATTTCATCACCAACTTTAAACATTTTCTTTGCAGAGGGATTCTTTTTTGTCCAACTTAATTCGCTTGAATGAAGTAGAGTTGATAGTCCTGGCTCTAATTCGCAAAATGCACCAAAATCCATCAATTTAACAACTTTGACCTTATAAAGTTTATTTAATTCATAATTTGAAATATGTTCAAATGGATCTGGTGAAAGCTTTTTAATACTACATCCAACTTGTAACTTTTCCGTATCAACAGAAATGATTAGTAAGTCATGTTTTTCTCCGATATTAAATATCTCATCTGGATGATTGACTCTTGAGTAGCTAATTTCTTGAAGATGAACTAAGCAATCGAGCTCATTGTTTACATTAAAGAAACATCCAAAATTTGAGTATCCTTTAACAACTGCATCTTTTATAATATCACCAACTTTATATTTTTCTATTATTTTTGCTTTATCTTCTTTTTTATGGGATGAAATTATTTGTCTTCTAGAAACACAAGCATTTCCTCTAACTTTATCTAATTTAATTAATGCAAATTTTTGTGGTTCATGCATTAAATGAGAAATATCTTTCATAGGTGTGTCACTTATTTGTGACCCTGGGCAAAACATTAAAGATCCAGTATCAATATGCTCTACGATTACTCCACCTTTACATTTGCTTGTAATTTTCCCCAATATTGGCTGATCATTTTCATATGCTTTTTCCAGTTCATACCATCCTTTTATTTTTTGGGCCTTTAAAGCTGATACAAGAACTTCACCATTTTTATCTTCAATTTTTTCTAGTAACACTGAAATCTTATTTCCAATTTCGATGTTTTCAGAGATTTTAAGAGTTTTTAACTCATTTATATCTATGACTGGTTCAGATTTTAAACCATCTATAAAAAGAAATACAAATTTATCTGTTATTTTTGTAACTATACCGTCTATGATTTTTCCCTCTTCAATCTTGTTCTTTGATAATTGGCTATTTAAAAGTTTTTCAAACTCTTTTGAAGCGGTTGTATTAAGATCTTTGTATATTTCCATTTATTTTAATTTTTTATCAATAATTTTTTTTATTTTTAAAAAACATGCTTTCTTACTTAATTTACTGGTGTTTATCAAGATTGAATCTTTAGTTTTTTTAAGTGGGCCATATTTCCTATTTCGATCAGATTTGTCTCTATTTTTAAGGCTTTTAAGCACCTCAAAGTACGATATATTTTTTTTTAATTTTTTATATTCCTCATATCTCCTTTTTGCTCTAATTTTAACATTTGCAGTTATGAAGAACTTAAACATTGCATCTTTTACCTGAACAGTAATAATATCACGGCCATCTAGGACAGACCCACTATATTTCTTTGGTGGGTTATATGCAAAATCCTGTTGAAATTTATGAACTATTTTCCTTATTTTAAAGTCTTTTGCTACCATAGAGGCCAAAGTTGCAACATCATCATTTAGTAAATTTTTATTTTTAAGATCATTAATTTTGAGTTTATTAATTTTTTTTTTTATAAGTTTATAGTTGAACTTATTTTTTTCTTTTAATTTAAGAAAACCTATAAACCTATATATTTTACCAGTATCCAAGTGAAGTAAATTATATTTCTTTGCAATTAATTGTGCTTGAGTTCCTGCTCCAGCAGCAGCTGGCGAGTCAATTGCTACAGTTATAATATTTCTATTTTTCAATTTATTTCTGCTCCTAATTTATTTTTTAAAATTTTAAAAAACGATGGGAAAGATGTATTAATAGACTCTGGGTTATGAATTTCCCATTTTCCACCAATTGAAAGACCTGCAATTGTGCACATCGCCATTATTCTGTGATCTCCCAAGAAATTTTTAATAACACATTTTTTCTTAATTTGAAGATTAGGTTGGCCATAAATTTTAATCGAGCTTTTTGTTAACTGGGTTTTAACTCCCATTAAATTTAAAATTTTCGAACCTAAGTTGAGTCTTTTCGACTCTTTTTCATTTAGTTCTTCAATATTTTTAAAATAAGAAACTCCTTTTGCCTTAGCAGCAACTAAGAAAATTATTAAAAATTCATCAATAGCTGCACTATTCAAAGATGGAGGACAATTTATTGGTTTAATAACTTTTGAGCTCTTAACATGTATATCTGCAATTTTTTCTCCTTTATAAATTTGGACATTTTTATAAAAAATTTTTGCACCCATTTTTCTCAAAATTCTTATAATCCCATCTCTGGTAGGATTTACATTTATTTTTTTAATAATTAAATTTGAATTTTTTAGTAAAATTGTAAGAACAATAAAAAAAGCGCTGGAGCTAATATCACCTGGAATTTTATAATTAAATGATTTAAAATTTTTTTCCCCATATACTTCAATTAAGTCATACTTATTATTTTTTTTTATCTTTATTGGTATATTTAAATTTTTGAAAAAATTTTCAGTATGATTTCTTGATTTTTTTGCTTTTATTTTTGTAATTCCTGGAGCATGAATTGCTCCAAGCATTACAGCACTTTTACACTGTGCAGATCCTTTATTTTCTAAATAATTAATTGGTCTAATAAAATTTGAACCTTTAATTTGTAATGGTATATTTTTTTTATTTTTTGGAAAAAATTCAGCACCAAACTGTTCAAGAGGACTGATTATTCTACTAAAATCTCTCTTAGATAAACTTTTATCTCCTAATAATTTAACTTTTACTGGCGATTTCAGAAGTAGTGGTAAAATTAGCCTTCCAAGAGTGCCAGAATTTCCAGCATTTAAAATAATATTTTTCTTATAGTTAAATCCATTGATACCATTGCCATATATCTCACATTTATTTTTGTTTAAAATCACCTTAATTCCTAGTTTTTTTAAGCATGCTAAAGCACTTAGTACATCTTCTGACATTAACAGATTGTATGCAGTAGATTTTCCAACTGCTTGGGAAGCAAAGAGAACCCATCTTATAGATATACTTTTATCAGAATCTACGTTTATTACTTTGGAAAAGCTTTTAATTTTATTTTCTATAATAATTGGTTTCACAATTTTAATTAAATTTGAAAGAGTCCCCGAAATATGCCGATCTGGCATCTGAATTATTTATAAGTTCATTAGGAGTTCCTTTGGCTACAATTTTACAATTTGATAATACTATTGCTGCATCAACACAATTTAATAAATCTCTTGCTTGGTGGTCGCAAATACATATACCTATATTATTCTCAGATTGTAAATTTACAATAACTTCTTGCAACATTTTTATGGTCATCACATCTAGTGCTGCAAATGGCTCATCCAACAATAAAACTTTAGGATTTCCTAAAAGCGCTAAGGCGATAACCAGCTTTCTTCTTTGACCTCCACTTAAAAATTTAGCTTTTATATTTCTTACAGAGTCTAATTCAAACCTTGATATTAATTGGTTTATTTTAGAGTTTCTATCATGAGGATTGTTGACTAAAATTTCACCTATTGCATTAAGGTTTTCATTTAAGGTTAGGTCATGAAAATACCCACCATTTTGAGGTATCATACCAACTCGAAATTTAGTAGTTCTTAAATAAATTGGATAATCATTTACCTTAATATTGTCTAAGTATATTGAACCATAGTTTGGTTGTAACAATCCTGTAATTAAATTAAATATTGATGATTTTCCTACTCCGTTTGATCCAAGCATGCCTAATATTTGTCCTTTATTAATGTCAAAACTAATATCATCAAGAATTTGTCTCTTACCGTAAGAAAGTGAAATATTTTTTAAAGAAACTATAGGTTCTTGTTTTTTAAAAGATTTAATTCTAAATTTTTTTATTAATGCCATAATCAATTTCTTTTGACTTTAACTTCTTTTGAAAAATGATCCATATATATTTTTGTATTCTTTGTTTTTAAATCAAATAATAATTTATCTGCCAAAAGTTCAATATTACCGTTAATATAAATTAATTCATTATACATATGTATTAAATTTTTTTTTAATAATAAATCTAAATTTTGTGATTTTGTCTCGTGATTTAAATAATTTAATCTAACATCTCTATAAAAATTAGTTAGATGCGTTTTCTTATTATAACTAGCATACTTAGATACTATTTTAATTGGCTCAGTATTCTCTAAATAGGCATAGGCTGTAACGTTAGTCATTTTTATAACATCAGGCTGATCTACATCAATCTTTCCAAATTCTGCTATAATCTTGTAATTATTATTATTTTCATCTAAAAAATTATAATTAATATTTTTGATTACACTTGCGGTTTCATCGTCAAGCAAAGGTTTGCTGTCACTCTCTTTAATTGCTGTACTATTTATTTCATTTTTTTCGCCTTCTTTAAAATAAAAATTAAAAATCATTAAAGAAATTAGTATTATTATTAAAAGCAAGGAGAGTTCTATTACAGACTTTTTACTCATTAAGAAATATTAGCCTCAAGTATATTATGAATATGTATTATGCCTATAGTTTTGTTGTCTTTTGCTGACTTACGTACACATAGGGAGGTTATTTTTTTCGTGTTCATAATTTCGAGTGCTTTAGCTGCTAATATATCTTTATCTACTGTTATAGGTTTTGAAGTCATTACATTTTTAACTAATAAATTATTCAAGTCTTTATTAATTTGAAGGGCTCTTCTAATTTGACCATCTGTTAATATTCCGGTAGTTTTTTTACTCTTGTTAATTGCAATTAAAACTCCCAATTTTTTTTTAGTTATAAGCTTAAGAGCTTCTTTCATTCTGGTATTTTCCATTATGAAGGGAATTTTTTTACCTCTAGACATTAGATCCTCTACAGTCTTAAGTTTAGCCCCTAAGCTACCAGATGGATGAAATTTTTTAAATTCTATACTGCCAAATTTTTTCTGCCTCATAGTTGTGATGGCAAGGGCGTCTCCAATTGCTAATTGTGTAATCGTTGAAGATGTTGGAACAATACTGCCTGGCCCAGCTTCTTTTACCTCAGGCAATAAAATTTTTATATCAGAAGATCTATATAATAATGAATTTCTTTTTGAAACAATTCCTATAAGTTTTATTTTTTTATTTCTATTTGCAAATTGAATAATGTTTTTCAGTTCGTCTGTTTCTCCACTATAACTTATTAATACTAATACATCATTTGAGCTTATTTGGCCTAGGTCACCGTGTGAACACGAGCTTGCATCTACATAAAATGCGGGAGTACCGACTGATGCTAAAGTTGATGCAATTTTTTTTGCAATAATTCCAGATTTACCAACTCCAGAAACAATTACTTTACCATTTTTGCAATTTAATATTTCTTCTACAGCTTTATCAAAAGAACCCTTAATACTTTTTTTTAATTTTCTCAGAGACTGGATTTCAGTTTCTATTACATCTTTTGCTATTATCTTAAAATTTTTCTTTTTCATTAGTGAGACCAAATATCATCTTTAAAAAAAGCTAAATCTAAATCCACTCTAGTCTTCAAAAATTTTATTACATCATCATATAAATATTTTCTATTTTCTCTTACTAGTATTTTGTTTAAATGATCATGAATTCGGTGTAGGTAGACTACATCATTTGCACAGTATTCTAATTGTTTTTGACTAAGATCTCCACCAAAGTCAGAGGTTTGATACTGTTTACTTATATCAATTCCAATAAATTCCTTTATAAGATCTTTCAAAGAATGCTTGTCACTATATCCTCGTGCTAACTTTGATTGAATTTTAGTATCATCAATATTTTGAACATCAACCTTTAAATAATATTTAATAAAATTTAAATCTGCTCTTAAAAAGTGACCAATTTTCTGTACACTTCTATCTTTCAAAATATTATTTAATATTGGTGCTTTATATGTCTTACGATCTAACTGCACAATATGGGCATCATTATTTCCTGTAGATATTTGAATTAAGCAAAGTTTATCTTTTGAGGGATTTAAACCACCAAACTCTCCATCAATGGCTATGGATTTGCCTAATTTTAAATCTTCTGGTAAATCGTATTTATGAAGTTTAATATTAATTTTCATAACTTAAAGATTATATATAAGTAACAACCTAATATATGAAGTCAAAAATTGTTATTTTTGGGGCGTCAGGCCAAATTGGCAAGAGTTTAATACGTAAACTCACTAAATTTAATTTTAGAGTGGTAGCAATTACCAGAAATATTCATACGAAAGGCTATGTTTTAAAAACCCAAGCAAACCCAGGTTATCTTGAGATATTAGAAATGAGTATATTTGATGAAAATAAAATTGGTGATTTAATTAAAGACTGTGACATTTGTATTAATCTAGTTGGAATTTTGTACGAGAAAGGAAAAATAAATACTTTTAATAATATTCATGAAAAATTTCCTTTAATGTTAGCAAAGGCATGCAAAAGACATAATATAAAACAATTTGTACATTTATCGGCATTAGGAATAGATAAAGCAACAGAATCAAAATATGCCCTAAGCAAGTTAAGAGGAGAAAAAAATATTAAAAATAATTTTGAAAATTACACAATTTTAAGACCATCTATTGTTTATTCTAAAGAAGACTCTTTTACTACAAACTTTATGACGATGTTAAATTTGTTACCTATTTTTCCATTATATTATAGGGGTAAAACAATTTTTACACCAATACATTGCTCAGATTTAACAAAAATTATTTTTGAAATAATCAACAATGATATTAAAAATGTTACAATTGATTGTATTGGACCTGAAAAAATTTCATTTAAAAAAATTATACAGATATTATTAAAATCAATTGAAAAAAAAAGAATACTTATTCCTTTACCAAATATAATAGCTAAGATTTCGGCATCTATTTTTCAAAAATTTCCTAAACCATTAATAACACTAGACCAATTAAAGTTATTAAGTTACGATAATATATCACATGGAAACTTTAAAACTAATTTTGATTTAAACATGCCTAGTGAGTTAAAATTTGAAATTGAAGTAAATAAATATTCTTATATGTGGAGAAGAGAAGGGCAATACTCAAAAGAGGAATATAAACAAAAGGATAGGTTGTAAATTTAATGCTAAATTTTATAATTTTTTTTATTATAGCCTGTATATTAATTTTTATAATTTATATTGGTAGCAAAGCTTTGGGCAGAGGTATTGATGCAAAAACGAAATTAAAAAAAGAAAAACCAATTGTAAATAAAAAAAAAAATATTTCTGATGAGATTAAACGTCTTAATGAATTAAAAAAACAGAAAATAATTAGTGAAAAAGAATTTAAAATTGCAAAAAAAAATTATTATACTGAACTAAGCTGATTTAGTTTTTTTATCCAAATATTGAGGAATTTCTTCATCTTTATTTGCATGCTCTTCTTTTTTACCCTTAGGTTGAAAAACAATCATTAAATGTAACGGGCAATAACTAAATTTTTCAACTGATTTGCGACCACAAAATCTAGCATCTATTTCATTAGGGTGTTTTTCATGATCCATATATTTGCACGTTTCATCTGTCAATTCTTCCAATGTAAGGTTTCTTGCAGGCTCAAAATCTTGAGAAAGTAAAAGCGATTTAAACTTTGATCTTCTTGTTTTTTTTCCATTTTTATTATTTTCTTCTGATAAAGGTTTAAAGTTAGCATTATCATTTGTTGGATTTTTTGATCTAATTTTTGCAGATAAGTTTAATCTGTGTGCTTTTCCAATAACCGCATTTCTTGTGACACCACCTATAATCTCAGCTATTTGACTTGCTGTTTTGCCTTTTCCCCATAATTCTTTAAGTTTTACAATTTTTTCTTCTGTCCAGCTCATATTACTATATATAGTGTTAAATATTAATTAATTTACAAGATATAGATCACATAAGACAATAATTAATTCAAGTTATTTTTAATTTTTTTTCACTTTTTTTCACATTTTGATAAAAAAAAGTTAAAGAGTATTTACTTATGGTTGAAATGTATAAAAAAAAATATGAAATAGGAGTCAGAAGATTTGGCCTAGTAAATTGGATTGGTTTTTATAATCTTTATAAAAAAGAGACATTAAGGTTTCTTGTAGTTTTTGCACAGACATTATTGGGTCCTATTGTAACTGCAGTATTATTTTTGTTAGTAATTTCTTTAGCAATTGGTGATGAAAGAGCAAATGTCTTGGGAGTACCATATATTGAATTTTTAGCGCCAGGCTTAATTGTAATGCAAGTTATACAACAATCATTTGCTCATTCTTCATCTTCGCTTGTAATGGGAAAAATGATGGGTACAATTTCAGATGTCATATCTAGTCCATTGAATTCTTTGGAAGTTACCCTCGCAATCATCTTAGCATCTGTGACAAGGGGTATAATTATATCTATAATATCTATTTTTGTTTTTTATTTCACTATTGATTTAAAAATATTTAGTTTTGCTTATTTATTTATATATCTTTTTTTAGGCTCATTTTTAATGGGATCTGCAGGATTTATTGCAGGATTGCATTGTGAAAAATTTGATCAAATGGCAACTATTACAAACTTTTTTATTGTTCCACTTTCTTTTTTATCTGGAACTTTTTATTCTATTGAAAAGTTGCCAAATGTATTACAAAAAATAAGTTTATTTAATCCATTTTTTCATATTATTGATGGATTTAGATATTCTTTCATAGGTATCTCTGATGGATCATTATTATTTGGTATGATATATTTAGTTTGTTTGTGCTTTTTATTTTGGATTGTATCTTTTTATTTATATAAAAAAGGTTATAAAATTAAGTTCTAAAATGACATCATTAGCAAATAACTATAATAGAAAAAAAATTTCTTTTAAAAAAGGTAGAGGAAGTTATCTCTACTCTACAAATGGAAAAAAATATTTAGACTTTGTGCAGGGAATAGCTGTAAATTCCCTAGGACATTCTAATTCTCATTTAATCAAGGCACTGAACAAACAATCAAGAAAACTGTGGCATACTTCAAATGCTTTTATAATACCTGAAGGTGAAAAACTTGCAAAAACATTAACAGATAAAACATTTGCAGATTCTGTAATTTTTCAAAATAGTGGAACCGAGGCAACTGAAGCTGCAATAAAAGTTGCAAGAAAGTATTTTTACTCTATTGGGAAACCACAAAAAAATAGGATTTTATGTATTAAAAATTCGTTTCATGGAAGAACATTGGCTGCAATTTTTGCAAGTGGTTCCAAAAAAATGACAGATGGATTTGGACCTAAGGTACCAGGATTCGACCATTTTAAATTTGGTGATCACAAATCAATAGAAAAAAAAATAAATAAAAAAACAGCTGCTATACTTGTAGAACCAATTCTTGGAGAAGGTGGAATTAAAGTAATACCACCATGGTGCTTAAAAGGTTTGAGAAGGTTATGTGATAGAAAAAAAATTTTACTTATACTTGACGAAGTTCAATGTGGAATTGGTAGAAGTGGAAAATTCTTCGCCTATGAACATTCACAAGTCAAACCAGATATTGTGCCTATAGCTAAGGGCTTGGGTGGAGGCTTTCCAATTGGAGCTGTATTGATGACCAAGAAAGTTTCTGACTCAATGGTGCCAGGATCTCACGGTTCAACATTTGGAGGAAATCCTCTAGCTATGAGTATTGGTAATGCAGTATTGGAACAAATTTTTAAAAAGGGATTTTTAAAGAATGTCAGAAAAAATTCAAAATACTTTGTTAATGAGCTTGAAAAAATTAGGAAAGATTATCCCACGATAGTCAAAGAGGTAAGGGGAGAAGGTTTTCTTCTAGGTTTACAACTTTTTACTGATCAAACTAAATTTATAAATAAACTTATGAATAATCAGATGCTTACTATTAGAGCTAGTGAAAATGTAATAAGATTATTACCTCCATTAAATGTAAAGATACAGGAAATTAATCTTGCTTTACAAATAATAAGAAAAGTTTGCAAAGATACAAATAAATAATGAATAATTTTTTAAATTTAAAAGATATTAATTATAATGACTTGAGAAAAATTATTAAAGACTCAAAAAAAAGAAAAATTAAAAGAAAAAATTTACATACTCTCGATTTAGATAAAGATATGCCTTTAAAAGGGAAACTTTTAATACAAATGTTTGAAAAATCAAGTCTGAGAACAAGATTAAGTTTTTATTTAGCAATGAGGCAGCTTGGAGGTGGCGTTCATAATCTTCGAAAAGATGAGTTACATTTAGGACAAGGTGGAGAATCCATTAAAGATACGGCAAAAATTATTTCAATTCACGGAGATATTTTTATGCTAAGAACTGACTCAGAAGTTAAAATTTTAGAATTCAAAAATAATTTAGATATTCCATTAATTAATGGTTTAAGCCCTAATTCACACCCTGCTCAAGTTTTATCAGATATTTTTACAATTGAAGAAATTAAAAAGAAAAAAATATCAAACCTTAAAATTTGTTGGATTGGTGATTGTAATAATGTTTTGAATAGTCTAATTGAGGCTTCAATTAAGTTTTCTTTTAAATTAAATATTGCATCTCCAAAAAAATATTGTCATACAAAAATTTTTAATTTGATTAATTCCAACAAAAAATTAATTAAATTTTTTACAGATCCAAAGCAAGCAATTTTTAATGCTGATGTAGTTATGACTGATAAATTTGTTAGTTTGAATGACAAAGTTAATCAAAAGAAGAAAAAAAAAGATTTTAAAGGTTTTCAAGTTAATAAAGAATTAATTAAAAATGCAAAAAAAGATTTTATATTTCTTCATTGCCTTCCAGCAAATAGAGGTGAAGAGGTCACTTCAGAAATTATTGATGGAAAAAACTCAGTAGTGTGGCATCAGGCTGAAAACCGATTTCATGTTCAAAAATCAATTTTACTTTATTGTTTGAAAAAATTAAGGTAAATCTAGCGGCAGGTCACCATTAGAGTTTAAATAAAGTATTACAGACGCTCTATCTTCTTCTTTTTTTAATCCTGCAAAACCCATCTTATTACCTTTTATCCATTTGGCTGGCTTTAGTAAAAAGCCATTTAACTCGTCAACATTCCATTGTTTTCCATAAGCAACTAAAGCTTTAGAATATTTATAGCCGTCAATACCCGCTATATTTCTACCAACTACAGAATAAAGTGCTGGTCCAATGTTATTTTTGCCACCTTTTTTAATACTATGGCAAGCTGCGCATTTTTTAAAAACTGATTTTCCTTTTTCAATACTTGCAGATGCAAAAAAAGCCTGGATATCAAGTTGAGAGCTTTCATCTCCTGTGTTTGCTGCCATCGCAGTCTCCAAATCTACTTTATAACCTGCCACAGTCGGTTTATCTACTTTGAAAACTATCTCTGATATTTTATCAAGACTTATCACTACTACCACAGTTAGAATAATTGCAGCAACTATTTTATTAAATTCAAAAGAATCCATTTTATTTATTTTCAAGATATAACATGATAATTATAAAAAAATATAAGTTTAGTTAAATAATTTGCGTCTGTTGGACGCACGATATATTAAGAAAAAATGTCTAAAACATTAACACTAATTCCATCAAGATTGTCTGCATCAAGACTACCTGGAAAACCACTTTTAGAAATTAACGGCATACCAATAATTTTACATGTTGTAAATAAAGCTATATCAACAAAAATTGGTAGGGTAATTGTGGCAACTGAGGATATTGAGATTTTTAATGTAATTAAGAAAAGTGGAAACGAAGTAGTGATGACAGGTTCACACCACAAAACAGGAACAGATAGAATATATGAGGTTTTAGAAAAAATAAAAATAGATGAAACAGAGTATATTATTAATTTACAGGGTGATGAACCTTTAATCAATCCAGATGATATAATTAATCTGAATAATTTAGTTCTAAAAAATAATTACGAATTTTCAACTATGGCAATTAAATTCAAAAGAAAAGAAGATATTCAAAATGAAAATGTTGTAAAAGTAGTAACTGAAAAAAAATTAGAAAAAAATATTTTAGTTAAAGCAAATAATTTTGTCAGAAAGATAGACCCCAAAAATCAAAATAATTTTTATCATCATATCGGTATATATCAATTTAATATCTCAACATTAGAAAAATTTGTAAAGTTACCACAAAGTGAAAATGAAAAGAAAAAAAAACTAGAGCAAATGAGAGCACTTGATAATAATATTAACATAAATGTAGCTTTAGCAAAATCACATTACAAAGGTGTGGACACTAAAGAAGATTTTCTAGCTATGAAAAAAATTATGGAATATAATAAATCATGAAAATTTTATACCAAGGCTTTCCAGGTGCATACTCACATTTAGCTGCTCAAGAGGTTTTTCCAGATGCAGAAATATTGCCGCGTAACACATTTGAAGATTGTTTTAAGTCATGTCTTGAAAATAATGATTTCAAATGCATCATACCTGTTGAAAATTCAATAGCCGGTAGAGTAGCTGATACACAATATTTAATGAATAAATATAAATTACAAATTTCTGCAGAGCATTTTCACAGTGTATCCCATAATCTTATTGCAAATAAAAATACTATCTTAACTAAAATAAAAAGTGTTAGATCACACTCACAAGCAATCTCTCAGTGTAATAAAATTATTAGTAAATATAAGTTTTCTACCATTGTGGCAGCAGACACAGCCGGTAGTGCAAAGTATTTAAGCGAAAATAAAAGCAAAACAGAAGCTGCAATAGCCTCTTCTTTAGCTGCAAAAATATATAATCTTAAAATCTTAAAGAAGGATATTGAGGATGAAATAGGCAATGTAACCAGGTTTTTGATTATGGGTAAAAAAAAATCTCAGCCAAATTATGATAAAAAAAAATATATTACTAGTTGTATTTTTAAAGTTAAAAATAAACCTGCGGCTCTTTACAAATGTTTAGGAGGCTTTGCAACTAACAATGTAAATTTGAGTAAATTGGAAAGTTTTTCAGATAAAAATTCTTTTGAACAATATTTGTTTATTTGCGATATTTACGGACATATAGAAGACCCAAAAGTTCAAAAATCACTTGAAGAATTGGGATTTCATACAGTTAGTTTAGATATATTGGGCGTTTATGAAGCAAGTAAATTTAGAAAAATTAAATAATTTATATTTTTATTGTAGAATTAATAACATTTCAGTTTAAAATATGTATGGAGGCCAGTCAGGTGGAGATAGCATGAACTCCCCTAGAATCGAAAGATAGCAAGGGTAATGATTATTTTTCAGGTTGGTTGGTCTCCTTTAAAAAAATGAATAAGAAAAAACAAGTTTTAGCTCTTAAGTATAGGCCTCAAATTTTTGAGGATCTTATTGGACAAGAAATTGTTGCTGAAACTATTTCAAAAGCAATTAAGCAAGATAAAGTTTCAAATGCATATTTATTTACTGGAATTAGAGGAGTAGGAAAAACAACAATTGCAAGAATATTAGCCAAATCACTTAATTGTACGAATGGCATTACAAACAAATGCAAAGTAAAATGTGAAAATTGTGATGCTATAACTAATTCGAATCATATTGATGTATTAGAAATTGATGCAGCAAGTAAAACGGGAGTTGATGATGTAAGAGATTTAATCGAATTTTCAAGATATGGTCCAACTTCGTCAAAATACAAGATATTCATCATAGATGAAGTACACATGCTTAGTAAGCAGGCATTTAATGCTTTGTTAAAAACATTAGAAGAACCACCAGAGTATCTAAAATTTATTTTTGCAACCACTGAAGCTAAAAAGATTCCCATTACAGTGCTATCAAGGTGTACTAGATTTGATCTTTCAAGGGTAAATTCATCTGAATTATTTAAATTTATAAAAAATGTTTGCAATAAAGAAAAAGGCAATATATCTGACGATTGTATAAAACTTATTACCAAAATATCTGAAGGCTCAGTCAGAGACGCATTATCCTTACTTGATAGAGCAATAATATCATCAGATGAAAAAAATAAGTTAGAAATTGCTGATGCACAAAAAATATTTGGTTATTTTGACAAATCAAATTTAATAGTTTTATTTGAATATTTATTTTCTGGGAATGAAGATAAAGTAATAGAAATTTATAGATTAATTTATAATCAAGGGATTGAACCAAAAGTATTTTTAAATGATTTTTTAGAAATTCTTTATTATTTAAAAAATATATCTTCTATCAAGAAAGATGGAAATAATTTCAATTTAAACGATGATGATTATAATAAAATTACTAAAATTTCAAATTCTATAGATAGTTCAACTCTGCTCTTATTTTGGCAATTCACTATTAAAAGTTTAAATGAAATTGATATTGTATCTGACCCAAATATATCTGTTGAAATGTTTTTGGTAAGACTTCTTTATCTAAAAGAAAAAAATAACAACTCAGAAATTATATTAAATGATAATGAAAAAAAAAATGAAAATATAAATGAAAAGAAAGTTAATATTATAAGCGAGAGTTATATGGAAAAAGATGTTTTAGAAACAAAAAATAAGACAATCGGACAAATCAAAAATACAGTTCAACAAAAAAAAATAATTGAAAACTCTATAAAAATAAGAACTTTTGACGACCTATTAAATTTATGTAATTTAAAAAAAGAGATGAAATTAAAGTATGAGCTAGAAAACAATGTTAATTTAGTAAATTTTGAAAATTTAAGAATTGAGATTTCATTTAATGACAGTCTTGATAAAAGTTTTGTAAAAGATTTATCATCAAAATTATATGAATGGACAAATCAAAGATGGATAATTTCTTTTTCCAAACAAAAAGGTGCAGCACCCATCAAAGAAAAAAAATTTTATGAAATTGATAAAGCGTTGAAGGAGGCAAAATCATCTGAACTTTATAACAGTGTTTTGAAAAGTTTTCCTGACGCAGATTTGATATCTACAAAAAAGAAAGCTGAGAATAATGACTGATTTTTCAAAAATACTTAATAAAGCTAAGGAGATGGAAAATAAAATGAGAGAAAGTCAGGAAAAAATAAAAAATATTACAGCCACAGGAATATCAGGATCTAATTCAATAAAAGTCACAATCAATGGTGAGTGGGAGATGTTAAAATTAGAAATATCAAATGAAACACTTAAAGAGGAAAAGACTATTATAGAAGACCTAATTGTTGCAGCTTACAACAATGCAAGAATTGATTTGAAATCAAAGACAAAAGACGAAATATCAAAAGCAGCAGGAGGATTTGATTTATCAAATATAAAATGGCCACTATAAAAAATGGATAATATAAGTGAATTAGAAAATTTGGTTAAGTTAATATCAAAATTACCTGGTTTAGGTCCGAAATCTGCAAAAAGAATAATACTAAAACTTATCAATAACAGAGAAGAAATCATGCTGCCCATGAGTGAAACTTTATCTAAAGTTTATAAAAACATTTCAAGATGCAAGAACTGTGGAACACTTAAATCAAATTTAGAGGGCTGTAATAATTGTGAAAATATTAAAGAAACTTTTAGCAAGATTTGTGTGGTTGAAAATATTTCAGATCAATGGAGTGTTGAAAATTCTAAAATTTTTAAAGGATATTTCCATATTTTAGGTGGAACTATTTCATCCTCTAGAGACAACAGAAGTGAAGATTTATTAATTCAATCCTTAGTAGACAGAGTTAAAAGAGATGAAATAGAAGAAGTTATTATTGCAACAAGCGCAACAATAGAGGGACAAACAACAGCTTTTTATATTAAAGATAGTTTAAAAGATACTAATGTAAAAATTTCGAAATTAGCCCAAGGTTTGCCTGTAGGTGGAGAAATTGAAAATTTGGATGATGGAACATTATTTTCAGCTTTTAAAAACAGAAAAGAGATAGAAAATTAAATCCCTCTATGATTTTTTGATTAATCTATTTAAATGTAATATTGGTTCTGTATAACCATTAGGACTTGTTTCTGCATGAAAAATCAAATCGCATGCTGCTTTAAATGCAATTGATTTTTCATAATGTGGAGACATATTTATATAATTAGGGTCATTTTTATTTTGTCTATCAACAATTTTTGCCATTTTCTTTAAAATCTCCAAAACTCTTTTTTTGCTGCAGATACCATGCTTAATCCAATTTCCTATATGTTGAGATGAAATTCTTAATGTTGCTCTATCTTCCATCAACGCAATATCATTAATATCTGGAACTTTTGAACAACCAACCGATTGATCTATCCAACGAACTACATATCCTAAAATACTTTGGGCAGAGTTAGAAATTTCAATATTAATTTCGTCAATAGACCAATTTGGTCTACTAGAAATTGGTATTGTTAGTAAATCTTTTAGAGTAGAGATTCTATTTTTCTTTAGTATTTTCTTGTGAATTTCGAAAACATTAACCTCATGATAGTGTAACGAATGAAGAGCTGCAGCTGTCGGACTAGGAACCCAAGCACAATTTGCACCTGACAAAGGATGAGATATTTTTTGTTCCATCATTTCTGCCATCAGATCTGGCATTGCAAACATACCCTTTCCTATTTGAGCAACTCCAGAAAATCCACATCTTAAACCAACCTCTACATTGTTATTCTCATAAGCTTGAATCCATTTGGTTTTTTTCATCTCTCCTTTTTTAATCATTGGACCAGCGTTATTACTTGTATGTATTTCATCTCCAGTTCTATCAAGAAATCCTGTATTTTGGAAAGCTATTCTATCTTTTAAAACTCTTACACATTCTTTTAAATTTGCAGATGTTCTTCTTTCCTCATCCATCAAACCTATTTTCACAGTATTTTTTTCTAATCGTAATAAACTTTCAACATGATTAAAAATTTCATTTGTAAAACTACATTCTTCAGGACCATGCATTTTAGGTTTTACAATATATACAGATCCATTTTTGGAGTTTCTTCCTCTTTTCAAGTCATGTAATGAGCAGGCAACTGTAATGAAAGCATCCATAATGCCCTCGGGAATCTCTGAACCATCTTTTAAAAGTATTGCTGAATTTGTCATTAGATGACCAACATTTCTACATAAAAGTAAAGATCTTCCCTTAAGCTTAAATTCTTTACCTTCTGGGGAAATATATTTTCTATCAGGATTTAACTTTCTAACAAAAATTTTACCTGACTTTACAAAACTAACCTGCAAATTACTTTTCATTAATCCTAACCAGTTTCTATAACCTAAAACTTTGTCTTCTGCATCGACTGCAGCAACAGAATCTTCATGATCACAAATTGTGGTCACTGCCGACTCTACAATAATATCACTTATACCTGCAGGGTCGCTCTTAGCGCTAAACGCACTTGGATTAATTATAATTTCAATATGTAAATTATTATTTTTAAGTATGATAGCATTTGGATTGTTAGGATCACCTCGATAACCAACAAACTTTTCCTTATTTTTCAATTCTACATTTTTATCATATGTTTCTAAAATTAATTTTTTTTGATCAATATAAATTTTATTAACGTTTTTCCATGTTTCTGTTTCGATTCCAAAATGTTTATCTAAAAATTTTTTGGTATATTTGATTACCTCCAAGCCTCTTTCAGGATCGTATCTTTCACTTCCCGACTCCTCAGATTCAATTATATTACTTCCATACAGACTATCATATAAACTTACCCATCTAGCATTTGCTGCATTTAAAATAAATCTTGCATTTGATACTGGGCATACTAATTGTGGTGCACAAATCTTAGAAATCTCTTCATCTACATTACTTGTCTTAATTTTAAAATCTTCTTCCTCCTTTTTTAAATAATCTATTTCATAAAGAAATTTTTCATATTTAGTTTGGTTGAAATTTTTAGAATTATTATTTTTATGCCATTCATTAATTTTTTGTTGTAATTTTTCCCTTTTTTCAAGAAGCAATTTATTTTTCTCTGATAAAATATGCACAGATTTATTAAATCCATCCCAAAATTCGTTTATACCAATATCTGTTGAGGGTAGAACTTCAGTATTAACAAAATCAAATAGTTTTTCAGATATTGTTAAATTTTTAATTTTTACGTATTCTTCTCTCATATATAGAAATTTTATAACATTTTATTGCCTTTATTTTAAAATACTACAATAAAATAATATGAAGAATTATTTAGAATTTGAAAAAAATATAGCAAAGCTAGAAAAGAATTTAGAAAGTCTTAAAGATCCATACTATAATCAAGGTTTGTCAAAAGTAGATACAGAAAAGATTTCTAAAATGCAGGAGGAAATTAATAATGAACTCAAAAAAATTTATCAAAATTTAAATCCATGGGAAAAAACTCAAGTTGCAAGGCATGAAGATAGACCGAAATCAAATTTTTACATAGATAGGTTATTTGAAGACTTTGTTTCTTTAGAAGGGGATAGATTTTATTCTGAGGATAAATCAGTCAAGACAGGATTCGCCAAGTTTAACAATATATCAGTATTAGTTATTGGCCAAGATAAAGGAGAAGATTTAAATACAAGAATTGAGAAAAACTTTGGAATGATGAGACCCGAAGGTTATCGGAAGTCTATTAGACTTATGAAATTAGCTGATAAATTTAATATACCAATCATTATTTTTATTGATACTCCTGGCGCTTATCCTGGTTCTGGAGCTGAGGAGAGAGGACAAGCCGAAGCAATTGCAAAATCTATTCAATGCAGCATGGAAATTACAGTCCCAACAATTTCCATTATAATTGGTGAGGGTGGTTCTGGTGGAGCAATTGCTTTGGCATCATCTAATAAAGTTCTGATGCTAAAAAATGCAATATATTCTGTAATATCACCAGAGGGATGTGCAACAATTCTTTGGAGAGATCCAAGCAAAACTTTACAGGCTGCACAAGCTATGAAACTATCCGCAGATGATTTGCTAGAATTAGGTATTATTGATGAAATAATAAAAGAGCCGATTGGTGGAGCTCATCGAAATAAAGATGAGATGCTTGAAAATATTCAAATATCACTAAAAAAAAATCTATCAGAATTATTAGACCTTAGTAGAGAGGAAATTTTTCAAAATAGAAAAAATAAATTTCTTAACATTGGCAGACAAAAAGGTTTTCAGGGAAAAATGCAAAATTCAAATAATTTACTTATGAAAAAAAATTTTTATGATAATTATATGGTGTTCTTACAAAAGTATAAGCTTCCTATTTTTTCAATAATTAGTTTATTATTAATATTTATTTTATTATAGAGTTCCACAACAGTTTTTA
>MDTB01174903.1_pt1 | contig 24344 bp, 34 predicted proteins | sample 811161 | NCBI WGS metagenome assembly MDTB01 (sample SAMN05326650, study PRJNA326480) | marine metagenome | isolation source: seawater | place: Mediterranean Sea | collected 2009
ACCTGAACCTGTGGATTCAATGATAGGTGATTTGATTGTACCTTCACTTGCTAATTTTTCTGCTACTAATGTTGCGAATGGGTAAACTGTGGAAGAACCCACAACTGAAATATAATCTCTGGCGTTAGCACTAAATGAAATGAATACTAATGCCGCTAGAATAAACTTGAACATGTTAACTCCTGTATTTGGTTATTCAACAATATGTATTATTTGAAATATAAATGTAATAAAAGTTTAATAACTATTTTATTGATAAGTTTACAACGATTGTTACTCGTAACTCATCAGAATTGAATGGTGGTACTTCATGTTCTATCTCACTAGGCATTATGTGTATCTCATCTTCTTTAGCAGGTAATTGAAAGTATGGTAATCTAAAACTATGTTCTGGTTTTGTTATATCTAATTTATTATAATGATTAGGTCGTAGATATCTTATTGATGTTGCGCCATTATTAGGATTATAGAATGTAGTTGATGGGTGTTCTTTTGGATTAAAACTAAAATAGTGAACACAGGTAAAATCACAATCACCTATATGATTATGTTTTCTCATATATTGACCTGTTCTCATCGCCGTATAGTTTGTAATCGTAAAGTCTGCCTCTGCGTTTGGTAAATCTAACTCTTTAAGAAAACTACCAAACAACATTTGGTATTGCCTCATCAACTTCGTATAATTAATTTCTTTAAAGTGCGGATTACCTCTATCACTATTACTATGATGTAGTTTAGAATCCATGTATGATTTGTTATCCCAGTTGTTACGATTAGGGTTGACATGATAGTTGCGGAGTATGTCTGTGGATATTTGTTCTTTGTCATAACTCTTTGGGTCTATCGTGTAAACATAATATGGAAAACCAAATAAGAATTTCATCAACTCACACCATACCACAATACTTTACAATCTGGTATGTTATCTGATAATTCTCTATTGACATCTATAATAACACTACCTGGATTCCACACTTCTGGATATAATTGATTATCATGTATGAGATAGATATATGGTTTATCATCTGGTGCTTTGTCATAATAAACTTTTCTACTTTCAGTTTTTTCTACATACCAACCTACTAACATAGATGGTGATCCCACTGTGTGTCCGTCTTCTGGTTTTAGTCCTGGTTTAAATGCTTTGCCTAATATAACAACATCATGTGGCGCTTGATCACATAACCATCTTGCCATATTATGTGCTTGTTCTTCTCTTGCTTTCATTATAGCATCAAATAAATCATACCCAAGATTATACTTTTGATTTAAAACTCGTAAAGCAATATTGTCTCTAGGGTGACAACCACCACCATCACCAAATCCAGGTTTCATATATCTGTTACTTGTAATTCTATGATATGATTTTGCCAATGCGTTAGCAACTTGATCAACATTCATATGACCTACTTTCATCGCCACATCTTGTATCATGTTTACCAAAGTGAGTTTAGCACTAATGAAAGTATTATAGAATACTTTTGTTGCTTCAGTTTCTTCCCATGTGCCTACTTCATATCTTGTATTGTAAACATCTTTGAGAATAGGATCATACACGTCAAATAATTTTTCAACATTCTCATCTATCTTACCATCTTCAGTGCCAATCATAATCATTTCTGGATTCTTCATATCTTCAATAACTGTGCCTTGTGCGATAAGATATGGATTGTATATAAACTTACCATTCTTTACAAGTGGTGCTATTTGACTTCTTACTGTGCCAGGTAACATTGTTGATATGACAGCAATTAATGTACCAGGATCAACTAACTCGTCTATGTCTGCTACTGCTTGTTTGATAAATGTATAATCAAAATCTTTTGGTTCTAAGTGTGAAGTAGGTTCTTCACCACCATAGATTGGATCATGTGGCGTTTGTACTGCTACTAGAACAACCTCTTGACCTTTACATGCTTCTTCTAAGTTATCAACTTCTTTAAAATTAGAGGTCTTGTTTGTTCTATTAATATCATATCCTGTAACATTATGTTTTTCACCTAATGCTGTTGCGGAATCAAATCCTAGTTTGCCTAGTCCTACAAATCCTATATTCATTCTTGTTTCATTCATCTAAATTTCTCCATACTACAAACAGGCGGCATAGACATTTTGTGTTTATTCTGTGCCCTTATTGTTCTAAATTTTTCTACAATACTTATGAGACCATTATCTACAATTATTTCACCACTCTCGTCTGCTTTCATGGCCCTTTCTAATTGTTCATATGATAAACCTAATTGATCTTCGTCTGTACGATTATCTTCCCATAGACCGTCTGTTGGCGGTGCGTCTATGATATCTTTACTTATACCTAAGTAGTCTGCCATTTTCCATACTTCAGTTTTTAAACAATCTGCTATTGGTGATATATCTACACCACCATCACCATATTTTGTATAGAAACCTACACCAAAGTCTTCTACTTTGTTACCTGTGCCTACGACTAAACCTTTTTCACTTTGTGCCATTTGATACAACATTAACATTCTTAATCTACTGCGGGTATTCGCAAATGCTAATTCACTGTCAGCACCAATATATTTACTTGCGTTTTCTATTTCTGTAAATATCTTTTCTAAATTTACAACTCTACGACTTACATTGTGGCCATATTTTTCTTCTAACCACCATACATGCTCTAATGCCAGAATATCTTTGTTACGAATAGTCATAACAATTGGTATAGTTCTTATACCACTCTCAGCACATAAAGTAGATACAACGGCACTATCTATACCACCAGATACACCTACGACTAAAGTTTTTAGTTTTGCTCTACCTGAATATTCTGCTATCCAGTTTACAATATGATTAACTTTTTCTCTCATTATATTTTCCTTTCTACAAATCTCATAATGCCATTGGTAAATTCAGCAATCTGATTTGGATTATCATTATATCTTATCGCATATCGCCACACATCACCATCATCATCTTTATACTTCCACTCTTTTAATGTTCCTTCAACTTGACGTAACATTTTTGGATCAGCAAATAATGTCATAACTTTTTCTATTCGACCTTGTGGTTCTATAGTAGCAAAGAAACCTACTTTATCTGGTTTCCATTCTACTGGTGTTTCACCTTTTATCCAAGAACATTCAAAAGTTCTACAAGGTGTGGGTCTATCTTCGTAAATCTTACAACCAACACCAACGTCACAATTTTGGCACATCACCCATTCTTTCTTTTGTAGAGTGGGTTCATTTATGCCAGGTATGTAACAACACATATTACAACCATCACAGGATCTATCTGTCATTATTAGTTGCCATAATCAAACAATTACCTTCAGGTTCAAACTGCCAATTCTTTTTATATGGACCCATATAATTAGTTAACATGTCAACATCAAACCCTGCTTTTTCAAATCTATCATGCCACCAATGTACATCTTCTCTTATAAAATGCGATTTATCTAATTCGTAACTATCTATAATATATTTTTTACCATCACCAAGTGGTATCATCGCCATTACTCTTTTACCACCATTATATAATACTTTTAGTTGTTCATCTATTTTATCATACGGTATGTGTTCTAATATATCTTTACATAATATCCAATCATAACCATCTTCAGCACAGACTAATGGTTCTTGTGGTTTAATTACACCACACCATCTTCTTGTCTTTTCTTCTATTTGACTTATCGCATATTCTGAAACATCTACACCGTATGCCTTGTAACCTAGTAAACGTAATGCTTTTACAGTAAAACCTTTCGCACAACCAAAGTCTAATACTTTTTCATCTTCGTGTAAGTCCATATCTTTAGCGATATGATGTGCCATTGGTATTGTAAGTTCAGGCATCCATCTATAATGTGAATACAAAGACTTGCCAGTCTCTGCCCCTCTTTCGTAATAATCTTCGTTAAAATATTCTGGTGGGTTAAATAAAGTTTTCATGTTCTAAAGGTTCTCCAAATTCAGCAAATCTATCTACTTTGCCATATATAAAATCATCTATCATATTTACATTGTTTGTGAAAACACAACCAGCACAATCTTTTTTGGCATCAAACTTTTGTTTGACTTTCTTATCTAAGTAATCTAGTACGTCACTTGCGTGGCATAGTTGATAACTTTCATGGAAGTGTTCATAATTATCATTCAATACAACACTGTCACATGGATAAACTGTGCCTGGTTTGCCTGTCTCTTTATGTATCTCCTCAGAAAGATACGGTCTAAAATAACTTTGATGACATGTTGACGTTTGTGGTGCGCCATGTATTTTGTATTGATGAAAAAATCTTTTGTCTTTGACTTGTGCTAATACATTGTCTAAACTTCTATGTTGTCTAATTAAATTTTCTTGTTGTAATAAACAGTTAGGTAATAATCGTATATACTTACTACCACAAGCGTCTGCTACTTTAGATACTTTATCTAGTAATCCAACTCTATCTGCCATAACTTCGTCTGATGCTTCGTGTTCAACTGTATAGACCATAGAATTACCTATTGTAGTCTTTGACATATCAAATTTTTCTAGTGGTAGTCCTATTCTGTTTTCCCAATCGAAGAATACATTGATGCTAATTCTTACCCATGTAAACATCTTACATACATCTTCATCTACTTTTCGCCAATATGCCTTACTACCATTACTAATTAAAGCAACTTGTAATCCTTCACCATATAACCATCGAACTAATTCATTAAAGTGTTTGTAAGCAGTAGGTTCACCACCACCGGTTAGTATTACTGCTTTCAACCCTCTCGTTTTTAATTTTGTTACATAGTCTTTGATTGTGTCCATATCAATACGACTATGTGTATCTCTATATGTTACACTACAATATGGACATTTTAAATTACAAGCACCCTCTGGACTTATGTGTGTAGATATAACTGTGTTAGGATCACCATTCTTGTAGTTAAACATCGCTTCTTGGTGTCGCCACCACTTGATACCTGTAGATGTAAACTTATGTTCTTCTTCGCTTGGTTCGTGTTCTAATTCTGTTTCTCTAGGTGTCTCATCATAAAAAATATAGATGTTACTATATTTCATACCTTTTTCAACTCTATCTAAAATCTTATTACCATATTCTAGTGTGATTGGTTTTAAATGTGAAATATCATTATTATCAATGTATTCATAATTCTTTACAAAGTTTTTTACTTTACCACGAGCCGCATGTCTGTACATAATATACTCATCGTCTTTTTGATATAGACCTATCTCATAACCCTTGCCTTGAAAAACTCTAACTGGTTCGTAATCTTTTATTTTTGGGAGACCCATGGTAACGCTTTCTTTATATAATGTTTGTGTACTTTAGACATTTCTAAGTCTGTAGTTTCTGGCGTCCAGTTTAACCACTTATCTTCATACCAATCTTCAGCAGGTAAACTATCTTTGTAATATTTAGACGATTGTAAAAGCACTTCAAATCTGTACTTCATAACTTCTGGTGATAAGCAAAATCCATAATTATAAACTTTATATTCTGGGTGTATTAGTTTACTATCATTCCAACAACCTTTCATCGTATTAGGTAAACTACCATTATATAAAGTTGGCCCAGGTCTTGGTTTATTTCTTGGCACATACCAGTCTTCTGTTTTCCAAAACTCTATTTGATTGAATGATGTTTCTCTATCTTTTATATTCCATATCTTTTTTATATCGTCACCCCATACCATATCTGGTTCCATACACAGTGTTTGATCTGGTTTACCATGATCTGTAACAACTACATCATTCATTAATTTGAATTGATTTGTTGGATAATCGAACTCTTTAACGTATACAAATACTTTATCTGTACCAAATACATTTTCACAATGTTGTGCCACATCTTCATTAAAAGGTGGCAAATTAGTACAATTTTTATACCACGGTAACTTTGACCAAAATACAAAAACTTTATCAACATGTTCATACACACTATCAATAGATCGTGCTAAAAAATCTAAACCATAATGTATTCTGTAGATAGCGTATCTCATTTACCAATTTTCTTCATCTATGTATGTTCTTTGAATCCATTTATCTATATCAGCATCTTTAATTACATAGGCACTTATACATTGATAACCATGATCTTTGGCATACCAATATCTTTGATTACCTCTTAATATTCTCATATCTTCAGCAACAAGTATAGGACTATTCATACCTTTTCTTGCTATACTTAAATATAAGTTTCTTAATTTTTCTTCTTGTTGTGGTGTAGGATTGTCTTTGAGTTTATGTTGAGAACCTTTCCATTCTGCTTTCAATTTATCTAACCATAAAAATCTATGTTCATTAATATATTCTATTTTGGTAGCGGATAGTTTTTTGGCGTGATATTCTTTTATTGCTTTCTGAAGTTTCTCAGCGTCACGTTGTCTAATTGATTGAGTTTGATTAAATATAACTAAATCTTTTTTGTAAAGATTACCTTTTTCTTGCGTTCTATTTCTATCTGTTGTATCATCTCTTTCACTTGGGTGATGTGAGAAGTGCCTGTGCTGAACTAAAATGTCAGGAAAGTATTTGTGTCTACCAATTCTTTTAGCAATATCAAATACCCATGTATCATTGTAACCAAAGTGAAATACACCAGGGGCAAAGTAATCTACTGTCTTATACCACTCTTTACTAATAATTGGAAAAGCACAATGTTTGTTACCATTAATATCATCATTTACCCAACACATGTGATACGGATCTTCTAATTGACTTAAATGACTTTCTAACTTATTGTCCCAACCGTCTGTAGCATATACTAAATCATCATTACCCATAATTAAATAATCACCATTTGAGATTGCGGCAATATCATTCCAAGATTTAGATACAGACTTAGCAGGACCTTCTAACATTTTAATTCGTAGAAAGTTTGTTGTATAGACTTCTTCTATCTTTCTATACTTACCCATTGATGGGTCGTCATTATCAATATAGAATAATAATTCTACACGACCATGTTCTCTTGTTGTTCTCTTAATTGATTGTACAAATCTTTCACACTTTTCAGGTCTATTTCGTGTTGGTGTTAATATACTGAATATCATACCTGTTGTCCTTTGTAAACGCCACCTTTCATCAAAGTCTCTCTTATAAATTGTTTACCTCTTGGCCCTGTCCAGTGTATAACTTTTTTTGTAGGACTATCTTTATGTTTGTTCAATGATATTCTTAACCATTGATAGTCTTGTGGTAACTCTTGTATTTGTTCATGTTCTTTATTACCAATGAGTTCATATAATGCTTCTTGGTCACCACGTATGCCATCACCAGCATTTAATCTTTTGTCCCAAGTCTCTAACAAAGATGGTCTATCGTTCACACATATGACACCTGTCGCCCACCAATTACCACGAACTATATCTCTAGTAAGTCCAATCATGCCTGGGGGTACTAAATCAAACACGTCTGAAATATCTGATAGTATTTGACAATCTACATCTAACCAACAAACAGATTGTGATGGTGCGGTCATTACTGCCTCTACTTTGTAGAACCAACCTAACTTTTTTGCCGTAGTGCCATTGAATGGTCTACTAAACTCTACTGGGTACTTATCGTTTATTCTACCTCTTGCGGCAGGACTCATACCAAAATCACAAACATATATGCGTGCCATAGGCATTGCGTTTAGTGTAGTTTCAATCCACCATGGTAACAAATCTTCGTGTGAATGATCAACGCCTGTTATTATCATCTTCTTTCCTATTCAATAATATAAAACAATCTAAGTCAACAACAGCAAGTGGTTTATGATGATTTTTCTTTATGATAGCAAGTGGTTCATAACCTTTACAGTTTTCTTCCGCTTGTTTGTATGCGGCCCATACATTTACTTTTTCTTGGTTTTTTGCTTCTATTGAATACGGAAACAAATTACGTGCCGCTTTTGCCATAATTAAATCTTCACCACCAGCACCCATTGATCTACTTTCTATATCTTCTGGGTCGATGTTTAGATGTTCAATTAGTAACTCTCTAATTTTCTTTTGTAAGTTTCTACCCTTCGCTTTCGCTGAACTCGTCTTCATGTTCCCACTCCTCTCCATCGTGTAATGCTTCACCACAACATGGGCAAAACTTAACAGGTAATTCATTGAATACCTTAATCTTAAATTCTGCCTCACATTGTTCACAAATTATCATAGAGTAAATCCTTTAAAACTATCTTTCTCAACATCTTGTTTGATACCACCAACAACATAACTTTCTATTTCAGTTTCTTGTGGTGCGTTTTGTAACCCTTTACTATTTAACCAGTGTTCAGTCCATGGTAATGGGTTTTGATTTTTTGGTTGATCATATAGTGGATCAAGTCCAATTGCTCTCATTCTTTTGTTAGCAATAAACTCAACATAGTTATGTAGTAGTTTGTCATTAAGTCCAATCATACTACCATCTTTGAATAAATAATTTGCCCATGCTTTTTCTTGTTCAACAGCATCTTTGTACATTTGAATTACATGTCCTTCTTCTTCAGCAATAACTTCTAACATTTCTTTATCGTTCTCACTATTTTTATAATTTTTAATAATGTGTTGAGATACGGCAAGATGTTGACTTTCGTCTCTAGCAATCAATGATATAATCTTCGCACTACCTTCCATAAGTTTGAGTTCACCAAAAGCAAAACTACAAGCAAATGAAACATAGAAACGAATACCTTCTAAAATATTTACATTGACTAAGGCACGCCAAAGTTTTCTCTTTAGTTCTTTTGTAGAGATACCTTGTACTTCACCATCAAGTAACCATCTTTGACCATCATTAATTAATTCATCATAAGTTTTTGTCACTGCTTCTGCTCTTTCTGTAATGTACTTATCTGTTAAGATTTTATCAAATACATCACCAGGTTGTGAATAAACATTTTTTATTATGTATGTATAACTTCTACTATGAATAGATTCCATAAAGTCCCAAGTTAAGATACAACCCTCTAATTCAGGTAGTGAGCAAAATGGCAAAAATGCTAAACAAGGTCCACGACCTTGTACACTATCTAATAAAGTTTGATATCTGAGATTACTTGTAAAGATATGTTTTTGTTCTGGTCTTAATTCTTGCCAGTCATTACGATCTTTCTGTAAAGATACTTCTTCTGGTCGCCAGAATAAACCTAGTTGATGATTGTTTAGTTTATCAAAGATAGGATATTTGTAAGTATCAAATCTTTGTACAGCATTGTCCTCACCAAAGAACATTGGTTGTTTTGTGAAATCTACACTTGCGTCTTTATTGTATACACTTTTTGCCATTTATTTACCTTTCTTATAATAGTCTTTGTGTCGATAATATAAGTCACTTAAACTTTGTACTTTACTATCTTTGTCTAGTAAGTCTCTAAACAATTCTTTATCTTTACTCCATTTTCTACCAGTCCACCATTCAAAACCGTTATAGTGTGACTTGTATTCACATACTTGTTCATAAGCATATGAAGAATAATAGTATTGAAACCTCATGTCTCTATACATATTACACTCAAAGTTTTGAGCATATGTGCCTAAACTTAGTTCAGGCGTTTCGTAGTCCCAAGCAAACTCACCAGCAACTACACAATTCTCATATCTAGTAAGTTGAGTATATGCCACAATCTGATCTTTGTGCCAATAAATGAAATGGTCTTTTGTACCATACTCTTTATCAATCAACTCACTGCCGTGATCATCGTAACCTCTGTGCTTACAATATTTTTCATATATCAAGTCACATTGGTATTGCCAAGGATTACCTTCTGGATAATACTTAGCATAAATGTCGTTCTTAAAATATTGTCTGTGTTTTTTCTTTACAGAAAAATTATCTAAGACTATACGGGTTGTTCTTGCTTGTATCCAAAGTTGTTTATCTGTTTCATAGAAGAAAGCGTCCATAGGTGTCCAACCTAATGATAATGCTTCCTGCTCTTCGCCTTTGTCTACCTCTGCTAAAGCAAGTCCGTATATTATGTCATACTTGGTAGTGTTACCATATATGTGATCATAAAATATCTTCATCTTTATTCTTTTTACCAACAGCACCAATAGGTGTTTGTTCTTCAACGTTAAACTGTTCTGGTTTTTCTCTTTCCCATTGTGTGAAATAACTATCGTCTGTAATGCTGTCTTCTCTAGTATTTTCTACTGTATAGAAGTTTTGATCAATGAGATAACCAGGGTTACCAGATAATCTTTCTTCCATAAATGCGTCATCATACCATATTGTTCTATTATTAGGATATGCGAAAAAGTTACCATCGTCCATTCTAAACATGTGGGCACACTTATGTTCTGGATCCTCTGAGAAGTTTGTATCTAGCATACCTGCTTTGTCTTCCCAACCAAAATCAATTGTAAACATATAAGTACCTTTTCTTTTTGTGCCATGCCAGTCAACTAATTCTGCTCTACAGTTTGCCAGTCTATTTCTTTTTTGTACGTTAACATATGAACTAAAACAATCCCAGTACATATGAATGTTCAATGGATATTGTGGCGCATCTTTTTTCCAAACAAGAGCATTGATTGGTCTTCTTGTCCAGTTTACACCATTTGGTAGTAAACACTCAAATAGTATCGCTCTACGTTCCATACAATTAACAGTATGTACGTCAGCAAATGTAAAGTCACCATGCCCTTTTGTATGATTGTAAAGATATTCGTTTCTTATGTAAGCACTAAACGGTGGTATATTGTGATTTAAGTATGCCATTATATCGCACACGCCTCACAATACTCATCGTATTCTTGTTGAGTATTAAATTCTGATCTTGTCTTCATTTCCATATCCCTATCTCCTATATTATGTTGTGGTTCATCATTATCATTTTTACCATCATAAGTGTTTTGATAGTAAGATGTTTTCCAACCCATCTTGTATGTAGTCAATAAGTCTTTTGCCATCACAGATATAGGCACTTGATTACCTTCATACTGTTCTGGATTGTAAGACCAGTTACCAGATATTGCTTGGTCAAAATATTTTTGCATTACAGCAACAACATTAATATAGCCTTCATTACCTGGCATATCCCAAAGTAATGTGTAATAATTTTTTAGATTAGGGTACCCTGGTACTATTTGTTTCAGTGGTCCTTTTTTTGATTTCTTAACGGACAAGTAGTCACGCGGCGGTTCAATACCATTTGTTTCATTACACACAACAGATGAACTTTCGCTTGGCATTTGGGCTGATAAGGTGGAGTGCCTGAGCCCTGTAGCCTTGATACTGTTTCGTAAAGTAGTCCAATCATAACTTAGTTTCCTCTTAACTATACTATCGACATCTTTCTTATAAGTGTCAATTGGTAGTATGCCATCTGAGTATTTAGTTCTATCAAACTTTGAACATGCCCCTTTCTCTATTGCTAATTGATTAGATGATTTGAGTAGATAGTATTGAAATGCCTCTGTCCACTCATCTAAGAGTTTCCATGCTTCTTTACTATTATATTTGACTTTGTTCTTTGCTAGAAAATGTGCTAGACCTATATAACCAATACCTAAACTTCTTCTCGCTTTTGTAGATATCTCTGCCGCTTTGACAGGATAATTTTGTAAGTCAATTAATTCTTCTAATCCTCTTACTGAAAGATCACATAAGTTTTCTAATTCTTCTTTTTGTTTTACTGCGCCTAGATTGATCGCACTTAATATACAAAGAGCAATCTCACCATCACCGTCAATATGATCTATAGGTTCTGTAGGTAATGTAATTTCTTGGCAAAGATTAGACATAAAGACTTGATCTTTGAAACTTGAATGTGTATTTGTATGATCTATATTCATAATATAGATACGACCAGTTTCTGCTCTTTCTTTGAGAATGGCACCAAATAATTCTTGTGCTTTTACTTTTTTCTTTTTAACTTTTGTTGATCGTTCAAACTTCTCATACAAAGCATCAAACTCTGGTGTGCCATATATGTCATATAAACCAGGCACATCATGTGGTGAAAACAAAGTGATATCTTTATCTTCAATAAATCTTTTGTAAAACAATTCTGATATCTGTATTGAGTAATCTAGTTTTCTAACTCTATTGTCTTCAGTGCCTTTATTATTTTTTAAAACAATAATATCTTCTATCTCTTGGTGCCAGATTGGAAAGTGTACAGTGGCACTGCCGCCTCTCACACCATTTTGTGTACAACATTTTACGGTTGCTTCAAACTTTTTTAGAAACGGTACCACGCCCGTATGCTGGACTTCACCGCCTCTGATCCTTGAGTTGATGCCACGGATTCTGCCCGCATTGATTCCAATTCCCGCCCTCTGAGCCACATAGCGACCAATGGCCATATCACTAGAGAAAATACTAGGTAGAGTATCGTCAGTATCAACCAAAACGCAACTAGCAAACTGGCGAAGAGGAGTCCTAACACCAGCCATAACGGGCGTTGGTATGTTGATAATATGTTGCGAAATCGCATTGTAATATTTTTTAACATAGTCCATCCTTCTTTCTATATCGTAGTTTCTAAACAATGTTGCCGCAATCATCATATACATGAATTGTGGCGTTTCAAATATTTCACCTGTACTTCTATCTTGTACAAGATACTTGTCAACAACTTGTCTCAAACCCGCATAGGAGAATAGATAATCTCTTTCATGTTTAATGTAACTATTCATTTCTTCTAGTTCTTCTTCAGTATACCAAACAAGTATTTCTTTATCATAGACGCCCTTATCTATACACTTCTTAGCATGTTCTAGTAATGTAGGGTGCTCCCATAATCTGTGATGTAATGATTTACGGAGAGAGAATAAAAGCAAACGAGCGGCCACATATTGATAGTTAGGTGCGTCTAATGATATCAAGTCACTTGCTGATTTAATTAATATCTGTTGTATTTCGTCAGTTGACATGCCATCGTAGAATTGTAAACCACTTGTCATTTCTACCTGACTTTCTGAAACACCTGCTAAGTTTTCGCAGGCATAATGTACCATACTGTGAATTTTTTGTATGTCAAGAGGTTCTAGTCCTCTACCATTTCTTTTCTTTACGTTAATAGTCTCAGGACTCATTACACCTCCTTGTAATTGTTTAGTTGTTGTTGTGCGGATAATTTTGAAAACGTGTTACTATCTATAATATCTAATACTTCTGCCTGCGTCATACCAGCAATAATCATGTCATTAATATCTTTATGTTTCAATGACTTAGGAAATATACAAACTTTTTTATTTAAAAAAATTAATTGTTGTATTTTATCAACAATCTGTTTATTTCTTGGTTCATTATCGAAGATATACACAGCATTAGGTAATGACATCTTCATGTCAGCACCAGCAACGGCAATACAGTTTGGGAGGAACAAACTGTCTATTGGACCTTCTACGACATAAACTTTCTTACTTACGTCAACTTTCTCAAGGCCAAATATTCGCCTTTTGTTCTCATCTAGTTTGATGGTAATATACCTGGGTTCTTCGTTACCAAAAGCACGCCCTTGAAACGCAAACATTTTCATATCTACGCCAAAGAAAGGTAGGACGACCCGTGGGTGATCCATAGAGTTGACTAGACTACTTTGGAACTTATTTGGTATTAACGAGTTTACCCAGGCATAAAATTTTGGACAAAAATAAATTCTATCCAAAAACTGTTCAAGTCTTCTTTGTTTGATAAAGTTAAGTGCCGGATGGTCATCTTTCAATCTATCAAATCTTGTAAGACCTTTTAACTTATTATCATCAAATCGTACAGGTTTGAAATTATACTCTATTGTATCTTTATTACCGCCTTTGTACTTTTGAATGACATACTCTTTATATAATTGTGGATCAACATGTTCTATCAGTTTACCAAGTGTGGTACCTTTAGAACAGTTGTGGCACTTGTAAAAGTATTCGTTCTTCATAGAATAAACGAAACCACGTGCCTTGCTTTGTTTCTTTTGACTATCGCCACAATACGGACATCTAAAATTATAAAGATTGTTTGATTTCTTTTTAAATCTTTGAAGTCTTGGTGATAAGGTCAAAAGATATTGAATGTCAACCATAATACCTTTCTTATTATAGTTTATATATTACACCATAAAGGGTAAAATGTCAAGTAGTTTTTTTGAGAAAAAAAGTCTGTATGCGACAGAATGTCGCATTTGACTTGTAAGAATAAAACCTAGTCTACCAGGTTCTTTGATTGACCGTTTGCTTGGCAGTAGAGATAGTGTTCAAGTTCGCTCTGCCAGTCCCGACCATACTCTGTCCTAAAATAACGGACCAAATTTGGATCCACATTATCAGCACTACCGCCATAAGCGACATGTGAAAAAGTAAGTGAGTTAATGAAACCTTGTATGAGTTGTACCATTTTAATTTTCCTTTCATATTTAGCATACATTATTATATATCACATATAGAGAAAAAAGGACAGCATTACTTCCATATATTTGGTATTCGCTAAACGCATGTCAACATCTAGTATAGTATGCGTTGTCATCATACTGTAATATTTACAAAATTTACAAAATTATATTATTCTGTTGTAAACATTTGTAAAGTTTGTAAATCTTTTTTTGTAAAAGTTGTAAAGTAATTTGTTAAATACTAGTATGATTGATATAACAGAAAAATACGATTGGTCTGGTGTGTATATGAATTACAGCGAAAGATATGGTTGGCACTTAACTAAAGAAGTTACTACTCATGCTTCCGTTGAGAATGAATCCCAGAATGATAGCACCGCCAATGATGAGCCAGCGCCATCTTTCCAAGATTCCAACTCTACTATCTAGTTTATTTTGTACTTGGTCGATTGCCTCTCGTAAGTCTCTGGACTGTGTACTTATCCTAGAATGTAAATCTTTTAAATCATCTTCCCATTCACGTCTTCTATCTTCAAGTATAGTAAATAGGTCGTCTTGTGAAGTATCAACTCTACGGAGTTTTTCTTCATGTACTGCCAACATAGATTTTAAACCAGCAGAAATATCTGTGAGTTTAGTTATGGCATCATCAAGTCTAGTGTGAACTTGGTCAGCAGTTTCTTTGTCTGCTTTTAAAACAGCGATATCTTTAATCAGTTCCTTGATTTGATTCCCGTTCTCCATCTTCGTAATACTCCTTGTAACTTAATATGATTTGTTGTTGTTCGTATAGTTTATTACGAATGTCAGCAAAGTTTAAAGATAGTTTTTTATATCCTTCGTCTGTTACAGCGAATAAGGCATAATCACCACCTTCTGCTTTCACTTTTTCCATAACTTCATCAACATTATCTTTTGTTACCACAATCCACTCTACATCAACAAGTGATAGTGGTTCTGGCATTGGTAAGTCCAATGGTTCTCTTTTCTTTTCTATTTTGTAACTTTGTAATTCTTTTATAGCAAGTCCGGCACAACCGTTAAGGACTAGGCCAAAAAGAAGGACACTCCCTATTAGGCGTACCATTTAATTCTTCCTCCGTCAAAGGCGATCCACTAGCAATCTCTACACATCTAGCGGCACTCTTACTCGCCCCATTAATTATTCTCTCTACAAGACCTGGTTTGTTTTCAGCAAGATTACCAATATCATGTTTACCAAGTCTCTTAGATAAATCTTGTTTGTCTTTTTTTAACTTATTGTTTTCTTGTTCTAACTTAGTAAGTGTTGATCTAATCTTTTTAAAATCTTCTGCTTGACCTTCTATAACCGCTTTTTGATCTTCTACAGCACTTTCTAATTTTATTTGATTTGCTTTTAGTGTAGCATTATCTTTTTGTAGTTTTTGAACATACAAATATCCACCACCAGCACCTGCTAGTAATACTAATACCAAACCTATTTTCAAACTACTGAACATTACTGTTTATCAAACTTTTCTAATTCTGCTATTCTTTCTTCTAGTTCGTCTATCTTCTTTGTTATTCTTGGATATCTTTTACGCCAAGCGTTTGGGTCATTCTGTAACCATGTCCAACCCCATCGTTTTACTAGATATTCTAATGTGCCATCAAACTTACTTACTGCCCATGTTGCCAGTTTTGTATCTTTGAACCAGAATAAAAATGCGGCACCAAGTAATGATCCTGCGATTGCGGTATAAATCCACAATCTGTTAGTTAACATATCTGTGATTATTTCAGCCATTCTTTTCTACAAAAATTATAATATGCTTCAATACTATGATCACTAAAACCATCTATTTTAAGTTTAGTGAAACCTCTAAGTGTGCCTTTGATCCATTGTTTGAACATATACCATCTACTAAATTTTTTAGATACATTACCATTTACATCAAAGTATATAAAATTACCACCATCACCAGATACATGTTTGTAACCTAATATCTCAAATGGTACTCTAGTTACTATGTCGTTGTTATTTCTGTATCTATATCTTTCTGTTGTTTTAAAAGATTGTACAAACTTTTTACCACCAACTCTTGGTGATCCGTATGTGTATAAATGTGTTGTAGGTGTATTCCATCTACTTGCGGCAAGTGTTGCTAATGCCCCACCTAAACTATGACCTGTAAAGAATACATGTTCTTTCTTTTGTTTTTTTAACCAGTCAGCAACGTTAGACCACACTTCGTTTAATGCGTCTCTAAATCCTCTATGAACAAATCCAGTAGGACATTTTACTCGTCTTATTTTTAAATCTGCTTTGATATCAGACCATTGTGTTGGTTCTGTGCCTCTAAATGCCACACAAGCAATCGCACCATCATTCCAACAATAGACTTGTGTTCCGTCTACATCAAATAATACCGCTTCTGGGTCAAATTGTTTTTGAAATGCCCCTAAATTTTTATATGCGGTCATTGACGCCATTGCCATAATTGTAGCATTTTGCCAATTGTGTTCTTTTGTTAGTCCGTTCATTTCTTTTTCCTTGCTACGATTGAAGTCATTGGTATATAAGTGCCAAGTCCAGGGCCTTTAGCAGTTTCTTTTTTCTTTTTTGCGTTTAAGGCATATGCTCTACGATACGTATGCGGCGCTTTCATATTACCAATACTTGCTATAGGTCTCATTTGATCAACTGGTATATACATGCCTACAGCGTTTTTAATTGTTTTCATTCCTTGAACATTACCATTCATCATCTTTCTAAATTTTTCTTGTAACTCTGGGTGTTCATCTAGTTTATTGTAGAACTCAATTACGATCTTTGCGGTACCAACATCAATTTTCATTTTACCGCCTTTGTCAAAAACTATTTTATCTTTTGTATTTTCTTTTACTATTCTTTCTAATATTTTTATATTTTTGTCATGTGAAGAAAAAGGACTATCATAGATAAATTCTGCCTGTTCTTCTATAGTTTTGTGTGTGCCAATTTTATTGATACTATCTTTGATCTGTGTAACAAAACTACCATAGTTCTTTTCTTCAGTAGAAAAACCATGTTTCTTTTTTGCCATATTCATCGCGGTAGCATACATAACTCTTTCAGCATCTTTGCCATATCTTTTTACAAAGTCTGCTTTCTTTGGTTTTAAATCTTTTACAAATTTTTCAGCATCTTTTTCAACTCTATCAGGCACCTTATCTTCTTTTAGACCACGACTAATTTTATGCCATTGACCCCCACCCATACGATTATGTCTGATTGCTCTAACTTCACCAGATTGTGAGTTTTGTATAATCATAATGCCTTGTGGATTTTTTACTGCCCATTGATATAATGCTCTATGACCTTCATCTTCCATGTTTAGATACTTTGACCATCTTTCAAACTTCTTTTTACCACGTCTGAACATATCAAACAGTTGTGGTGATACGTTAAATGTTTTTGATTTACGTTTTACTTTCTTTGCGGTAGGTGGCATAGATACTGCCCCATCGCCTGCCACATTGGCAATCTCTTTTTTAACTTTTAATTTTTCTCTTAATGCCAAGAGTTGATTATTGAAATCTGAAAAACTTTGTGTCATTATACTTCTTCTATGTCCTCTATCGTTACTAATAATACGTCTTTTGTTTTATCGTGTATAACTTCAAACACATCTTGTCCCATAACAGTATCTTGTGGTGCTTGATCTGAGTAAACATTTACTATGTCACCCTTTTTACCAATCACTTTATCATCTTCATCTACACCTACATCTTGTACTAATTTGTAAGTGCCTTTCAATAATTTATCAGCGAAAGTGATTTCTTCTTTGATCTCACCATCATCTTCTTCAATTAAATCATTGTCTTTTAAATATTTATATAACTCTTTTTCAAGTAGTTGTCCATCACTGTCTTGGTATTCTCTAACATGTTCTTTGATTAAAAATAATGCGGCCGCATAACTTGCCAGACGTGATTTACCACCAGGCACTTTTTCAATGAGTTTCTTTACATTGAATACTAATCTGTGTAGAATAGTATATGCTTGTCGTTCTTCTATTCGTTCAAGTGTCTTGTACTTTCTTAATACTTTGCCTCTCTCATCTATAATACCAAGTCTAAATGCCTCAGTTTTATTGAATGGGGTCACCAATAGTTTTAGAAACCTGAATGTGATAAAAGCGTCTATTGCCGGGCTTGCCATCTATATCTTTCTTAATACTTCCATTATTTTCGCATTAATTGTTATTTGTTTCGCTTCGTTTATTTCCATATAATTTAAAAATATCAGAAACGTTTTAAGAGTAGACCAGTATTCTTGTCCAACTTTATAGAACAGCAAAACTTTTGCCGCATCTGGACCAAATACATTTGCCAAAACAATTATATGGTTCATTATGAGACGTTCTTTGAGTATGCCAGTTTTGGCATGTTTCTTAAATAATCTTTTCAGATATTTAAAACGTTTCATATCATCATAAAACTCTTTTTCACCAACCGCTTGTGGGTTGTCATAATGTTTTATGGCAAACATAAGGACGTTGTCCTTAGTTAGTCTATCAAATAACATTGTTTACACTAATTCAGCGTAAACCTTACATGCTCCATTAGATAATGTTTCGTATCTTATTTTTAATTGTCTTTCAATACCGTCATCATTCTTAACTTCACCAGCAGGTTCTTCGCCTGTTTTACCATAAACCCCACCAAATTTAGATAGACCAAGACTTACAGTCCCGCTTTTGTCTGCCATCTCTGGTAGTTCCCCAACAACTTCAACACCAATACCGTGTAACTTACTTCGTAAATGATTTACTGCGGCCGTAGGATTGATATGTTCCATACTTGCTATTGATCCAACAAAACGATTTATTCTAGCGACTATCTCGTCATTAGTGATATCGTTTAGATTGTGATCACTATCAGATGGAGCATTTACTGGAGTAGGTTTTGTTCTAATCTCACTTATGTTTTGAAACTCTTTAAATGATTTCATCTAACATCTCCCTTTGCTCTTTCAGGTCATCACCCATGATTTCCTGAATAACTTTTTTCTTTTTCTTTTTAGGTTTCTCCTCAGATTTTTTCTCAGGTTCTACCTTCTTAATCTTTTCTTTGTACATGACCCCACCAGAGCCATATCTAATTTTATATTCTTCACTCATCATTTGCCTCTTTAGGTTCTTCTTTAAGTAGTTGTTCACATACTTGTATAGCACCTGCTATTGCTTGTAAATCAGCGATTGCTTTCTTTACTAACTCTTGGCCATCATTTATATTCTTCGTAACAACTTCTCTATTCTTTTTGAGTAGTTCAAGTTTCGCTTCAATTTCTTTTTTCATATTATCTCCATTTAGTGGGGCACACTAAGGTGCCCCATACTATAATTTATGCGATTGTGCAACCGTTGTTAGCGATTAAGTAATATCTACTGTTAGTGAATAACAATGTAGCAGTATCACCCGCATCATTGAAAGTGATTGTAGAACCAGATCCAAAGTTAGTTGGAGTTAGTGTACCATCACCACCGTCAGTAATCATTACTAAGAATTTTAACTGACCTTCAACACCATCTGCTAGTGTTAAAGCGTTAGCACCAGTAGTTGTAATTTCTGTGATAGCAGAAACAACATCAACAGCACCAGCACCAGATAATGATTGTGTTAAACCAAAAACTGGAGTTGCGTTGATTTGTACGTTGTCTGCTGAAGCGTCTACTAAGAAAGCAGAAGCGTATGAATTAGTTTCCGCTCTAAAGTCAGTTTGACCTGATGCTTCGTTGATTACAACTTCTCTGTTGGCACCATCAACTCTAAATGCTTCTTCGTTATCGTTAGATACGATGAAGTCAGAATCCGTAGCGTCACTGTTAATAGTTACGTTAGAACTCGCACCTGGGTTGATTGTTACCGCTGTTGGTATATTTGCGAAAGCACTCGCAATAGATATTTTTTTGTTAATTGGTGTTCCTGACGGATCATCAATAACGTGTAGTAAGTCAGCACTCGCTAAGTTACCTGATCCTAGATCAGTAAGTGCCGTGATTTTCTTATCAGCCATTTTAGTCTCCTATAAACCCCTATGTATTTGGGGAATGCTACTAGCAGTACGCATATGCTTAACTGCTATCAATAAAAAATGAGGGCGACTTATTCGCCCTCTGTGAAAAGTTATTATGCCGCTACTGTAATACTTCCTGCCGCTGTACCAATCGCACTTGAATTTGTGATTGTAGCGTTAGTAGTAGATGTAGCAACATCTTTAATTGTACCAGAACTTAAATTTATTGCGTTAGCACCAATAACTAGAATATCACCAGCGTTAGTTGCCGCGTTAGCCGCACCAATCGCCAATGAGAATACTAGTTCGTTAGTACCAGTACCTGACGCATATGCCAAGTTATGAGGTCCTCTTCCTGAACCTGAACCTTGGTTACCGTTAGTTACTGCTAGAATTGGCGTACCACCTGATGTATCTACAACAACTGGTTCGTTAAATCTTACTCTAGCACTTAGTGTTCCACCTTCTGATTTATCAAAAGATGTTGAAATAAACTCTATTTCTGTAATATCAGCAGCCCCTAGTGAAGCAGATAGTCCGCCTATAGCGACCAAAACTTCTTCGTCTGCTGAGGTATTATCGTTTCCAGATAATGCTGAACCTGCTTCTCTTACCCAACCTTTTGTATTAGCAAAGACTTCTTTTTTCTCTGCCGTAGTAAGGTTCTTAGGTTTGGATTCGTCACTATCACTTGCACCCCATAGTCCCATTTTAATTCTCCTTATAAGTTTACGTTATATAACTGTACTATTTATAACCTATTCTTTTTAAATCGCTTATTACTTGAGGTGTTGACTTATACAAGATAGGTTGACCACCCGCCGCTTTCCATTCTACTGTATTCTTTTTGAAATCATCAATAAGAACATTACCTTTAGCAAATGCCCGTTTCTGTGTTCTACGGACAATGTGTATTCTTTCTTTATCAGTAAGTTTAAGATTTCTTTGTAACCACAACTGTTTACCTTTTATGCTGTTCTTGTCGAATGGTGTATATGCTGATAATATGTGTGGATTAAATTTACGAATAAATGACCATAACTTCATACCACCTGGTGTCCATGGTATTGTTGGCCAAAACATTTTGTATTGAGATACTGGTTCCCATTTCTGTGCGTCATTAGGCGCTGATAACCAGTCATTAGGATCATCGTAACCATACATCTTCATAATGTTGGGCTTTGATGGATCCCTTGACTTTAATTTAAACATGTTAGCAATACCCTGGTTGAAATCACACAGGACACCGTCCATATCACAATAGATAATTGGGAGACCGTCTTGTTCTTGGACTAGTGTTATGCCACGAATAGTCTCCGCTAATGCGGAGTATTTCATTAATCGATCTCTTTACTTATTGCTTTTCTTCTTTTGTGTAGGTATCTATCGCTGTCATCAACATCGCCATCGTTATCAATGTCTTTGTCTTTTCTATCTTTGAATTTTTTCTTTACAGCGGTAGGATTAACTTTGTCTAATTCTTGTTCGACATTATATTTTTTACCACCTACAACAAATTCTTTCTCGCCATTCTTTTTAGCGGCCATTAATGCCTTACCAAAAGCATTACCTTCGTCTTCTTGTTTCGCTTCTGAATAGTACATATTTTTGATTGTGTCAACTAAAGATTTAATTTTGCCTTGTTGTGCTTTTTCAATCTCTTTGTTTACATCTTCACCTTTAATATCTACTGGGTCAGAATGTTTTTCACCTTCAGCATCTTTTTTATTTTTCTTTCTCATATCTTTTGATGAGTCCATTTTATCATTCGCTTTAGGATCCATTGCTTCAGATTTTGCTTGTTGTTCTTTTGCCTGTACTGCGGCACTTGATTGTACTTCAGGTTTCTCACCCACTACAGCATTTTGTTTCGTAGTAACGTCAGCGATAACTGCCGCTAGTGAACCTGGTTTTGGTTCTCCAAAATATGTAGGGTTCCAACCTAATGTTTTTTTTGATTTATCACTCATTTTAGTCTCCCTTAAAATTTAATCTTGCCTCTTTTAGGCACTATCTTTAGTTTATATCTTACCATGTCCACAACTTCTGGTGGCATAAAGTAATTTAACATGTTAGCGATACTATCTTTTTCTTGTCTAGTACCTCTCATCATTTTTTCAATCCTATCTATTACTTTAGGATCAACTTCTTTAAACTTACCCTTTTGTTCGTCTAGTGTATCGTCTGCCAATACATCAATGTAAGGTAAAAACTCTTCTGGTAATTGTTTCCATTTCATACCAAATTTAAGAACCAGTTGTGCTTTTGCGGCACTTGATAGAATAGGTATGTCTGCTTTTGCTAATGCCAATAGATTTGGTTTTTGTAATCTATCTATTATCTTACGAAGTTTAGCAAACTTCTCTGGTGACTGAGGTGCTACTTTACCTTTTAATGGTTCATACTCTTTTTTCAATCTAGCAATCTGTGATTTAGTAAATTCTTCTAAATCAGTTTCATCTTCTATATCTTTTTGTAATTGTTTGGCCTGTCCAGCGTGTGCCTTACTTGCTCCCTTTAATTTTTTTATGATACCTTTAACAGTATCAACATCTTTATCATCTAATGCCTCTGTTTGTGGATTCATTAAATAATCTCTAGCACCATTTAAGTCATCAGCGGCAACAGTAATCTTATCTGTTAACCATGACGGAAGTGGTTGCTCACCCATATCATTTAGTTTTGACATGATATCATTACAATCTTCTATGATAGTTTTACAATGTCTTATAGCACTTGCCACATCAACATGTCCATCTTCATTTCTAACATTTGATATTTGTTTTTTCAAGTCAGCAATCTTCTTTGCCTTGTCTAATCTGTCCTGTGCCTTAGCAACAGGATCTGTTTCTTGTTCTTTAACCTTTTTTGCCATTTCAGACAAAATTTGCGACATTGGTTTATTATACTTCATACTTCTCTCCGTGTTACTATTTATACTAATTGTCTACTTTAGCACCAGCACGCCATTGAAAACATGACCAATAACCTGCTGTAGTCTTATCTTTTTTTTGATCACAGTTATGTCTTGCTCTAAACGAGGCACGTCTACCAGGATCATCTCTTTTGATTTCCATGTTAGGATCACCAAACTTTACCTGTATAACATTACCCTTTTTGTTTTTAACATAGACACCAAACTTACGATCACTACCAGTTGGTAATCTGAAAGGGTCATTAAGTTTGACTTTACGACCCTGGTATTCTGCTTCAGATATACCTTCTAGTTCATGCTCGTAAACCATACCTTCACAAACTAGATCAATACGTTCTACCTCTTTTCTAGTTTTCATTACTTACTACCTCTTACTTTTGCGGCTAAGTCTTTGTCTGCTTTACCCCAAGTGCCAGATGATTTAGTTACAAAAGAGTTAACTCTTGCCATACCCCATTGTTGTGGTGTAGTGCCAGGTCTGTGACCAGTTCGCCATGCGGCCATACCTCTATTGTATACTTTCATCAACACACCGTATGGCATGCCAGATTTCTCTGCCTTCTTTTTAACACCTTCGTTTTCTGCTAATAGTTCATCTAACATTTCTGATACTGTTTGATCTAGTTTAACTCTATACTCAGTGCCGTATTCATCTTTGTATTGATTGATTGTATCGTCCATTTCAGACCATGCTTTGATGTCTTTGATTTCTTCTTTTACATCTTCACCAAACATCTTCTTAAATTTTTTAGTATGTCTACTTGGTCTTGTTTTACCTGTAGCATCACCAGGTGCTGGTTTATAAGCACTAGGGTCATCATCACTTTTCTTTGAACCTTTATCAAAGTGTCTTGCTCTTGCTAATTTAGTTGATTTTGAGAAATCACCTTTACCAGGTTTCTGATAGTATACCGCAGGTTGTGTACCAGGTCTATCTTTGATATCTGGATCTTGTCCACCAAAAGCAGTTTTCTTTCTTTCACCATCGTGTTTCTTTTCGTTTATACTTTCTGCTTTTATTTCAGCACCATAATAGTTTTTCATATCTATGGCAAATTTATTAAGGTCTTTACCTTTACCATCTATTTTAAAACTTTTTCCATCTCTCATTTTAT
>MDTB01038700.1_pt1 | contig 24343 bp, 23 predicted proteins | sample 811161 | NCBI WGS metagenome assembly MDTB01 (sample SAMN05326650, study PRJNA326480) | marine metagenome | isolation source: seawater | place: Mediterranean Sea | collected 2009
GTACCGCGGGGGTAGCAACTAACTATTCACTAGTTGGTGGAACTTATCAAATGACTGTTACTCAAAGACCAGTAACAATTAGTGGTTCAAGATTTTATGATTCAACGACAACCGTAAACAGCTCTGACATCAGTGTATTTACTAACAGAGCAGGAGGACAAACATTATCAATAACTGGTTCAGGAACAGTTGCAACTGCTATTACTGGTTCAAGTAAAACGGTTGCGTTAGGCACTTTAACATTAGCTGATGGAACAGGTTCAGCCTCAAACTATTCATTAACAAGCGGGACCTTTGATATAAATTCTCGACAAGTAAATATTGCTGGTTCGCGCATCTATGATGGCACAACAACTGTAAATGGTTCAGACCTTGTTATTACGACAGGTGTTGGTAGTGAAGTCCTTACAGTAAACGGAACGGGTAGCATAGCTGATGCAAATGTTGCAAGTAATAAATCTGTAACAGCAGGAACGTTAGCTTTGGCTAGTGCAAGTGGAAATGCTTCAAACTATTCTATGGGAACGATAACATTAACAGTAACCCAAAGACCGGTTAATGTAGATTTGGAAAAAACATATGATGCAACTACCGATGCTTCAGCAGGTGATTTAAAAACTAACGGCATAACTAATACGGTTCTAGGGCATTCACTAACATTAAATGGAACAGGAACAATGTCTAACACTAGTGTTAGTATTGGAAAGCCAATGTTAGTTGGAACATTAAGTCTTTCTGGAGCTCAATCGTCTAATTATACTTTAGTAGGCGGAACGCACACTATAGATGTTAATCCAAGAACAACAAATGCCTCTGGAACCAGGCATTACGATGGCACTACAATAGCAGGGTCGTCTGCTTTTAGTACATTCAGCAACTCAGTAGGTGGAGATACTATTACTTTGTCTGGCACAGGTAGTATTGCAAGTGCAGGGATAGGTTCTAAGGGTGTAACAATTGGTTCACTACAGTCAGCTCACCCCAATTATATACTTGGAAATGCAACGTTAACTGTTACTAAGCGCCCAATTAATCTAAGTGGTAGAAGGTTTATAGGTGGGACCATTAATGTTCTAGCATCAGAATTAAGTTTCAGTAACCTTGTTTCTTCGGAAAGCTTGGTACTTTCTGGGCAAGGAACAATCCCACAAATGCGAATTGGCCCACATACACTGAATCTTTTCACGTTATCAATGACCAATGGATCAGGTTCTACCTCTAACTATACTTTTACTGGAGGCTCGTTTATATTTACAATTCTAAACCCTCTTCCTCCATTTCGTTCACGAGCAGGGGTAATTCGGGCACTTAATAACATGACCAACGGAAATAATAGGAAGTTACTACCATCAAAAACATCTCATAGAAGTGTCCCTGCTGTAGCTGAAAGAATATCATTGACTACTCCCGATGAGTCAGTGTCAGTAAATCCTTGTGTACTTCAGAGTGGTTTTTGTGATTAGGCTAATACCTTAAAATGTATTATTATATAGTATATACCCTAATATTATATATTATAAAATAAATAACAAAGAATTTTATAGTATTTATAATAATTAAAAAATGATTGAACAGCTTAAAAATAAGAAAATAAGAGGTTGGTGTTCTTTTGATTTTGGGATCTCTTGTTATCCAACCTTAATCCTTACTTTTTTTTATGGAGCTTATTATGCAAAAAAAATTGCAGTTTCTCCAGAAATTGGAACAAGCAACTGGGGTTTTTCAATATCAATAGCTAGTATTTTAAGTTTTTTGCTTTTTTCAATAATATTAGTTCAGGGAAAAGTCTTTTTTGGAAGCCTTAAAACAAGGTTTTTTGGATGGTTTTTTTTAATCTTAGTTCTATCAACTGCATCTTTATGTTTTTTTGATGAAAGTTCGAATGAGTTTTATCCACTGATTGTTCTCATGTTATCTCTAATTTGTTTTGAGATGATTAATCTTTTTTATAACCTGAGCTTACATAAAGTAGCACCAAAACATAAAGAGGGACAAATCTCAAACCTTGGTTGGGCTTTCGGTTATTTTGGTGGATTATGTTCTTTAGCTATAATTTTTCTTTTACTGGAATTGACTAAATCATATGATTATAGGCTTTTTGGTATATCTATATTTTTGTTAATTGGCCCTTTCGTAGCGCTGTGGACCATGATTTTTGGGTATTCACACATTAAAAACTTTGTAGGTGAAAAATTTGTAATACCAAATATTGTCGATTTTTTAAAAGTTGTTAGTAAGAGTAAAATAACACCTTTTTTAATTAGCTATTTTTTCTTTAATAATGCCGTAATCAGTATTTTTGCTTTCGCGAGTATGTTTGCTTCATTCCTATTTGGGTTCACAGAATCCCAAATACTTTTTCTTGGCGTTTTTATTAATTTATCTGGAATCGTTGGGTGTTTGGTCCTAGGAGCATATGAAGATAAAATTGGCTCAGAAAAGACAGTTTTAATTTGCATATCCAGTCTTCTTCTATCAACAGGTTTTTTATATTTTACAAAAGAATACGAGATTTTTTGGATGCTTGCCTTATTAATAGGCTTTTTTATAGGTCCTATTCAAGCTGCAAGTAGAAGCGTAATAGTTAAAAAAATTAAATCGAGCGATCAACTGTCGGCCTTTTGTAGTTATGCAATGTTTGGAAATATTTGTGCTATTCTTGGTCCTTTTCTAGTAAGTCTAATAATAGATTACAGTGATAGTATTAGATATGGCCTTCTGATAATCCCTACTTTTTTTTTGTTATCGTTAGTTCCTTTTAAAAAAATTAATGTTTAAAGTGTCTTATCCCAGTGAAGACCATTGGTATATTATTTTTTTCTGCTTCTTTTACCACTAATTCGTCTTTTAAGGACCCACCGGGTTGAATTATTCCGGATATTTTATTTTTAGAACATAATTTGACTATATCTGGAAATGGAAAAAAACCATCTGAGGCAAGCATTGCATTAGTATTTTTAAAATTTTTTTTCATCTGAGAGATTGCTTGCTTTGCAGAAGCTAATCTGTTTGTTTGCCCAACCCCAATTCCAGTAGTTGTTAGATTTTTACTAAGTACAATTGCATTAGAATTAACGTATTTAGCTACAATAAAACCAAAAATCATGTCCTCAAGTTGTTTTTTAGTTACTTTCTTTTTTGTTTTAATAACAATGTTTTTTCTAGAAATTATCGATAAATCTTTTTCCTGAACAAGTAAGAAATTTCTAGTAGATTTGAGCGATATAAGAGTTTTTTCTTTAGAGGAAGTATATCTAACAAGAATAAGGTTTTTTTTGTTTGATAAAAATTCAACGGCTTCTCTATCAAAATCTGGCGCCACAACAACTTCCGTAAATAGTTTGGAAACATCTTTAGCGGTTTCTTTTGACAACGATTTATTAAAAGCAACTATACCACCAAAGGCACTTACGGGATCGCATTGTAAGGCTTGTTTATAAGCTATTGATTGTGTTTTTCCCAAGGATACGCCACATGGATTTCCATGTTTTAAGATAACACATGATGACATTATAAATTGTTCTGCTAATTCCATTGCTATCTCAAGATCATAAATGTTATTGTAGGATAAATCTTTACCAGAAATTTTTGAGATTTTATTTTTTCCAAATGAGAATACTGCTGCTTTTTGATGAGGGTTTTCTCCATATCTAAGTTTATTTATCCTTTTTAATGGTAAGGATGAGTGATTGGTTTCTAATAATTCATCATTTTGCATAAACCAGTTCGCAATTAATCCATCGTAATAGGCGGTTTTACGAAATGCTGACTTTGCTAATTCTTTTCTTGTTATTAGACTAATATGATTTTTATTTGACTCGGCTTCTTCAATAAAACCATCATACTGATCAGGAGATGTAAGTACCACGCAGCTCTCAAAATTTTTGGCAGCTGCCCTTATCATTGACGGTCCGCCAATATCAATGTTTTCTATGCATTCAGATTCAGTAGATTTACTATCATTACTAAATTTTTCAAAAGGATATAGATTGATGACAACAAGATCAATGGATGAAATTCCAAGTTCATCTAATTGTTTAATGTGTGAAGGATTATTTTTTTTTGAAAGTATTCCAGCATGAACAAGGGGATGTAAAGTTTTAACCCTTCCATCAAGAATTTCCTTAAAACCTGTATAAGAGGCTATTTCCAGGAGCTTTAATTTGGGAAACTTTTTTTTTAAAAAATTAAAAGTACCTCCTGTAGATAAAACGGTTATGTCATATTTTAAAAAATAGTTTCCAATTTTTTCCAGTAGACTTTTATCTGATACAGATACAATTACTTTCCTAATATTAATTTTTGACATCTACTTTGTACTCAGGAAGCATTTTCTTGAACTTATCAATCGCTTTTTTAGTTTCATTTTTTTGAATATACGATACTAAACTATTGTAGTCTGATGTGTCTACATTGTAAATTTTATCTGTAGTGGACATAATCCCCTCAACATTTGTGTTAGTAATTGTTTCTTCATTAAAAAATAAATGTTCGGAAAGTTTCTCACCTTTTCTTAATCCAGTATAAATAATTTTTATTTCATTCTCTTTTTCTCCTAGAAGATTAATCATTCTTTTAGCTAAGTCTTTGATAAAGAATGGTTTCCCCATTTCTAGTATAAATATTTCTCCATTTGTTGTTTCCAATTGAGAAGATATTAATACCAATTCCACAGCCTCTCTGATGGTCATAAAATAACGGCTAACTTTTGGGTCAGTTATCGTAATTGGCCCACCTTCTTTAATCTGTTTTTGAAAAAGAGGTACTACAGATCCAGTGGAACCTAATACGTTTCCAAATCTTACAATTGAAAATTTAGTAGAATTAGATGATGAAGAAAAATTTTGTATATACTTCTCGCAAAGCCTTTTAGATGCTCCCATAATATTTGATGGGTAGACTGCTTTATCAGTGGATATGAAAACAAATTTAGCAACATTATAGAATTTACAGATTTCGCAAAGTTTCAAAGTGGCAAGAAAATTTGTTTTTAGGGCTTCAATTGGATCATTCTCAACAAAAGTAATATGTTTGAGAGCAGCAGCGTGAAAAACCATATCAGGTTTATAATCTTTTATTATAGAATTTATTTTTCTAGAATCTCTAATATCGGCAAGAATTGGTGAGAGGTTACCTTTAATACTTTGAAGCACCTTGTACAAAGCAAATTCATTTTCTTCAATGAGAATTAGCTTTTTAGGTTTAAGTAAATTAATTTGCCTGCATATTTCACTTCCGATACTGCCCCCAGCCCCAGTTACTAATACTATTTTATCAGATATTTCTTTTAACAGATCAGGATTATGCACCTTTTGTTTTCTACCAAGCACATCTTCAATGGCAATTGGATTTGTAAAAAAAGTGTCTTTAGAATTTATATTAGAAAGTTTAGGGAGTACTCCTAGTGCTAACCCATTTTTTTTTGCAAACACATATAACTTTTCAACTGACTCAGACTTAATTGATTGATCCGTAATTATTATTTTTTGCGGAACAAATTTATTTTTTTTCCCTAATTTTTTTTCCAATGAGTCAACGTCTTCTATTGATGCTAAAATAGGAACATTATGAATTCTTCTACCAATACTTGAGGGTTTATCAGTGATGATTCCAATAACTTTGTATGGAGAGTTTTTTTGATTTTTAGTAAGTCTTATAAAGCCTTCAGAAGAATTACTATCTCCAACAATAAAAACAGGAATTCGTTTTATAATATCTTTTGTAATTCTGTCTTTTAAAAATCTATAAAAAACTCTTGGCCCTGTTACTCCAAAAAGGGAAACAATAAAAAGCAATACAGGAAATGAACGTGGTATATTTTCTAACCTAAAAATTAAAAAAAAAGATAAAACTATAATTAATGTGGAGATAGTGATGCTTTTGAAAATTGATATAATTTCGTGTATTGAGGCGTATCTCCAAATTCCATGATATAATCCAAAATACTGTAAAAGAAAAATATTTGCAGCAGCATATAAAATACAGAAGCTCCAAAGAGAATTCATAAAATCAAGGGACTGACTCCAGTCTAGTCTTAACAGAAGAGCAATAAAAAAAGATAAACAAAAGATTAGAAAATCGTGAAGTATAGTTATAAAAATTTTTTTACTCATTTTTAGACCTAATTCCAAAATATATTAAAGACAAAATTGTAGTAATTAATGCCAATGAAAAAGAAATTAAATGGTACTTTAGAGAAATAAATGACAGAAGAATTAAAAATGTTAGGAGAAACAAAATTTTTCTTAAGACATATTTATGTGAATGACCATTTCTAATCATTCTTTGATAAAAATGATCACTATGTGCAGAGAAAATATTATTATTTTTTATAGATCTAATTATTAAAGTTACAGTTGAGTCTAAAATAAAGTACATCAGAATAATTAATATTGAAAAAAAAGGGCCTTGTTTTAACAAAGATTCCATCAATACAAAACCTGCAATATACCCAGATGGAATTGAACCAGAGTCTCCTAAAAATATTTTTGCAGGAGGCTTGTTATATCTAAAAAATGCAAGAAAAACTGAAAATATTATTAAACTAAGAAATTGAAAATCATTGTCAAAGTGGTCCATTAATGAAATAATATTTATAGTTAAGGCTAAAAAAATCATTTGTAATGCTGTCAGGCCATCCATACCATCCATGAAGTTAAATAAGTTAATTAACCAAAGCCAAGAAAAAATAATAAGCAAAGCAAATATATAAAATAACAATGATTGACTTATATTAAGTTTTGCAATGATATCCATATTATTTAAAAAAGATATGATATCGTCCTTCATACAATAAACTGAAATTATAACACATAAAGAATGTACAATTAGTCTTAAGGTTGCAGGCAAACTTTTAATATCATCGATAAGCGAAATAAGAAAAAGGAAAAAAATTGATAGTAAAAAAACTAACCATTTTGTATTAATAGAATTTTCAATGAAAAAATATAATGAAATTGATATGATTATTGCTGGCATAAGAATTATGCCCGCTCCTTTAGGCATCGACTCTTCATGATTACCTCTACTCGAAGGGTGATCTAAAATAGAATTCTTTTTTAGAAAAGGTATGATTTTTTTTAATGCGGAAAAACAAAAAAAATATAATATGAACGGAATAACTATTTTAACCATATTCGAATCCAATAATAATGATTAAGGTTTGCCTATGAAAGAAAAAAAAATTGCAATTTTAGGTTTAGGTTATGTTGGACTTCCATTGGCTTTACAATTATCTCTTTCATATAATGTAATAGGTTATGATGTAGATAATATCAGAATTAAAGAACTTAGAAAAGGTATAGATAAAACACTTGAGGTATCAGAGGAGCTTCTCAAAAAACAGCTAAATAATAACCTTTTCTTTACCACCAATGTCAAAGATATTCGTAATTGTAACTTTTACATTGCTACAGTTCCAACACCAATTGATATGAAAAATAAACCAGATTTTTCTGCTTTAAAAAAGGTATGTGAAACAATAGGTAAGCTTTTATCACCTGGAGATACAGTAGTTTTTGAAAGTACAGTTTATCCTGGAGCTACCGAAGAAATTTGTGGACCGATTTTAGAGAAGTGCTCAAAAAATCTCAAAGCTGGAAAGGATTTTTTTTTAGGTTATTCACCTGAAAGAGTAAATCCAGGGGATAAAGTGCATACAATTGATAAGATAAATAAAGTAGTGTCTGGTCAAACTAAGAAGGTAGAAAAAGATCTTTTAGAAATTTATTCAAACTTAACTAGTGGAGATGTTTATTTAGCAAAAAGTATAAAGGTTGCAGAGGCTTCAAAAGTAATCGAAAATTCCCAGAGAGATATAAATATTGCATTTATTAATGAAGTAGCAAAAATATGTACAAAACTAAATATTAGTTCTTACGATGTTTTAGATGCATCATTAACAAAGTGGAATTTCTTAAACTTTGAGCCAGGTTTAGTTGGTGGCCATTGTATTGGAGTTGATCCATATTATTTAGCAGAAAAAGCAAAAAAATTGAATGTACGTCCTGAAGTAATATTATCAGGTAGAAATACTAATGATAATATGGTTGAGTTTATAGGAAAGGAAATAACAAAAAGATTACCTTCGAATTCATCCTGTCTTTTTTTAGGAGTTACTTTTAAAGAAAATGTTCCTGATTTGAGAAATTCAAAAAGCCTTGAATTAATTCGCTACTTAGAAAAAAGAAATCTTCAAATTTCCCTTTATGATCCATTCGTAAGTGAATTGAAAGATTTTGAGGTTGTAAAGAATGAAAACTTAAAAAAAATAAAGTTCGATGCTATTGTTTTGTCAGTTCCTCACAAAAAAATACTATTAAACTTTAATAAAAACTTTTTATCTCTTTTGAAAAATAAAGGAATTTTATTTGATATAAAAGGAAAATTTAGGAACAAAAAAATAACCAACTATTGGTCACTTTAAAATTTACTTTATTAATCTAAACATCCATTTAATTTTTTTTTCTGGAACTAAATTTTCCGAAATAAGTATATGATTGTTTTTTTGTATAGTTTTTTTTGCTCCCAAATAAATACCTTCTTTAAGCTTAATTTTTGCTTCAGAGCAAATAAACTCCCAGGCTATATTATTCTTAAGTTGTAAAAATACTTTTTTTTTACTTGTTGTTACATTCAACTTTACATCAGGGTGAATGTGGAACCTTATGAATATTTTTTTTGGTATGTTAGATAAATATTTTGTGGGCTTTGAAATATAATCTTGGCCTCTTATTGTTAGGTTGTCTGGATCTATGTGAATTTTTCTATTATGAATAATCCCAAATATCTTTTTGTAACCAGAATGTGCTGAATTAATCCAATAACAATTTTTATCTACAAGTAGCTCTGACCAGACTTTTGCAATTCTAGTGTCAGTGTCCTTCTGATAAAAAATGTCTGAAGAATTAACATCATCAACACTTACTGTACTGTGAGCAGCTGTCGATCTCATTGCTTCTATCCATTTTTTATCATTAACAAAGGGAGAACCACTATTCACTACTAATTTTTCTCCAAAATAAGAGAATTCAAAGGATAGTGAGCCTGCATGTGTTTTCTCTTTGGGTGGACTCCCACAATCCATAATAAAAGTCAGTTTATTTTGGGATATTCTCTTGAAGCATGCATTATTGAGTATTGTTGGTATTTTTAGTCTTGTATTCGACCTTTTAATGATCTCATTAAGTTGGTAACTGTAAATAAGGTTAAATTCGTTAAAAATTGCTAATTCATAATTGTTTATTTTGAAAAATTTTAGAATCATTCCCATTTTTGCTATCACTTCATTGAGTGTTTTAGGGACTGAAAGTCCAGACAACCCCAAGTAGTTTTTAATGTCGATTAAACTTTTAAGAAAGTAAAGATGTTTACTTGGAGATCTTGAAAAATGCATTCCATCATCAAGAATTTCTTCATTAATTATTTCACTTAGAATTTCCAAACCTAATTCTAATTTTGGCTTCATATTAGTAAAGCATAATGAGGAGATGATGATTGCCTTTGGAATAAATATTTTGTCATCGTTTTTTTTTTTATTTCTAAAGAAGTTAGAAGATGAATAGCTTGTTTGTTTAATGATTTTGCAAAATTTTTTTGAAAACTTTCATCTGCTGTTTCGTAAAAAAAAGCAATATTGCCAAGAAGATTACAAATTCTTTTGGATAAAATTATGATGTCCCAATTTTGTGGATCCCATCGATTATGAAGTTCAATCCACTGCAAAATATTTTTTCTTAAGAATATACGTGCTTTATTTGTACCTAAATCTTTTACATCATCAACCCATTGAAAACTGTGTAATTTTTGGTTCCATAGCTTGCTTGAATTATTTTTTTTCCATGTACTTAAATCAAAATGACTTGTTTCATTATGAAAGCTTAAAAAACCATCTGTTATTTTTCTTCCATTATCAGAATCTCCAGTCCATAAACTTTGTGGAGTAAAAAATATATCTGAGCTTGCACTTTTTTCTAAAAAAAGATTATAAAATGGGTTTCTAAATTTAAAAATTGAGTTAATTGCTTTTAAAAATCGATACATCTTAAACTATTAATAATTTTTTTTAAGACAAGCAATAAAAAAACCGTCTATGCTTCCACTTTCCGTTACAAAGTTCGGAGTTACAAAAAAGTAAGGAGGATTATTATTTACAATTCCAAATGATTTTATTGAGTTAAAACAATTAATAAGAGAAAAATTCTTAGAATTTTGAAGAAAGGTTTGAATCTGTTCTTCTCCTTCGCTGAAAATGATTGAGCAAACACAATAAATTATGTAACCACCATCCCTTAATAATTTAGATGCTCTTTCCAACATTAATTTTTGCTTTGTTTTTAAACCATTAATATTTTTTTTTATTACAAGCATTTCAGGTTTTTTTTGAATAAGGCCTGATGCAGAACATGGAGCATCAATTAAAATACAATCAAATTTTTCATCTATTTTATGTGTAATAAAATCTCCATTAATAATTTCTGTTTCATATTTTAATCTATTTAGATTTTTTAAAAGTTTCTTTATTCTAACATTGGAAATTTCTATCGACTTTATTTTAAACCCTGATTCTATTAGTTGAAAAGATTTTCCCCCAGGAGCTGCCCCAACATCAAGAATAGATATTTCATTTTTTTTCTGATCCTTGAATATTTCATTAATTAGAATCACAGGTAAGGTTGCTGCAAGGCCTTGAATCCACCAATGGCCTTCTCTATAAAAAGGTAGTTTACTGATGTCACCTTTATGATTTATTCTAATTGTTTCTCTAAAAATATTTTTACCTTCTAAAACCTCTTCCCAGTTAAATTTTTGAAATATTTGTTTTTTAACTTTAATATCAATAGGTGGTTCTTTAACAATTTGTTTTGAAATCGCAGAAAGTGTGTCTTCACCAAGATGATCGATTGTAGTTTTGCTAAGCCAGTTTGGAATGTTTTCTTCAGTGGAGTTGACGTTAATGGTATCTTTTTCTCTTAATACACTTCTTAAGACTCCATTAACCAGCTTATCTAGATTATATTTTTTAGAGATTTCTACAGCCGTGTTCACCGCTGAGTAATCTGGTGTATCCATGAAAATTATCTGTGCTAAAGCTATCTTTAGAATATAAATTACTTGAGAACCACCTTTAAGCGGTTTTTTTATAAATTTAGAGATTATTTTATCAATTTGTCCATGCCTTCTCAGGGCTGTGAGTACTAATAGACTTACAAAAGCACGGTCTCTGGAGTCTAGTTTTGCAAGACCTTTACTTGTATTTAGGGCCCAATCTAAATTTTTTCCTTGATAAACATTAGATAATATTAGTGAGGCAATTTCTCGTGAATTAGTCAAAAATTTATAGCATTTTTAGTTTACAAATATTAAATTAACATAAATGAAAAAAAAATTAAAATCAATTAAGAGCAATAGTAAGTTACCTTCTAAAGAAAAAGAGATTGGAGGTCCTAAAGGGCCTGAGCCAACTAGATATGGCGATTGGGAGAAAAAGGGGATTTGTTACGACTTTTAGTTTTTTCCTCTATTATCTACTAATTCATTTACAACACTTGGATCATTAAGAGTCGAAGTATCACCTATAGACTCTTCTTCTTTGCAGGCAACCTTTCTGAGAATTCTTCTCATTATTTTTCCTGACCTTGTTTTGGGAAGGCTGGGCGCCCATTGTATTACATCGGGTGCAGCTATTGGACCGATTACGGATTTAACCCACGCAATAAGCTCTTTTTTTAAATTTTCATTGTAATCTTGCCCAGTCATCAGAGTTACATATGCATAAATACCTTGCCCTTTAATTTCATGAGGAAAACCAACGACAGCCGCTTCAGAAACATTTTTATGTAATACAAGAGCACTTTCAACTTCAGCGGTACCCAACCGATGCCCTGATACATTTATAACATCGTCCACTCGCCCGGTAATCCAATAGTAACCATCTTCATCTCTTTTACACCCATCACCTGTAAAATATTTTCCTTTAAAAGAAGAAAAATAAGTATCTCTAAATCTTTTGTGGTCTCTATAAACAGTTCTCATCATTCCCGGCCACGATGTCTTAATACATAGATTACCCTCACAGGCTCCCTTTAATTCATTTCCATCATTGTCAACTATCAATGGAGTTACACCAAAAAAAGGAAGCGTTGCTGAACCGGGTTTAAGAGGAGTAGTTCCACTAATTGGCGAGATTAATATTCCTCCAGTTTCAGTTTGCCACCAGGTATCAATGACTGGACATTTTTTTTTCCCAACAACTTCATAATACCATTTCCAAGCTTCAGGGTTAATTGGTTCTCCAACACTACCTAAAATTCTAAGAGATGATAAGTTACATTTATTAACTGGTTCATCACCTAACCCCATTAATGCTCTTATTGCAGTCGGAGCTGTATAAAATATATTAACTTTAAATTTGTCAATAACTTGCCAGAATCTTGAGACATCCGGAAATGTTGGAACTCCCTCAAACATTAAAGTAGTGATTCCATTGCAAAGAGGTCCATAGACAATATAGGAGTGTCCAGTAACCCACCCTACATCAGCAGTACACCAGTAGATGTCGTCTTGTTTTACGTTGAATACTTGCTTATGAGTTAATGATGCATGAAGTAGATAACCAGCAGTTGTATGCATAACTCCTTTCGGCTTTCCGGTTGAACCCGATGTATATAGAATAAAAAGAGGATCCTCAGAGTTTTGCTCAGAAATTTCACACTCAGTTTTTTGATTTTTGATTAAATCGTCGTACCAAATATCGCTCTTAGGATCAAAGAAATCTGTCGAGTCTGTTCTTTTAACAGCAACAACTTTCTTAATTATCTTTAGGTTCTCTGTAGCTTTTTTAACGTTTGAGAGAAGAGGAATTTTTTTTCCACCTCTGACACCTTCATTAGCGGTAATAACTATTGAGGATTCACAATCTTTTATTCTATCTCTCAGTGATTCTGGGGCAAAACCTCCAAATACAACCGAGTGTATAGCCCCAATCCTTGAGCAGGCTAGCATTGCGTAGGCAGCTTCTGGAATCATGGGAAGATAAATTGTTACTCTATCTCCCTTTTTCACTCCAATTGATTTCAGACCATTGGCTAATTGACAAACTGACTTATGTAACTGATTGAAAGATATTTTTTGGCTTAAATTAGGGTCATCTGATTCCCATATAATTGCTGTTTTTTCACCATTATCTTTTAAGTGTCTATCAATACAGTTAAAAGATGCATTTAAATATCCATCCGCAAACCATTTAATACTAACTTTATCATTGAAAGAACTTTCTTTTACTTTAGTAAACTTTTTAATCCAAGAGAGAGAGCTTGCTTTATCAGCCCAAAAAATATCAGGGTCTTTTACTGATTTTTCATATTCCGTCCAGTATTCATCCATACTCATTGACGAACCATCTATTTGATTTTTTATAAAACTCATAGCATCTCTCAGAAGGGAAATATATCAATTTGTTTAAAAAAAAAAAACTAAAAAACCCTTTTAAATATTTCAATATTTACAGTCTCAAATAAACCAACCTTTGAATATGGGTCATTTTTTAAAAAACTACTCAGCTGAAGTCTATTTTGAAACTTTAATATTAAAACACTTCCTTTCGGCTTGTTATTCTTGTTCAATATTGGACCTGCTAAAATCAACTTATTTTTTAAATTTTTCAAATACTCTAGGTGTAGCTCTCTGTTTGCTAACCTTTTTTTGAGTGAATTTTTCTTATCGAGACAAGTAATTATATAAGTTTTCATTTTTCAAACTGGAGAGGTCTAGATAGAAGATCTGTAACAATCTTATTAATATCATAGCCATTTAAGATTTTTTTAACAGCGTTACATATTGGCAATTCTAAAGAAAACTTGTTACCCAATTTGCAGATACTTTCGCATGATTCTTGACCTTCAAAGAGCTGGTTTGTTTTACTTTTTCCTTTAGCTAATAAATAACCTAACTTTGTATTTCTGGATTTAAGTGATGAGCACGTCAGGGTAAGATCACCAATTCCGGACAAACCATAAAAAGTTGACTTTTTTGCACCCATTTTTATTCCTAGGTCAATTATTTCTGATAACCCCCTAGTAATTAAAGCAGCGCCAGCATTATGACCTAGATTACTTCCCATAATTACTCCTGAAGCAATAGCAATAACATTTTTCATAGCTCCCCCAATTTGTGTGCCTACAATATCATTATTAAAGTATGTTCTAAACTTTTTGTGAGAAATTATACTCGAAACGTCGTTTAAGGTTTTGTTAGATTTAGAAGACAGAACACTTGCTGTTGGCAATCCCTTTATTACTTCTGCTGCAAAATTAGGCCCAGAGAGTATAGCATAATCATTTTTTGGAAATAGATCTTGTAGCACTTGATGCATTAGCTTATTTGAACCTTTTTCAACACCTTTACAACAAATTATGAACTTAGAGTCTATTTTTCTAGGTATTTTTTTTAAATTTTCTCTTACTGTTTGTGATGGGTTTGCAAGAAATAAAAACTTACAGTTGTTCAAGTCTTTAAAGTTAGTTGTAAAAGATATTTCTTTGTCCTTGTCGTTAAATTTCTTGTTTAATCCTTTGAGTTTCCTTGCCTTAATAATAATTTTTACATCTTTTAAGATTTTTGTTAGTGCTAGTGCCCAAGCACCAGATCCAATAATTCCGACTTTAATCATAAATTTTCAAGGGCCCATCTTGGTTTTGGTTCAAAATCTAAAATATCACCTTTTTTACTAATTTGTAATCTTTCAATTGCAGCCCATGCAATCATAGTTGCATTATCTACACATAGATCTTGCTCAGGTACTATCAATTGTATCAATTTTTTAGAACAAAGGTTTGAAAATTTATTTCTTATGAATTTATTTGATGCGACACCGCCAGCTAGCACAAAACTATTAATTTTTTCTTTTTTTTTATACGAGTCAATGGCTTTTGAACATTTTGAAATTAAACAATTGGTTACACAATCTTGAAAGTTTTTAGCAAACTCATTTGTCAATTTTTTTTCAAAAGAGTTATTAATAATTTTTCTAGCAGCTGTTTTTATTCCAGAAAAAGAAAAGTTAAAATTATTGGTATTTATTAATGGCTCTGGTAAATTAAAATTCACTTCTCTATTTGCTTTGGACGCAAGTTTTTCAATAATTGGGCCACCAGGGTATGAATATCCCATTAGCTTTGCTACTTTATCGAAGGCCTCACCCAGAGCGTCATCAAGGGTTTCTCCGATTAACTCAAAATTATTATATTTTCTTACTAATAATAACTGGGTATGACCTCCTGAAACAAGCAAACAAAGAAAAGGAAAGTTGACTTTTTGTTTCATTCTAGTCACTAATATATGACCTTGTAGATGGTTGATAGCTATAAATGGCTTATCCGTGATTAAGGCTAACGTTTTTGCATAGTTTGATCCAACAATAAGTCCTCCCAGTAAACCAGGTCCAACAGTTGCAGCAAATGCATCAATCTCACTTAGAGCTACTCCTGATTTTTTTATGGTTTTTTTTATAATAAAGTCTAGGGTATTACTGTGCTCTCTTGAAGCTAGTTCAGGTACAACTCCACCATACTTTTTATGTTTTTCAATTTGAGATAAAGTTGTTTGTGATAAAACATCACCCATTAGACGTCTATTTTTTTTTTTAACTATTGCTACAGATGTTTCATCACAGCTGGTTTCAATCCCTAATACAATCATTATTTTAAAATTAGAATATTTAAAATTATTTTTTATACTAATTAAGTATATAAAGATATATGGATTATAGAAAAAAAATTATTGTTGGATCAAGAGAAAGCCCTTTAGCTGTTGCCCAGGCCGATATTTTTTTTAAAAAATTGAAGAATTTATTAGGTAAAAAATATTTTAAAAAATTGGAACAAAAATTTTTTAAAACTTCAGGAGATAAATTCCTTGAGAAAAAAATTTCCACTTTAGGTAATAAAGGTTTATTTACTAAAGAAATAGATGAAGCTCAATTAAACTTTAAGATTGATATTGGTGTTCATTCACTTAAGGATCTTCCTACGAAGTTACCTCAAGGATTAATAATAGGAGCAGTTTTAAAAAGAGATACCCCAAATGATCTCATAATGACTAGAGAGAAAGTAAGACTTAAAGATTTAAAAAAAAATGCAGTTGTAGGAACTTCATCTATTCGAAGGACAGTGCAACTAAAAAAACTTAGACCAGATGTAGAAATAAAAGAAATTCGTGGAAATGTCGGAACCAGAATTAATAAGTTAAAAAACGGAGAGTTTGATGCAATAATTCTTGCACACGCAGGGTTAAAAAGACTTAAAATAAATGAGCATTTTGAAAAAATTGATATAAAAAAAATGATTCCTTCACCAGGGCAAGGAGTAATAGCTATTGTTATCAGAGAAAATGACAATCTCTTAAATTTCTTAGAAAATTTAAATGATACAAAAACATTAATTGAATCTGAGTGTGAAAGGAATTTTTTATCAGCTCTTGATGGATCATGTAAAACCCCCATAGGTGCTTTAGCGCGTTTGGAGGTGAAGGCTAAATCAAAAATATTATTTCATTATATGGTAGCATCAGAAGATGGAGAAAAGTTTATTAAAGATAAAACCTATTTTGAAATAGATAATTATTGTAAGATGAGTTTTGATTTAGGACAAAAAATAAAGAAAATGCTCTAGCGTGAAGATTCTTCTAACTCGACCAATTGACGATTCAATAATAACCTCAAAGATTTTGAGTCAGATAGGGATTGAAACACTAATTATACCTTTTTTAGAAATTGGTAAAGTAAATTATCAAGAATTAAGAATTTCGCAATCAGACTATATTATGTTTACAAGCAAAAATGCCGCCAATTTTTTTAGATTTGAAAAACAATTTAGAAACAACTCAGTTTTTTCTGTTGGAAGTGAAACAAAAAAGATTTTACAAGAAAAAGGTTTTCAAAATATAATAAACGCTGATGAAAATTTAGAAAAACTTTTAAAACTCTCAAAAAAAAGACTTAAAAAAGGAGATGTTATTATTCATCCAACTTACAAGAAATTAAACTTCAAAATTAGAAATTTTTTCTTAAGCCTTGGATGTAAATATTTTGCTATTAAATGTTATTCCTCAAAAATGATTTGTAGAAACAATGACAAACTAATATTATTTATGAAAAATACAAAAAAAAGTATGATTGCTTTTTATTCTCCTTTGACCGCTAGGTCCTTTGTAAAACAAATTCAAAAAATGAATTTAATAAAGTTTTGCAAAGATAAATCCTTTGTTGTTATTAGTAATAAAGTTAAAGAAGAAATCAACAAACTAGGAAAGTTATCAATCCATGTCGCAAGAAAACCAAATCAAAAAGAAATGATAGACTTAATGAAAGAAAATTTTACCTTAGGAAAAAAAATTGGTTGATCAAAAAAAAGAATCTCCCCCAAAAGGTGAATTTATTGATTTAGATAAAAGTGACTTTAAAAAAAAAACTAGTTTTTTTCAAATTACTTTGAAATATTTGATAATCTTTTTAATTTTTTTTTCTTTTGGTTTTTTTACATACAAGCCTTTAAAAGAAAATTTATTTTATAAATTTAATGAAACTAATAAATTAAAAGAAGAGGCCGTAGAAGTAATAGATCAGGAGAAATTAAAAAACGAATATTTGGTTAAACTCGAAACAATGAAAAATATTTTTTCAGACAAACTAAATTTATATGAAGAAAAAATAAACAACCTCGAATCTAAGAATAAAGAATTATCTATTCAACTTGATGATGTAAGTCAGTCTTTTAAAAATTTTCAACAGTTTAACCCTAATGACGGCTATCTTTTAGATTATAAAAAAAATAAAGTTTTAATTAATTTTTTGATACTTCAAGAGAACTTTAAAAATAGAAAAGATTTTGGAAATGAGATTGAAATATTACTTAGTTTATTTTTGGAAGATTATGAAATTAAAAGTATTCTTAATTTTTTTAAAACTCTAGATGTTAAAAATTTAGAGACTAAAGAAAACCTTATACAAAAAATCAATAAAAGTCTTTTAGTTTATGAAGAAGACATTGATGATTTATTTACTAATATTGAAAATAAAACTTATTCTTCCACTAGTAATATATTTAGTTCAAAAGAAGAATTTATTAACTATGCAAAAGATGTATTAAATTCAACATTTAAGGTTACTAAATTTAATGAAAATCAAAAAACAAAGGATTATGAAAATCTTGAACCCTTTAAAAAGACTCTTTTATTAGTTAAAGAATTACTTTATTTGAATAATATTAATCGAGCAATTAAAGTTTTGGAAGAATCAAATATAGACGATGTAAACATAAAATCTTGGTTAGTTAAAGCTAAAAGTCTAGTTGAAGCTGATTATTATTTTGATAAATTCAAAGTTAAAATTTTAGACTCAATGGAATAGAAAGTTGTTTAAAATTGTTAAGTTCTTTTTAATTACGATTATTTTATCCTATTTTGCTGTTTGGCTAAGTAATAGACCAGGAAAGGTTCGGATAGTTTGGCAAGAGTATTTAATTGAAACAAATGTTATAGGTTTATCTGTAGTCTTTCTTTTAATTATTTTAGGAGTCATTTTATTTTTTGTTCTAGTTTCTAAAATAAAAAATATTCCTGAAAGAGTTTCATTTTCGCAAAAAGAAAAAAACCTAGCGCTGGGAAATGAATCTTTAGACGATCTCGCTATAAACCTCTTCTTGGGGGACAAGGAAGCTTTGGAAAAAAATTCAAGAAAAATAAAAAAATATTTAAAGAATGAAATGTTTTCAACTGTCATGCTTTTTAATACAGCACTTTCAAATAATAATTTAGATGATGCACAAAAATATTTAAAAATTTTGAAATCTATTCCAAAAGCCAACTATATTTCAGTCAGAGCTGATGTGATGATAGCTCTAAAGGAAAAAAATATTGATAAAGCGTTATCTTTACTTACAGAATATAGAAAAAAGTACGATACTGATCTCTGGATTTCTCAAAAACTAGCTATTTTGTATTCACAGAAAAAAGAATGGGAGTTAGGGTGGGAGTCAATTAAAAGAATAAAAGCTCCAAATAATACATTATTAAGTAGTCTACAGGCCAATCTTCACGCTTTGTCTGGAAAAAATATTTTTGACTCTATAAAAATTTCTGAAAATTCATTTCACGTTTTAATTGAAGCTATTAAACAATTTATAAAAAATAATGAAATAAGCAAGGCTGCAAAATTTATTGAAAGAAACTGGTTCAAATTTAATTGCCCAGAAATTATTGAAACTTTTATTAAATATAATCTTAAAAATAATACTGATTCATTAAACAGACATAAGCTGATTGTAAAAGTTATGAAAAAGCATTTAAATTCATCTGATGAAGTTAAATTATCACTAGCAATGTCCGCCTACCAAGCAAAAATATGGGGAGAAAGTCAAAAGTATTTAGATGATATTCCTAAAGAAAATTGGGATGAAAGAATTAAAAATCTATATGAAGAAATCTGTAAAAAAAGTGAGAAACTTTCTCTACCCAATGACTTAAATGAGGTTGATCCCTCACCAGAGTGGTATTGCATTTCTTGTAAAACTAGATACAAACAGTGGCGATTTGTATGCAATGAGTGTGACGCAGTTAATTCTTTAAAATGGCCTAGAACAGATAGTTCTGTAAGAAAAAAATTTTTTTTAGAGAACCCTTTTAGACATTTTCCAAAGATGTAATGAAAGAATACTAAGATAAGGTGAGAAAGAATTTGCAAAATCTATTTTCTTATTTTCTAATGCACAAAGCCTTTCGGATGTTTTTTTTATTATTAAATCAGAATTTGGAAAAATATTTATCCTATTTAAATAAAAAATTAAAACCATATCACAAGTCCAATTTCCTATTCCAGAAAATTTAATTAACGAATTTCTTATAGTTTCTTCATTTTGAGACTCTAACAAATTAATTAGGTTCTCTTTTGAGTTATCATAAAAAGCTTGTATGTAACTTTTTTTTTTTTTTGAGAAATACCTAAATTTTCAAGTGCATTATTTAATTGGTGTTTATTTATTATGTGATTCTTACTTGGATATTCTGTTTTAAAAGACAAACAGAACTTTTTCCATAAAGATTGAGCAACTTTATCTGAAATTTGTTGGGAAATAATTGTTTTTGTTATAAATGTGAAAAGATCAAGTCTTGATTTTTGAATTTTTATTATACCATTTTTCTTTATTTCATTTTTTATTATGTTGTATTTTGAGCTCCTCTTTAAAATTTCTTGGTGAATTTTTTTAAAATTCATAATTACCTAATTTACCTTCATTATTTTTGAGGGGTCATTTTTTTTATTTTTTCCTTCTTTCTTGATTAAATAAATATTTCTGGAATAAATAAGGAATCCGCAAGACTGACCAACGATGAATACTGGGTCCACTTTGTGAATGGCATAACTTAATAAAATCATACTTCCAGCAAGACTTATCCACCAAAAAATATTTGGTATTATACTCTTCGATGCCCTTTCACTCACAACCCATTGGATTAAAAACCTAGATGCAAACACGGCTTGTCCAATGAAGCCAATAATTAGCCAAATTTGTTCTTGTGTCATTTTTTACTCCTTTTTTTAATTAATATCCTTACTTTAATAAGATCAATAATTCCAATCCAAAATCTATTATTAAAATTAAATTTAGAATCTCCCCCAAACCTTTTTCTATCATTTACTGGTATATTAAAAATTTCTCCGCCATTCATTTTAAATAAAGCTGGGAGGAATCTATGCATATTTTTAAAATATTTAATTTTTAGGTAATCTGTTTTTCTAAAAACTTTTAAAGCACAAGCTGTATCATTGCAGTCATCATTTAAAATAAATCTTCGGATTTTATTTGCTATTTTTGAGCTTATTTTTTTTGTAATTGTATCAGCTCTATTTTTTCTGTTGCCACATACAATAGCAAATCGTTTATTGTTTTGTGGAATTTTTCTCCATTTATTTATTAAATTTTTTATTTCATACGGAGGGTTTTGCCCGTCACCGTCAATTATACAAATTAAATTATTTGAGGCTTTTTGTACACCAGTATTCATAGCTTTACATTTTCCAAGATTATATTTATGTTTATAGACCTTAACTTTTTTTAAATTTTTTACTTTAAAATTTTTTTGAAAATCATCAGTACTTCCATCATCAATAATTACTATTTCAGGGGTAATTTTTTTAAATTCATTAAAAATCTCGTCTATTAATTTAAAAATAGATTCAGTTTCATTAAAAATTGGGATTATAATTGTAAACCTATTCATCATTAAAAGCTATGGTAACCTAAATCTAAACTAGTGTAATTTAAAAACAATGAATTTTTTAAAAGAAAAGTCTATTTATTTTATTCTATTTTTCACCTTCTTGTTCTTTATACAAGGCGTAGTGAAACTCCCAGTAATGGATAGAGATGAGGCAAGATTTGCTACAGCTTCTAAAACAATGATGGAGACTAAAAATTTTATAGATATTAAAATGCAAGATGAGGTTAGGTATAAAAAGCCGGTTGGAATTTACTGGTTGCAATCTATTTCAAATTATTTTTTTGGAGAACCTCCCTACGACGAGATTTGGGTATATAGATTACCATCAATTATCGGAGTTATTTTATCAATTTTTTTTATTTATAATTTTGTAAGAAAAGAATACGGCTACAAAGATGCAATATTGTGTGTTTTCTTTCTTATCTTACCAATCTTAACAATTTCTGAGGTTCATCAGGCTAAGACTGATGGTTTTTTATTTTTAACAGTGGTGACGAGTAATTTAATTTTAGTAAAAGGTTTAAAAAATAATTCTTTAAGTCTTACAAATAAATTATTTTTTTGGGGTATTTCTGCTATCGGAGTTCTGATCAAGGGACCAATAATTTTTGTTTTTACAATCCTACCATTATGTGTTTTGAGTATACTTAAAAAAAAAAATTATTTTAAAGTCATTTGGACTATAACTGGTTTCTTACTTTTTATTTTAATAAGCATTCCATGGTTTATTGTAATTACTATTTTATCTGATGGGCTTTTTTGGCATGAATCGGCCGTAAATGATTTATTAAACAAAGTAAAGTCTGGTCAAGAGTCACATGGATTCCCACCTGGATACTATTCAATTTTAATGTTGTTAATGTTTTGGCCAGGGGTAATCTTTATTCCAATTCTTTTAAAAAAAATATTTAAAAATTTTAAAATTTCTTTTTTAAAAAAAGACTATGAGATTTTCATATTTCTCTGGTTTGTTGTACCTCTAATTTTATATGAATTAATTCCTACAAAACTTCCACATTATATTTTTCCTTCATATGCAGCACTGAGTATATTATTATCTTCAATTACTGAAAAAAATAATTTTCATGGAATAACTCAAAAGTTTTCATTTTTTATTTTATGCTTTTATCCGATATTTTTTTTAGTAACTCAAATATTTGTTGTACATGAGTATTCAGAAATTGACAGAAACCTTTGGTTAATAACTTTTTTGGGTATTTGTGCAATAGTAATACTGATAATTAATTTTTATAAAAAAAATATTTTTAGACTTATTGTTAGTGCGTGTTTATTCCAATCAATTGTTTATTTTTCAGCAGTTTATTATTTGATACCTAAGCTTGAAATGCTTTGGATATCAGAGAAAATTAGTTCCTTTATAGACAGTAAAATTAAAGACTTTGATAAAGTATTACTTTATGGATTTAACGAACCAAGTCTAATTTTTTTAACTTCGCACAAGGCTATACAAAAAAATATCACTGATTATGATTTAAAAAAAGACGAAAAAATTCTGTATATTGTTACTAATAAACATAGTAATTTTATTAAAGAGAATTCTTTTAATGAATTTAAATTAATTGAGAATTTTGAGGGTTTTAATTATTCTCAAGGAAAAAAAGTAGAAATCAATTTTTTTGAAAATCAATGAATAATCATAATATCAAATTTATTTATCAGATCTCTTCATTGAGGTTCTTTATAATAATTGCAACTGTAACTGCCTTTATTTTTAACTTTTTAGATATTTTAATTTTTCAAATAACTAAATCATTTCATGGAATTTTTTTTATTTTTTTCTCGACGATTATTGATCCTTTATCTGACTTTCTTGATCCATTCAATATAATTGTAGTCTGTTCTCTAGTAATTTTTTTAAATTTGAATGTGAAGTACTTGTTACAAAATAAAATAAAGTTAAAGCTCCTACAGGAAAAAACAGGATTAGAATTTACAAAAATCATTGATACTTTTGATTTCTATTTACTTGTTTGCAAACATTGGATTTGGTCATTAGCTACAGCTGGTATTCTTTGTAATATAATTAAATATATATTTGGAGTAGCCAGACCTAAATACTTTTTCTCTGAAGGATTTGAAAGAGTTGATTTTTTCAATGCTTTGCACAAAGCAAACTCTTTTCCCTCAGGACATACGCAAGCTGCATTTACACTAGCAATACTTTTGGTAATTTATGTGAATAAATATTATTGGATTATTTTTACAATTGCCTCTCTTATGGGTATTTCAAGGATTTTTATGTCAATGCATTTTCCTAGTGATATTTTATTTGGTGCCTACCTTGGTTCATTGGTACCAATTTTATTGTATAAATTACATTATGAAATTAAGATGGATAAATATAAAGGTGATAAAATGATAAGTTTTGGTCAATTTGTTAAACTTACCTACTGGAGGATATTTATTTGAAAGTACTGATAAAAATTTCTATCTTGTTTCTTTTACTATTTTTTTCAGAGCAGATTAATGCAAAATCATGGTGTAAGGCAATTTATAATCAAAATATCCTTCCTGGTGAGCTTCAAAAACAAATTAATAAATGTAAAAACTCAGATAATTTTTTCTTAGCTATACATTCATCCTACAAAAATGCAGGCCATTTGCTTAATTCATTTGTAGCTGAGTATTGTGATCTCAACAGAAGGCTTTTAAGGACAGAGCCCAGAGAGGGTGACCCCTTTTTTACAATAGTGTGTGAGTTTAGAAAAAGTAATTTAAGAAAATAACTAAACAAATGCATGTAATGTCGTTTAAAAATAATATGTTAGGCTTAATCCACAATATTCGCTTCGATAGAATTCGTAAAGATCATAGCCATTCATTTAAAAAAAATTTAAATAACTATAGTAATTCAGATCTTTCTTTGCAGGAACATGATAAAAATCTGAATGAAAACGTCCTTCTTTCAAATTATTGGTTACAGTTATACAGGAAACAATAAAACCCTGAAAAAATCAGGGTTTTATTGGAGGAAATTAAAATAGACTTGAGACTAGTAACAACAAAAATATTGATGAGAATGTTATTGCACAAAATTTTGTTATTATCA
>MDTB01074214.1_pt1 | contig 24336 bp, 23 predicted proteins | sample 811161 | NCBI WGS metagenome assembly MDTB01 (sample SAMN05326650, study PRJNA326480) | marine metagenome | isolation source: seawater | place: Mediterranean Sea | collected 2009
CACAAGCTCTTGAGAAATTGAAGTTTAATAATAAAATGATTTGGCACAAAGACACTTCCTTACCAAAATCTGATTTAATAGTAATACCTGGGGGATTTTCTTATGGTGATTATTTGCGTTCAGGAGCTATAGCAGCAAAATCAAATATTTTAAATGAAGTTATAAAAGCCGCTAATTCAGGATGTTTAATTTTGGGAATTTGTAATGGTTTTCAAATATTAACTGAAACTGGTTTGTTAAAAGGGATATTATTGAGAAATGAAAAATTAAAGTTTTTGTCAAAAGATGTATTCGTAAAAGTAATTAATAGAGATAATAATTTTTGTAATAAATATAAAAAAGATGAAATCATAAAATTAAATATAGCACATAATGAAGGAAATTATTTTACTAATAAAGATCATTTAAAAGAGTTAGAAGATAATAATTTAATACCTTTTAAATATTGTGATAAAGACGGTGTTATTAATAAGCAAAATAATCCTAATGGTTCTCTTAACAACATAGCTGGAATTTTTAATAGTAAAAAAAATATTTTAGGAATGATGCCCCATCCTGAAAGAATGGTAGATCAGATTATTTCTAACAATAATGGTAAAAGTCTATTTGAAAGTCTATTAAACTAAATAAAATGAAAATTACAAATAATACTGTTGAAAAACATGGTTTAAAAATTGAAGAATATTCTAAAATTAAAAAATTATTAAATAGAGAACCAAATTTATTAGAACTAGGGATTTTTTCTGCTATGTGGAACGAACACTGTTCTTATAAATCATCTAGAATACACTTAAAAACTTTACCTACAAAAGGAAGCCAAGTTATTCAAGGACCTGGTGAAAATGCAGGTGTTATTGATATAGGGGATGATGATGCTATAGTTTTTAAAATAGAGAGTCATAATCATCCTTCTTATATTGAACCCTACCAAGGAGCTGCAACTGGAGTTGGAGGGATTCTTCGAGATGTTTTTACTATGGGAGCAAGACCTATTGCTTTACTAAACTCAATTCATTTTGGTTCTCCTGATTATCATAAAACTAAAAATTTGCTTAATGGGGTTGTATCTGGAATTGGAGGGTATGGAAATTGTATTGGTATTCCAACTGTAGCAGGGGAAACTAAGTTTAATAACACCTATAATGAAAATATTTTGGTAAATGCAATGGCAGTAGGTCACGCCAAAAAAAATAAAATATTTTATTCAAAAGCAAAAGGACTTAACAAATCAGTAGTTTATGTTGGATCTAAAACTGGAAGAGATGGAATCCATGGTGCTTCAATGGCTTCTGCAGAATTTAACGAAAATTCAGAAGAAAAAAAACCTACAGTACAAGTTGGCGATCCTTTTACCGAAAAACTCTTGATGGAAGCTTGTTTAGAATTAATGAAAGACAATTCAATAATTTCTATTCAAGATATGGGCGCAGCAGGATTAACTTCTTCAAGTGTTGAAATGGCGTCTAAGGGTGATCTAGGTATTGAAATCAATCTAGAAAAAGTTCCCTGTAGAGAAGAAAAAATGACTCCTTATGAAATGATGTTATCAGAAAGCCAAGAGAGAATGTTGATTATTCTCGAGGATAATAAAGAAAAAGAAGCTAAAAAAATTTTTGAAAAATGGGATTTAGATTTTGTAATAATTGGTAAAACCACAAACACAAATAATTTAACTTTAAAATATAATAATGAAGTAGTTGGTGAAATACCTATAGAGGCTTTAGCATCAAAAGCGCCAATGTATGAGAGAGATTGGGTAAAAAAAAAGTTATCAAAAAAAAATATCAATTTAAAAGAATTAAAAAAAATTAAATTAGAAGAAGCATTTTTAAAAATTTTATCATCACCAAATCAATCAGATAAAAGTTGGATCACTGATCAATATGATCAAATGGTTATGTGCGATACAGCTCAAAGATCTGGTTCTGATGCAGCAATAATTAGAATTCATAATAAAAAAAAAGCCATAGCTGTGACTGTCGACTCCTCAGCAAATTATTGTAAATCAAATCCTAAACTTGGGGGAAAACAAATAGTATGTGAAACTTGGAGAAATTTAGTTTCTGTAGGAGCAAAACCTGTCGCAATAACAAATTGTTTAAATTTTGGAAATCCAGAAAATCCAGAAATAATGGGTGAATTTGTCGAGTGTTTGGCTGGAGTAAAAGAGGCATGTGAATTTTTAGATTTTCCAGTAGTTTCAGGAAATGTGTCTTTTTACAATGGAACAAATAAAAAAAATATTTATCCAACACCTGTAATAGGTGGTGTTGGTTTAATTAAAGATATTAATAAAAAAATTAATCATTTATTAAAAAAAGAGGGTGATATTGTTCTTCAAATAGGAAAAACTTTTGGGCATCTTTATCAAAGTGTTTTTTTTAACGAAATATATTCTTTAACAGAAGGTCCACCTCCTGAGGTTAATCTTTTAAATGAAAAAAGTAACGGTGAAATAATTTTGAAACTAATTAATGAAAATTTAGTATCTGCAGTTCACGATATATCGGCAGGTGGTATGCTGATTGCTTTAGCCGAAATGACATTGCGATCTGAATTCGGGTTAAAAATAGAAAAACCTAAGAAATTATTAAATCTGATGGAGCATTTTTTTGGAGAGGATCAAGGAAGATATTTAGTCTCTATGGATAAAGATAATTTCGAGAAAGTAAAAAAAATTCTCGGAGATAACAATATTTTTCATGAAATTGTGGCTTATGTACAAAAAGATAATTTTGAAATATCTGGGGAATTTAAAATAAATACAAAAGAACTATTAAAAATTAATAACAGATGGTATAATAATTATTAATGGCAGTTTCAATTGAAGAAATTAAAAAACTAATATTAACCTCAATACCTGATGCAAGTATTGAAATTAAAGATTTAGTAGGAGACAACAATCATTACGAAGCAAAGATTAAATCTAAAACATTTAACGGAATGTCAAAAATTAACCAACATAAATTAGTCTATAAATCTCTTAAAGGAAAAATGGGAAATGAATTACATGCTTTGTCAATTATAACAGAAGGTAAATAATAAATGAGCACTAACGATGATATAAAAAAAATAATCAATAACAACGATGTTTGTCTATTTATGAAAGGAACGCCTGAGTCTCCTCAGTGTGGTTTTTCAATGGCTGTTACCAATCTTTTAAAACATTTAAATGTAGAATTTAAGAGCATAAATGTATTAGAAAATGAAGATATGAGGCAAGGTATCAAAGATTTTAGCGATTGGCCAACAATACCTCAACTTTATGTAAAAGGTGAATTCATTGGAGGATGCGATATTGTTAAAGAGATGTTTGAAAAAGGTGAATTGAAAGAGTTGTTGAAAAGTAAGTCTATAATTTAATATTATCTTGAATAATATTCTATGACTAAGCTTGGTTCCATAATAACTGGATAAGGAACCTCTGAAAATTTAGGAACTCTTATTAGTTTAACGGTTTTATTTTTATTATCTAACTGAATATATTCTGGAACATCTCTCTCTTTACTAGATAAAGATCCATCAATTACGGTTAGCTTTTTTGATTTTTCTCTTACTTCGATAATATCTGTCTCTTTCACTAAATAACTTGAAATATTAACTTTCTTTTTATTTACTCTAATGTGACCGTGATTAATCAATTGTCTAGCTGCAAATACGGTCGGCGTAAACTTTCCTCTATATATGACAGTGTCTAATCTTCTCTCTAATAAAGCTATTAAATTTTCAGTAGTGTCACCTCTTTTAGATATAGCCTTTCTATAAATATTTCTAAATTGTCTTTCATTGATATTGCCATAGTATGATTTAAGTTTTTGCTTAGCCTGTAATTGAATTCCATAATCAGTCGGTTTGCCTTTTCTAGCTTGTCCGTGTTGCCCAGGAGGATATGCTCTAGAATTAAATGGGCTTTTAGGTCTACCCCATAGATTAACTTTCAATCGTCTATCTACTTTATGTTTAGATTTAATTCTTTTTGTCATATTTAATGATAGGTGTTTATAAGGTTTGTGGGTTAAATGTCAATTAAGCTTTACGTTTTTTTTTATATAATGCGCTTATAATACTGGCTAAAATCCTTAATTCTTTATCATTAGGCTCCAATCTATATATTAAATTATTAATATTCATTATCATTGAGCGTTTTTTTTCTTTTGGAATAAAAAAATCTTTTTTTTCTAATAAGTATTTCAAGTGGTTTACAACTGCATGCACCTGATTTTTCGTGGAGATTTTAATATTTTTTTGGTTTTTTTCGAATCTTTTATTATTAAATAACTTAAATATTTCATAAGCTATAACTGTTAGAGAATGTGAAAGATTCATTGATTTAAATTTTTTCGATGTTGGTATTTGTAAAATATAGTTTGAATAGGATAAATCTTCATTTGAAAGTCCGGAGGCCTCAGGTCCGAACATTAATCCACAGTTAGAGTAATTTTTTTTTGATAAAATTTTTAAAAATTCTTTTACTGACAAATGCTTTTTATTAATATCACGCTTTCTTGCACTTAAAGAAAAAACTACATCAAATTCTTTTATTGACTCAGAAGTTTTATCAAAAATTTTTGCCTTTTTTATTATATCATAAGCTCCAACGGATGTTTTTTTTGCTTTAATGTTTGGCCATTTTTCTTTAGGAGATACAATATATAATTTTGAAAAACCAAAATTTTTTAATGACCTCGCGCACGCACCTATATTTTCACCTAACTGTGGCTTTATTAAAATAAATCCAAATTTATTTTTCATTAAGGTTTGCTGGAGCTTTTTCTTTATAAAGTTTATAATCTAAACTATCAATTAACGCCTTAAAAGAAGCTTCAATAATATTAGGTGATACTCCAACCGTAAACCAGCTTATGCCTGTTTTATCAGTGCTTTCTATCAAAACTCTAGTTGTCGCTTCGGTCCCCGTGTTTAAAATTCTAACTTTGTAATCTAGTAATTTTAAATCAGAAAAATAATCATAATATTTTTCTACTTTTTTAAAATTTGATCTAATAGCATTATCTAAAGCATTAACTGGTCCGTTTCCTTCCCCAGAACATTCAATCTTTTTATTATCTATTAAAAATGTGACATTGGCTTTGGTGCTAATATTTTTAGCTTTAGAAACATTTACATTGTAACTTTCCACTTTTAAAAATTCTGGTACTTTGCCAAGCAATCTATTAGCTAATAATTCAAAAGAAGCATCTGCACCATCATAAGAATAGCCACTAAATTCTCTATCTTTAACTTCATCTAAAATTTTTTGTATTTTAGGATCTTTAGAATCAATTTTAATTCCATATCTTTCTAGTCTAGATAAAATATTTGATCGGCCAGATTGATTAGAAATAACTATATTTCTATGATTGCCTACAAGTTCAGGGTCAACATGTTCGTAAGTTTTGGGATTTTTTTGGACTGCAGATGCGTGTAATCCGCCCTTGTGTGAAAATGCAGAGGAGCCAACATAGGCCAAACTTTTATTCGGTTTTTTATTTAGTATTTCATCTAAAAATCTAGAACATTCAGTTAATGCAGAAAGTTTTTCTTTTTTAATATTGATTTCAAATTTATCACTAAAAGTTTTTTTTAAAAATAATGTTGGAATTATAGACATTAAATTTGCATTACCACATCTCTCCCCTAATCCATTGATAGTTCCTTGTATCTGACGCGCTCCTGCTAAAACAGCAGTTAAAGAATTTGCTACAGCATTTTCTGTATCATTATGCGCGTGGATTCCTAAATTTTTTCCGGGTATAACTTTAGATACTTTATTGACTATTTCCCCTACTTCGTTTGGCAAAGTACCTCCATTGGTGTCACAAAGAACTAACCATCTCGCTCCCGAATCATAAGCATGTTTCAAACAATCTAATGCATAATTTGGGTTAGATTTATATCCATCAAAAAAATGTTCTGCATCAAAAATAAATTCTTTTTTATTCTTAACAAAATGTTTTGTTGTTTCTTTGATATTTTCCAAATTTTCTGTATTCTTAATTCCTAAGGCAATTTTAACATGAAAGTCCCATGCTTTGCCTACTATACAAACCGCTGGACAACCTGAATTCATTAATGAGGATAAACTTGGATCATTGTCTGCACTACGTCCAGTTTTTTTTGTCATACCAAATGCTGTAAATATACTTTTTTTTAGATTTGGTACATTTGCAAAAAATTCTGTATCTACTGGATTTGCCCCGGGCCAACCACCTTCTATGTAATCAACTCCTATATCTGAGAGAACTTTAGCAATCTTAATTTTATCTTGAACATTGAAATCAACACCCTGTGTTTGAGCGCCATCTCTTAACGTTGTATCAAATATATATATTTTTTCTTTACTCATTTATATTTCCAATTTGTTTTACCTTTTTGATCTTCTATTACAATTCCTTTGTTAAGTAATTCGTCTCTTATTTTATCGGCCAAGCTAAAATTCCCTTTATTTTTAGCTTCTGTTCTTTCGTTAATCTTTTCTAATATATAATGTTCAGAAATTTCTGAATTGGATTTTTTTAAATTTTCCCATTCAATTTTATTAAGATTAAATAATCCAATAAATCTACAAGCACTATTAAAAAGTTTTTTACTTTTTTTATCTCCTTTGTAAGCACTATTATAAAGTTCATGAATTTTAGCAATAAAACCAGGCGTGTTTAAATCATCCAACAAAGAGTCTGAAATATTTAGAATATCTTCATTATTGGCCTCATCATAAAGATTATACCATTTATCTAAAGTATTTTTTTGATTTTTTAATAAATTATTGTTCCAATCAAGAGGTTGGCTATAGTGAGCACTGAGAAGGGCTAAACGCACAACCGGACCTGAATATTTTTTTACTGCCTCTGATATTTTAACAATATTTCCTAATGATTTAGACATTTTTTCTTTGTTCATTGTTACAAAGCCATTATGAATCCAGTAATTAGCAAAATTTTCTGTTGAATTATTGCAACAAGATTGAGCTATTTCGTTTTCATGATGTGGAAAAATTAAATCTAGACCACCTCCATGTATGTCAAAATTTTTTCCTAAATATTTTTCACTCATAACCGAACACTCTAAATGCCAACCTGGTCGTCCACGTCCCCATGGTGAATTCCATCCTGGATCAGTATCCTCGGATGGTTTCCATAACACAAAGTCCATAGGATTTTTTTTTAATTTAGAAACCTCAACTCTTGCTCCAGCTTTTAGTTCGTCCATGTTTTTATTTGATAATCTTCCGTAATTCTTAAAAGATGACACCGAAAAATATATGTGTCCATTATTTTCATATGCAAAATTTTTTTTCATCAATGAGGTTATCATTTCGATCATCTCTTTTATGTGTTCTGTAGCTTTAGGCTCAAAAGTGGGCTCTAAACAATTTAAGCTTTTACAGTCATAATGAAATACTTTTGTTACTTCTGACGTAATAGTATTGATTGGTATATTTTTTTTTTTTGAAATTTCTATAATCTTATCGTCTACATCTGTAATATTTCTTACATATTTTACATTATTTCCATAGAGTTTTTTTAAAACACGAAACATAGTATCAAAAACAACTAGAGTTCTTGCGTTTCCAACATGAGGATCTTCATAAACAGTTGGTCCACAAGCATACATTGTTATATTTTTAGAATTAATTGGTTTAAATAATTCTTTTCTTTTAGTTAAAGAATTTGTTAGTTTGATATTATTCATCATTAAATTTACACACAGGAATTGGGTTCATTTTATGAAGATTTTTTTTTCTAATTTTTAAATACTTTTCATAATTTGGATCATTTTTGTTAAGCATAGCTTTTTCTAACTCTAAATAAGTCATTCCTAATTGGTCTCTATCATTTCTGCCGTCATTCCATAATCCATCCGTTGGTTCTGCTTCAATAATTTCTTTTGATATTTCAAGGTATTTTCCCAATTCCCAAACTTCAGTTTTCGTACAGTCTGCTATTGGAGAAATATCTACACCTCCATCGCCATATTTTGTGTAAAAACCAACACCAAAATCCTCTACTTTATTTCCTGTCCCCACCACTATTCCAGCATTAGATGCTGCTACTTGATAAAGTGTCGACATTCTTAATCTTGCTCTAGAATTAGCTAAACCATGCTCGCTATCAAAATCACTTAAAGTCTTTTTAAATGAGTCAAAAATTTTTTCCATTTCAACTAATTTGTAATCGATATTTTTAAATTTTGACTTTAACCAATTACCATGTTTGACACTAAGACTGTGTTGAGTTTTTATTTGTTTTATAGGCATACTTAACACTATAGTTTTTATTCCAGTAAGAGCACACAAAGTACTTACTACGGAAGAGTCTATTCCCCCCGAAATACCAACTACTAAAGATTTAATAGAAAAAGACGAATTGTTACAATAGCCTTTTATCCAATTTTTAATGATTTCTGCTCTTTTTTCTACTTTCATATCTAAAACAATTTTTCTTCCTTTCTCAGGATTCTGTCTTAATAATTATATAATAATTATTAAGACGCTGCTTGAATAATATTTTTTGAATATTGTGAATTCTTCTTAATTTCTGAGGAAATTAAGAAAGCTAATTCAAGTGCCTGACTTGCATTTAGTCTAGGATCACAATGTGTTCTGTATCTATTTTGTAAATCCGCATCTGATATTTTTTGTGCTCCACCTGTACACTCAGTGACATCTTGTCCTGTCATTTCAACATGTAGTCCACCAGCATATGTGCCTTCGGATTGATGTATAGCAAATACATCTTTAACCTCTTTTAAAACATTATCAAAAGGTCTAGTTTTAAAACCTGTTGCAGCCTTAATAGTATTGCCATGCATTGGATCACAAGACCAAACGACTTTTAGCCCCTCTTTTTTAATTGCTTTGATTAATTTTGGCAAAAACTTTTCTGCGCTATCATGTCCAAATCTTGAAATTAACGTTAATCGGCCGGCTTCATTTTCAGGATTTAAAATATTACATAATTTTATTAATTCATCTGGACTTAAAGACGGTCCACATTTCAATCCAATAGGATTTTTAATACCTCTACAAAACTCAACGTGTGCTCCATCTGGCTGTCTAGTTCTGTCGCCAATCCAAACAAAGTGTGCTGATGTATCATGATATTCACCAGTAGTAGAATCTATTCTTGTCATTGCTTCTTCAAAAGGAAGTAAGAGTGCTTCATGAGAAGTATAAAAATTTACTGTTCTTAATCTTCTATTTGTATCGGCATTTATTCCACAAGCTTCCATGAAAGATAAAGCGTCGCTAATTTTATCTTCGATTTCTTTATATTTGCCTTTTGTTTTTTCATTGATAAATCCCAAGTTCCATAAATGAACTTGCCTCAAATCAGCAAAACCCCCTTGAGAAAATGCTCTAAGTAAATTTAGTGTTGAAGCTGATTGTGAATAAGCTCTAAATAATCTTTTAGCATCTGGAATTCGTGCACTTTCAGTAAATTCCATTCCGTTTATATTATCTCCTAAATAACTTGGTAGTTCTTTGTTATCTTTTTTTTCAACAGGTGAACTTCTAGGTTTTGAGAATTGACCTGCTATTCTTCCTACTTTTATTACCGGTAGTGAAGCTGAGTGAGTTAAAACTAAAGCCATTTGTAAAATAGCTTTGAAGGTATCTCGAATATTATCTGGATGAAACTCAGCAAAACTTTCAGCACAATCTCCCCCTTGTAAAAGGAAAGCTTTTCCCTCAACAACTTCGGCTAAAGACTTTTTAAGAGAACGCGACTCACCAGCAAAAACTAAAGGAGGATATTTTTTTATCTTTCCTAAAACTAAATCTAGTTCTTGTTTGTCTTTATATTCAGGCAAGTGTTTTGCCGGAAATTTTTTCCAACTATTTAATGTCCATTTTTTCATATTCAACCTGAGATATATATAGATTATAAATCAAAATTTTTAAAGACTTTAAAAAAAAAATTACTCAACAGTGACAGATTTGGCTAGATTTCTTGGCTTATCAATGTCACAATTTTTTAATAATGCGACATGGTAAGCTAATAATTGAAGAGGAATTGTAAGTAGTATTGGAGAAAGCAAGTAGTCAATTGAAGGAACTCTAATTCCAAATCTAATATTTTCATTAATTAATTCTTTTTTTTTGTCAGTGATAAACAAGATTTTTCCTCCTCTAGCAATCACCTCTTGCATATTTGAAATAGTTTTTTCAAAATATTTATCTTTTGGAGCAATTACAATTACTGGCAAACCTTCTTCGATTAAAGCTAATGGTCCATGTTTCATTTCACCAGCTGGATATCCCTCTGCGTGTAAATAGGATAATTCTTTTAATTTTAATGCTCCCTCTAAAGCAATTGGAAAAGATAAACCCCTTCCTAAAAACATAGAACCTTTTGCGTCAAGAAATTCTTTAGCCATCACTTGAACGCTACTTTCAATTTTTAAACATTCTTTTATTGCTTCAGGAAGTATTTTCAAATTTTTTATATTATCTTGGTAAACTTTTTCATTAATATCGTTTCGCGTTTTAGCTATTTTTAAACACAATATATAGAGAACTAACATTTGACCAAGAAAAGCTTTGGTTGAGGCTACTCCTATTTCAGGTCCTGCATGTATAGGAAGAACCCAATCTGAGTTTCTGGCAATTGTACTTTCAACAACATTTACAATTGAACAGGTTTTTACATTATTTTTTTTACAAAGATCCAATGCCGCTGAAGTATCTGCTGTTTCACCAGATTGAGAGACAAAAATATATAAATTATTGGAGTTAAATCTTAACTTTCTGTATCTAAATTCTGAAGCTATATCGATTTCTATTTCTAAAGTTGTGAGTTCTTCAAACCAATATTTTGCTACCAAACAAGAATGGTAAGCTGTTCCACATCCTATTAAAATAATCTTATTAATTTTTTCAGGTATAATTGGAAAGTTGTAGATGTTTATATCTTTTTTTAATACATCAATATATTCATTGATACAGTTTTTGGCAGTGGTTGGTTGCTCAAAAATCTCTTTTGACATAAAATTTTTGTAGTCACCTTTATCACTTGTGTTTTCATCATTAGATAAAATATAAATTTTTTTATTAATTTTATTTTTTTTTAAATCGTAAAATTCAACTTTATCTTTAGATAAAATACATAGATCTCCATCCTCTAAATAAGAGATTTTATTAGTCATTGTTTTAAGCGCATAAGAATCTGAGCCAAGATAATTTTCATCATTTGAGTACCCCACTGCCAATGGGCTTCCTCTACGTGCTCCAATAATAATATCATTATAATTTTTGAATATTATACCAAGAGCAAAACTACCTTTTAATTTTTTTAATGTTGTTGAGACTGCTTCTAAGGGATCATTATTTTTTAAAGCTTCTGTTATTAATAACGTAATTACCTCAGTGTCGGTTTGAGATTTAAATTTGATACCTTGTAATTCTAAATTTTTTTTAATTTCATCAGAATTTTCTATTATTCCATTATGAACAACTGAAACTATATCTGAAGAATGAGGATGAGCATTTACTATATTAGGTACACCATGAGTAGCCCATCTAACGTGTCCAATCCCTAAATTACCTTTGGATGGAGATTTAAATAAAATTTTTTCCAGTTCATCTACCCTTCCAGAACATTTTTTTTCATTAATTTCGTTATTTACCAAAGTTGCTAGTCCAGCTGAGTCATAACCTCTATACTCTAATTTTTTTAATGAATTAATTATATTTAATGAAACAGGTTTACTGCTTGCTATGCCAATTATTCCGCACATTATTTTTTTTTCTTCCTTTTGTAATTTTTAATTTCAACTTGTGAAGCTCTAGTTACTGCTAATGATCTGTTTTTAATATTTCTTGTTATAACCGACCCGGCGCCAACAGTTGCATGTTTTTCAATTTTAACTGGTGCAACTAAAGATGAATTAGACCCAATGAAAACATTACTAGATATTTTGGTTTTATGTTTTTTTACACCGTCATAGTTACAAGTTATTGTCCCGGCTCCTATGTTAGTATTTCTTCCAATTATCGTATCTCCTATATAGGTTAGATGGCCGACTTTTGATTTTATTCCTATTTTTGATTTTTTTGTTTCAACAAAATTTCCAATTTTAGATCCTGTTTGTAAAATTGTTCCTTCTCTTATCCTAGCATAAGGACCTAAAGATACTTTGTCCTCAATTTTAGCTCCCTCTATATGACTAAAAGATTTTATTAAAACATTGTTGCCAATTTTAACTTTTTTTCCAATTACTACATACGGTTCTATAGTGACATTTTTTCCAAAAGAAGTATCGGAAGAAAGAAAAATAGTTTCAGGAGCAATCAAATTCACTCCATTAAGCAATGCTTTATTTCTTAATTTTTCTTGGCTTAGACTATAAGTTCTTAATTTATTTAATTTTCTATTTGTCTTCATAAAAAATTCTCTTTACATTATTACCAGGTTTGTAATAACTCACAAAATATTTCTTTTTAATACTTAATAGTTATGACTCAAATATACACTATTCTTTTTGACTTAGATGGGACAATTGTAGATACGGCCCCAGATTTAATGGAAGCTCACAATCATGTAATGAAGAAATTTGGTCACAAAGAAAAAGAATTATCAGATATAAAATCTCTTGCCGGCAAAGGAGCTTGGGTGATGATGCAAAGATCTTTCAAAGAAGAAATTAAAGATAAAAAAACTAAAAAAGATATGACGGATGAGTTTATAAAATTTTATAGTCAAAATATAGATAAAGGAAGTCAGCCTATTCCAGGTATTTTTGAATTTTTAGAATGGGCTAAATCAAAAAATATTTCATGTGCAGTTTGTACTAACAAGCAAGAAAGATTAGCAGTAGATCTATTAAAAAAAATTAAATTGTATGATTATTTTGAATTTATCGCTGGCTCTGACACATTTGAATTTAATAAACCTGATCCTAGACATTTAACTAATGTAGTTGAGATACTTAATGGAAGTTTAAAAAAAACTTTAATGGTTGGAGATAGTGAAGTTGATGCCAACGCCGCGCACAATGCAAATTTACCATTTGTACTAATAGAAGATGGCTATACGGAAAAAAAAACAACAGAAATTAAACATAATGAACTGATTAAAAATTTTATTAATTTTAATAAAATTATAGAAAAATATTTATGATTAACTTTGCTTTATTTTCAGCACTAGCTACATTTTATTTTACGATGTTTTTTACTCCAGGTCCCAACAACGCAATGTTAACAGCTTCAGGGATGAAATTTGGTTTTATTAGAACTTTGCCACATTTGATAGGAATTCCTTTAGGGCACATTTTACAGATAGGTCTAACATGTTTTGGGTTAGCTAATCTTTTTTTAATTTATCCTCAAGTTCAATTTTACATGAAAATTTTGTGCTTTTTGTATTTGCTCTTTTTAGGATGGAAAATGATAGGTTCATTTAGCTTGATACAAAAAGAGACTGGCAGACCTCTTAGATTTTATGAAGCTTCTCTTTTTCAATTTATAAATCCTAAGGCATGGTCAATTGCAGTAACTGTAGCTTCTGGATTTTTTCCGACTCAAGAAAATATTTTTATAGGAGTTATGTTTGTTACAATTACAGCTGCAGTAATTTGTTTTCCAACTATTAGTTTATGGGCTTTGTTTGGTAGTGGTTTGAAAAAGTTTGTAAATAATGAAAAAATAAAAAAAATAATTGAATATCTGCTTGCGCTATTGTTGATTTTGACTGGATTATTTATTTTATTTAAATAGTCTTTGATTTTTATAACTCCGTCTAATATAAGACTGTTCGAATGCATTTCACAAAAAAAACAGCATTAGAAAAAAGGTCAAATTTTGTTGAAAAATTAAAAACAAAAAAATTATTAAGATTCCCTGGGGCTTATAATCCGTTATGTGCAAAATTAATTTCAGAAATTGGTTTTGAAGGTGTTTATATTTCTGGTGGCGTTATGTCTAATGATTTAGGGTTACCAGATATTGGTCTTACAACATTAAATCAAGTAAGTTACAGAGGAGAACAAATAGCTAGGGTAACTGATCTCCCCACAATAATAGATGCTGATACAGGTTTTAATAATTGTAAAAAAACTGTTAGCTCATTTGAACAAAAAGGATTAGCTGGTTGTCATATTGAGGATCAAGTGGCTGAAAAAAGATGTGGTCATTTAGATAACAAGGAGCTTATTACAAAGGAGGAAATGGTTAAAAAAATTAAAGAATGTATTAATGCAAGAAAAGATAAAAACTTTTTAATTATTGTGAGAACTGATGCTAATACTGTCGAAGGTATAGAAAAAACATTAGATAGAATTAAGGCTTATGAAGATGCTGGTGCTGATATGATCTTTCCTGAAGCGATGAGAGATGAAAGCGAATTTGAAAAAGTTAGAAAAATTTCAAAAGGATTTCTTTTAGCTAATATGACAGAATTTGGAAAATCAAAACTTTTAAACAAATCTGAATTAGAAAATTTAGGTTATAATCTAGTTATTTATCCAGTTACAACACAAAGATTGGCAATGCAAAATGTAGAAAATGGTTTAAAATCCATATTTAAAGACGGCCATCAAAATAATATTATAAATAAAATGCAAACAAGAAAAAGGTTGTACGAATTAGTAGAATATGAGAAATACAATACGCCAGGAAAAAAAATAACAGATTTTTCTTCTGAGGGACATGAATAATGAGCGATGATGTTAAAAAAGGATTGTTGGGTATTGTAGTTGATGAAACTACAATTTCTCAAGTAGTTCCTGAGCTGAGCGCTCTTACATATAGAGGTTATAAAGTACAAGATCTTTGCGATAAATGTGACTTTGAAGAAGTTGCTTATTTGGTTTTACATGGAGAACTTCCTAGTAAAAAACAATTAAAAAAATTTATTAAAGATGAAAGATCTGAAAGAAAACTCTCTAAACAAATAGTTAAAGACATTCAAAAAATGCCAAAAAATGCACATCCTATGGATGTAATTAGGACTTGCGTAAGTTTGATGGCCCTTGAAGACAAAGACACAAAAGATAATTCACCGAGAGCAAATATGAGAAAAGCGATGAGAATATTCGCTAAAACGCCTACAGCTGTAGCAGCATTTTTTAGAGCAAGAAAAGGAAAGAAGATAATATCACCAAGTAAAAAATTATCATTTGCAGAAAATTTTTTTAAAATGATGTTTAATAAAGTTCCAGATAAGGAAATAGTCAGAGCTTTTGATATATCTTTAATTCTATATGCTGAACATAGTTTTAATGTTTCAACTTTTACTGCTAGAACGATTACTAGTAGTTTATCTGATTTGCATGGAGCAATAACTGGCGCAATTGCTTCTTTAAAGGGACCTCTTCATGGTGGCGCTAATGAAGCTGTAATGCATATGATGAAAAATATTGGTAAACCAGAAAAGGCAAAATCTTGGATAGAAAATGCTCTAATTAAGAAAAAAGTAGTTATGGGTTTCGGTCATAGAGTTTATCGCACAGGTGATTCTAGGGTGCCGACCATGAAACATTATATGTTCAAAGTAGCAAAATTACTTAAGAAAGAAAAATATACTAAAATGTACGAAATATTAGAAAATGTTATGCTGGAGAAAAAAAATATTCATCCAAATGTTGATTTCCCTTGTGGACCAACCTATTACATGATGGGTATAGATATAGACTTTTACACTCCAATTTTTGTTATGTCACGAATTACAGGCTGGTCAGCTCATATTATGGAGCAACATAATTCTAATAAATTAATTAGACCTTTATCTAAATATAAGGGACAAGAAGTTAGAGAAGTAATAAATTTAAATTATAGATAGTTCTAGGTTACTTTTTTGAATTGTCTCTTTTATAAATAGAGATTCCAGTTTCTAATTTATTTTTGTAAGACTCTTTAAAACTCTTTAGCTGCCAACCTTTCAATCTCTTTTGAATCTCAATTAAGTTATTTTTTTTCCATTCATCTGTAGTATTTTCTAATTTCCACTTTTTTTTTTCTTCGTTCGTACGGCCACAGCCATAGCAATATCCAGTTTGTGGATCTATTTTACATATGCTAATGCATGGAGATACTATCATTAACGGTAAGTATATTGTATTTTAGTTTTACTATCTATATTTAGTATAGTTTACTAAGCGAATACTTCACCCCAAGTACCTTGTGTAGAAGCTTTAGAATATTCTGTAGCTCTACCTTCAAAAAAATTCATATGTTCTACACCATTAAGCATAGTATCTAGCCAGGTAAGTGGATTTTTTTTAATATCATAAATTGGATTTAAGCCAAGTTGCTCTAACCTTCTGTTGCCAATAAATCTTATATAATCTTTCACTTCTTGAGCTGTCAAACCATTTAAAGGACCCATTTGAAAAGCAAGATCAATAAAAGCGTCTTCATGCTCGACTATAGTTTTGCATGCATTATAAATTTCATTCTTTAATTTATCATTCCAGATTTGAGGCTCTTCTTTTATAAAATCCTTGAAAAGTCTAATCATAGAATTGCAATGCAAAGTTTCATCTCTGACTGACCAAGTAACAATTTGGCCCATACCTTTCATTTTATTAAACCTTGGAAAATTTAATAAAATCGCAAAACTTGCAAAAAGTTGGAGTCCTTCTGTAAAAGCAGAGAAAACAGCCATGGTCATTGCTATATTGTGTTTTGATTTAACGTCAAAGCCCTGCATATAATCATATTTATCTTTCATTTCTTTGTATTCTAAGAAAGCAGAATATTCTGTTTCTGGCATTCCAATTGTATCTAACAAATGAGAATAAGCAGCAATGTGAACGGTTTCCATTGCGGCAAAAGCAGTCATCATCATCAAAACTTCGGTAGGTTTGAATACTGTTGTGTAATGTCTTAGATAACAATTATTAACTTCCACATCGGCCTGTGTAAAAAATCTAAATATATGGGTTAAAAGATTTTTTTCTGCTACAGTAAGATTTTTTTGCCAATCTCTAACATCGTCACCTAAAGGTACTTCTTCGGGTAACCAATGAATTCTTTGTTGAGTTAACCACGCGTCATAGCACCAGGGATATCTAAATGGTTTATAAACCGGATTTTCTACTAACAAACCCATTTTTTTTGGCTGAATTATTTTTGAATCTACTTTCTTTGCTACTGACATGATAAACACTCCTCATAGTTGTTTTCTTCGTTGTTTGATTGTTTTTTTTTATTATAAACGTTTTTTGTTACGTCTGTTGAAGTTCCAGCAGTGACGTCTTCTGCTCTTTGTATTGATTTAGATCTACAATAATAAAGACTTTTTAAGCCTTTTTTCCAAGCTTGAAAATGAATGTCATGAAGTTCTTTCTTATGTATATCAGCTGGTACAAATACATTAACTGACTGTGCTTGTGAAATATGAGGAGTCCTATCTGCCCCAAGTTCTACGACCCATCTTTGATCTATTTCAAAAGCTGTTTTAAATGTGTCTTTTTCTTCGTTGGTGAGAAAATTCAAATGAGACACGGAACCTTGGTTTGTTGTTATACTAGACCATGTTTCTTCGTCATTTTTTTTATACTTTTCTAAAACTTTTTTTAAGTATTTATTTCTAACATTAAAAGATCCAGATAAAGTTTTATGAGTATAGCTATTGCCAGATATTGGTTCGATACCAGCAGATGTTCCTCCACAGATAATTGAAATAGAAGCTGTAGGGGCTATAGCAGTTTTGTTTGAAAATCTTTCTTTTATACCGTATTCAGCTGCGTCTGGACATGCTCCTCTTTCTTCAGCAAGTTTAACAGATGATGCATCAACTTTTTCTTGAATATTTTTAAACATTTTTTTATTCCATACTTTGCTCATAACAGATCCGAAAGGAATATTTTTTTGTTGAAAATAAGAGTGTAAACCCATAACTCCTAGACCGACACTTCTTTCTCTCATAGCTGAGTATTTAGCATTAGCAAATTCATCTGGTGCTCTAGTGATAAAATCAGTCATCACATTATCCAAAAATCTCATTACATCGTCTATAAATTGATCGTTATCTTTCCATTGGTCATAGGTATCCAAATTTAAAGAAGAAAGACAACAAACTGCTGTTCTCTCTTTTCCATCATTGTCTACTCCTGTTGGTAAAGTAATTTCGCTACATAAATTTGAAGTTTTAACTTTTAAACCTGCTAGCTTGTGGTGTTGGGGAATTTGTCTATTAACTGTATCAATAAAAACTATATAAGGTTCTCCAGTTTCTATCCTTGCGGTTAGTAATCTTATCCATAAATTCCTCGCAGATATAGTTGATTGGACTGAGCCGTCATTGGGACTTCTTAATGCCCACTGGCTGTCAGTTTCAACTGCTCTCATAAAATCATCACTAACTAAGACACCGTGATGTAAATTTAAAGATCTTCTATTAACGTCTCCGCCTGTAGGTCTTCTCATTTCAATAAATTCTTCTATTTCTGGATGATCAATTTGTAAATAACAAGCTGCAGAGCCTCTTCTTAGCGAGCCTTGGCTAATAGCTAAGGTTAGAGAGTCCATAACTTTGATGAATGGAATAATACCAGAAGTTTTTCCAACTTTACCTATTTTTTCACCTATAGATCTTAGATTTCCCCAATAGCTTCCTATGCCGCCTCCTCTAGCAGCTAACCAAACATTTTCTTCCCATAAATTAGTAATTCCTTTTAAACTGTCGTTTGCTTCATTTAAAAAACATGAAATTGGCAGTCCTCTTTCTGTCCCTCCATTTGATAAAACTGGTGTGGCTGGCATAAACCATAAATTACTTATGTAATTATAAATTCTTTGAGCGTGTAAATTATCGTCAGCATACACACTTGCAACTCTAGCGAATAGATCTTGAAAAGACTCATTTTGTCCTAAATATCTATCTTTAAGAGTTTCCTTGCCAAAATCTGTAAGATTTGAGTCTCTAGATCTATCAATCTTGATTGTTATGCCTTTTTCATTTTGAAATAATTCTGTCTCTCCAGATAAAGAAAATAAATCTGGTTTTTTTGGCCCGTTATTTTTACTTTTTAGTTCATTTTGGTTTTTTTGACCAATACTGCCCACAGCTTTTTTTATTGCCAAAGATACGTTTTTATTCATATTATTTACTTAGTTTATGACCTATTTTTAATTAAACAACTATATGTTGTGTTACAATTATGTTAATATACTATATAACTACAAAATCAACAGAACATTATAAGAACATTAAAATAATTTTGCAAGTGGAAAAGTGTGTTAATAAACAATTTTTAAAAGATAATTATAATAATTTTAATAAATGTTAATAAAATCCAGTGGTTTTAGAGAATATGATGCGAGATGGGTCTATAAAAAGGACATAGACCTTGATGGAATAGAAAGTCTTGGAAGGGGCCTTGGAACACAAATAATTCAACATACCGGAAAAAAAAATCCAAGTGTTATAGTTGGGCATGATTATAGATCTTATAGTGAAGAAATAAAATCAGCTTTAAAAAAAGGAATGATTTCTACTGGCTGTAATATTGAAGATATAGGTTTGTCATTATCACCAACAGTTTATTACGCTCAGTTTAATTTAAATTCAGATGCTATAGCGATGGTAACTGCTAGCCATAATGAAAATGGTTGGACAGGAGTTAAAATGGGTATTAAAAAAGGTTTGACACACGCTCCTGAAGAAATGGATGAGCTAAAACAAATAACACTCAACAAAAAATTTATAAGCGGCATTGGATCAGAAAAAGAAATTAAAAATTTTAAAAAAAAATATATAGAAGATTTAATATCAAAAAATAAGTTAAAAAAAAAGATTAAAGTGATAGCGGCTTGTGGTAACGGTACTGCAGGCATATTTGCACCTGAAATACTTAGAGGCATTGGGTGTGAAGTGGTAGAATTAGACTGCAATTTAGATTTTTCTTTTCCGAAATACAACCCTAATCCAGAAGATTTAAAAATGTTACAAGCTATTTCTAGATCTGTAAAAGAAAATAAAGCAGATATTGGTTTTGGTTTTGACGGAGATGGAGATCGAGTTGGAGTTATAGATAATTTAGGAAATGAAATTTTTTCTGATAAAATAGGATTATTGATAGCAAGAGATTTATCAAAAAAATATAAAAATTCTAAATTTATTGTTGACGTTAAATCAACAGGCTTATATGCAAAAGATAAAATTCTTTTAGAAAATTCTTGTGAAACAATTTATTGGAAAACAGGACACTCCCATATAAAAAGAAAAGTTCATTTCGAGAAAGCTTTGGCTGGTTTTGAAAAAAGTGGACATTTTTTTTTCAATCAACCCTTAGGATATGGTTACGATGATGGTATAAATTCTGCTATCCATATTTGTCATTTATTAGATAATCAATCTTTAGATATAAGTGAAATACTTAAAAAACTTCCCGTAACTTATCAAACTCCAACTATGGCTCCATATTGTAAAGATGAAGAAAAATATAAAGTAGTTGAAGATTTATCTGCTTTCTTTAAAACAATAAAAGGAAAATATAAAGTTGATGGCCAATTAATAACAGAGATTTTAACAATAAATGGTATTAGATTTTCTTTAGAAGATGGCTCTTGGGGTTTAATAAGAGCTTCTTCTAATAAACCCTCACTAGTTGTTGTTGTAGAAAGTCCGACTTCGGATAAAAGAAAGAAGGAAATCTTTAATTTTATAGACAAGCTTCTTCAGGAAACTGGAAAGATTGGTGAGTATGATCAGAAGATTTAAGCAGAGGTGGTTTCAGTCTCCCTACACCACCTCATAATTCATCTTACCTGATTCTTTAAATGATATTTAATGCTTTATAATTAAATCTGTTAATATTTTAAATATTCAACTAAAAAGTTAGTAGCAACTAATAAAAGAAATATACCGAAATAAACGCTGACTTTCTTTCTATCCAATTTATGTACTGTTTTAGCGCCGATTCTTGCCATAAATGTCGTTATTGGGAAAAAAATTAAAAAAGCTGGAATGTTTATGAAACCTAAACTTAAAGGTAAATCTACATCTAAATATGTTCCTGCAACGAAAAAACCAGTAGCTCCAAAGCAAGCAATTAAAAAACCAAGAGCAGCAGCACTCCCAATAGCACGATTTATTGAATAACCAAAAAATTTAAGTATTGGTACGTTCATAACGGCTCCGCCGATTCCCATTGGGGCAGATATAAAGCCCGATATAAAGCCAAAAAAAATTTTGTTTATTAATTTAACTTTAATTTTTAATTCTACTTTTTTTTCTTTTAATAAAAGTAAATAAAAACCTAAAAAAAATATAACTATAGTAAAAAAGAGAAGTAAAGATTTAGTGTTTAAATATGCCGCGAATAAAGTACCAAATAAAACACCTAGTATTACAAAAACTCCATAACTCTTAACTATATTTAAATCTACAGCATTAAATCGATAATGAGTGTAAACTGAGACCAACGAGGTAGGTATAATTATTGCAAAAGAGGTACCAACAGCCAAGTGCATAATAAATGAATGATCTATATCAAAAGAACCAAAAATGAAGAATAAAAATGGAACAGTTATTAAGCCACCTCCTATTCCGAATAATCCTGCAAAAAATCCAGCAGGTATAGCCGTCAAAACCATAATTAGAATAAAAAATAATACTTGATTTTGAGAAAAATCTTCCAAGTTTATCGCTCTAATGAAACTGATTTGTTGTCTCTAATATGGTCCATTATATGATTTACTTTTTGCAAATCAGCATTACGGATACACATATTTTTTGACAAATATTGTTTCCATGCTCTAGAACCATTTTGTCCATGGAATAAACCTACGGTATGACGCATTATATGGTTTAATTGAACGCCTTTGGATGTTTGCTCATTTATATATGGAATTAGTTTTTCTAATATTTCAGATCGACTAGGGACATTAATATTATTAAATATTTCTTTTTCAATTTCCGCTAAAAAATACGGAGAATGATAAATTGTTCTACCAATCATAACCCCATCTACTTTTTGTAAATGATTTTTTATTTCATTGGTTTGACTGACTCCGCCATTGATTATTACTTCGTTATTTTTGAACTCACTTTTTAATCTATAAACAAAATCATAATTTAAAGGTGGAATTGTTAAATTTTGTTTAGGGCTTAGTTTATTTAATATAGCCCTTCTAGCATGAATTATAAATTTATTAGAACCTGCGTTTTTAATTATATGTATAAAATTTTTAAAAAAATTGAAATCTTCGATGTCATTATAACCAATTCGCGTTTTTACAGAAATAGGAATTTTAGACGCTTTAACCATTGCCTCAACGCACTTTGCTACTAAAGCTGGTTCTTTCATTAAACAAGCACCAAATTTATTTTTTTGAACTTTTTTACTTGGACATCCAAGATTTAAATTTATTTCGGTATATCCATAATCTTCTCCTATTTTACAAGCTTCGGCTAATTCCTTAGGATTTGACCCTCCGATCTGAAGAGTAACCGGATTTGAAATTTTTTTAAATGATAGAAGTTTATCTCTATCACCATTAATGATTGCATTTGAAACTATCATCTCTGTGTACAGGTGAACATTTTTACTGATTAAGCTTAGAAAGTATATTTCGTGCTTGTCAGTGCAGTCCATCATTGGTGCAACTGAAATGCTCTTATTCATGCTTTTATTAATCTTTAACTTCTTCTTTTAAAGTTAATGGCTCATCAGAATTAATTTCATCTTTGATTTCTTCTTTAATTTCTTGGATTTGTTCCTTAATTTCACTAGATTGAAGAGGAGACTCAGGTGATTTTTTCATTTCAGGAATTTTTCTTGTTCTTTTTGATGGTAGTATCGCTACTCCACTTTTAGAAACTTGGCCTTTATATAAGCTTTCAAAATCGTCATTTTCATCTTCTACGACTTCTTCTTGTTGAAGATTCTCATCAGGTTCTTTTCTTAATCTTAAAATAGCCTTTTCCTCTAACTCTTTAACATCAATTTTACCATCACCTATCTCTCTTAAAGAAATTATTGTTTTTTTATCATTATCCTCTGGAACTAAAAGAGTTGCTCCTGAATTTAATTGTGCCGTTCTTTCTTTTGCCAATAAAACTAAGTCGTATTGATTATCAACTTTTTCTAAACAGTCTTCTACGGTAATTCTAGCCATCTTGATGATTACATATTCAATTAATGTTAATAAATCAAGCTTAATTTCAAAGCGTAATAGGTTTTATGGTTTTTTGGAAAAAAATTAATAAGAATAAAGATATAACTATATAAGCTACCCCTATGAACGCTATATTTTCAATGGTAAATCCACTATCAATTAAAAACCCGAATATTCCTGTTCCAAAAGCTGTAGAAAAAACCATAAAAGCTGTTGTCAACGCTTTTATACTTCCAATATATCTAACTCCATATATTTCAGCCCAAGTTGAAGAGCCTAAAATATTAGCAAGTCCATTTGATATACCGATTAAACCTAAAAAGATGTAAGCAAACATTTCATGTTTAAATTGAAATAAGACTAGCATAGCTAATAATAAAGGTATGTTCATAAATAAAATTAGTTTTCGTCCAGTAAATTTATCAACTAGAAAACCCGTTAAAAAAAGAGTGGCGATAGATGTAATTGAATAAACCATAAATGCTTTTGGCACAGTGTAAATAGACCACATTTTTGAATCAGTTATAAATGATTGATAAACAAATATACCTGTTGCTAACCAGGGCATAGCAAGCATATTTAATGATAAAATATAAAATCTAAAGTCTTTAATAACTTCAATTCTTTTCCAACTTTTAATCTTACTTTTTTTTAAATCTACTTTGTTGCTTGTTTCTCTTGAGTCAAAATTAATAGATTTAATAGTGTTTAAAACTATAAAAGGTAAGAATAATATAATTAATATTGCTATACCTTGCCAAACTGTTCTCCAAGAATAAATTATAAAAAAATAAGTTATTAAAACAGGTAAAATAAATTCTGCTGTTGATAATCCAAACCAAATAGTACTTAAAGCTTTACCTCTTGATTTCTCAAAAAATCTTGAAATTGTTGTTGTTGAAGCATGACTCATTAGACCTTGGCCAGAAAAGCGCATTAAAAAAATTGCTATTGCCAAAAAATAAATGCTATTAATAAAAGAAAAAAATAATGTAGAAAAAAACAATAAAATAACCACAAAAAAAGAATAATTTAATATTCTATAATCATCTATTTTTTTTCCTACCCAGATAAGCAATAAACTTGAACAAATAGTTGCGGATGCATAGATGCTTCCAAATTGCCCATGAGTTATACCTAATTCATTTCTAATTGGTGCGTTAAACAAGCCCAAAAAAAAACTCTGTCCAAAACTAGAAAAAAATGTAAATATAAACCCAAATATAATTACTTTTTTATTTAACGAGAGGTTAATCATTTATGAGTTGTAA
>MDTB01167931.1_pt1 | contig 24336 bp, 24 predicted proteins | sample 811161 | NCBI WGS metagenome assembly MDTB01 (sample SAMN05326650, study PRJNA326480) | marine metagenome | isolation source: seawater | place: Mediterranean Sea | collected 2009
ATATAAAAGTAAATATTTTGGTAAATTTAATAATTTAATAAAATTATTTATAGATTTTGAAAATAAGTATAAGGAGAATTGTTTAGATATAGAATTTGCAGTTAAAAATAATAAAATTTATATTTTTCAATGTAGAAAAATCCCTTTATTGAAAAATAAAAATGAAAAAAATATTTTTATAAAAGAGCTAATAAAAATTGAAAAAAAAATTAAAAATAGTCAAAGAAAAAATACAAAAGTATTAGGGTCCACTACATATTTTAGTAAAATGTCAGACTGGAATCCAGTAGAAATATTAGGAGAGAAGGCGAGTCAATTAAGTTTAAGTTTATATTCTGAGTTAATAACAAATGAAATTTGGGCACGTCAGAGAAATAATTATGGTTATGATGATTTAAGAGGAAAAAAATTAATGCTTGATTTTTGTAACACACCTTTCATAGATCTTAGAGTTGATTTGAATTCTTTTTTATTAAAATCATTTACAAAAAATATTAAAAAAAAATTAATTATAAGTTATTTTAAAAAGATAAAAAATAATAGCAATCTACACGACAAGATAGAATTTAAAATTGTTAAAAGCTGTTATGACTTTAATAATAATTTTGATAAAAATTTCTCCAATCATGAAAAATTAATAATTAAAAGTAATTTAGCTAATTTTACTAATAATATTATTTTGAATAGATTTTTAGAAAAAGATATATCAAAAGTAGAGAATTTAATAAAAAATTTGAGATTAATTAAATTAAAAAAAGTTAATGAATTAAAAAAAATAAAATTACTAATTACAGAATGCAAAAAAAATGGAACCTTACCGTTTGCAGGAATTGCTAGATGTGCTTTTATAGGCACTTCTATAATAAATGCTCTTTTACATAAAAAAATATTAAATTTAGATGAATATAATAATTTCTTTAATAGTATAATAACTATATCTAATAAAGTTAATGAAGATTATCAAAATACAATTATATCTAAAAAAAATAAGAATATTTTTATTAATAAATATGGACATTTGAGACCATCAACATATTCAATTTCATCTTTAAATTATAAAGAAGGTTTTAATAATTATTTTAGTGGTAAAAAATCATTAAATAAATATAAAATTAATAAAAAATTTAAATTAAGTAAATTAAAACAGAGTAAAATAGATAATTATTTTAAAAAAAATAAATTAAATTTTAATTGTGATCAATTTTTTAATTTTCTGAATTTATCAATTACTCAGAGAGAAAAATCAAAATTTGAATTTACTAAATATATTAACGAAATATTTTTAAACTTGATAAAATATGGTATTAAAAACAATATAAGTAGGAAAGATTTAGAGCATATAGATATTAATAAAATTATTAGATATAAAAATATTCCTAAAAAATTAAAATCAAATATTTCAAATATTAAACAGCTTAATATTATTAAAAATAAAATTATTTTTCCTGACTTAATTAAAAATTATAAAGATATTTATTTTTTTGAACAGGAGCATCAATCAGGAAATTTTGTGACTCTAGGACAGATAACAGGTTCACCATTATATCTAAATAATATAATTAATATGGATAAAATTAATAATAATATTAATAATAAAATTATTTTAATTGATAATGCTGATCCAGGATATGATTTTCTTTTTTCTTATAATATAAAAGGTTTAATAACAAAATATGGAGGACCAAACTCTCATATGGCTATTAGATGTCTGGAATGGAAAATACCATCTGTAATAGGAGTTGGTGATAAAATATTTAATAATATACTAAATAAAAACAGTATATATATAAATTGTAGACTTAAACTTATTGAAACTATTGATTAATGAAAAATTTTTTAATTACTCAAAATTTATATAAAAGAAGTGTACTGCAATTTTCGTTAGATAAATGTTGGTTTGATTATGCAAAAAAACTAAATATTAATATAATACCAATTGGTTTTAATGAGTTTGATAAGAATTATTTTAAATCATTAAATTTTAGTGGCATAATTTTTTCAGGAGGAAATGATTTGTATAAATTTTCAAAAAAAAAAGAAAATCATATTAGAGATAAATATGAAACTTTATTATTAAAATACGCTATTGATAATAATAAAAAAATTATAGCGGTTTGTAGAGGTTTCCAATTTATTGGGAATTACTTTGAAAATAAAATTATAAAGATTTCTAATCATGTTAAAAAAAAACATAGAATTAACTTTGTTAAAAATAAATATATAAAAAAGAAAAATATTTATACAAACTCATATCATAATTTTGGTTTTTTAAATTTAAATAAAGAATTTCAAATTATTGCAAATTCTGATGATGGTAATATTGAGATAGCTATTAATAAAAAGCATAATATTTTATGCTTTATGTTTCATCCTGAAAGATTCAATAATTCACAAAAAGATATAGATTATATAATTAAAAAATTTATTTAAATGAAGATAGTTATTCTTGCAGCTGGTTCTAATCAAAGAATGAATGGTTATGTCACTAATAAATCTCTATTAAAAATTAATAATATAAGATTAATTGATAATTTAATTTCAAACTTTAAAAAAAATAATCTAAATGATATATCTATAGTTACAGGTCATAATCATTTTGAATTTCAAAAAAAAATTATCAATCAAAATAAAGATATAAAATTTATAAATAATATGAATTATAAAAAAAATAACATCTTAGATTCTCTTATTTTAGCTTTAAATAAACTAGATGACGATCTTATAATTTCTTATGCAGATATTTATTTTAAAAAAAATTTAATTAAAAAAATAATAAATAATAAAAAAAATGATACTTTAATATTACCAGTTCTTAAAAATTGGCAAAAAATCTGGAAAATTAGAAAACAAAATATTTTAGAAGATGCTGAAACTTTAGAATTAGATAAATATAAAAATTTGAAATCAATTGGTCAAAAGATTAATAATTTAAAAAATGTTGATGGACAGTTTATGGGAGTTTTATATATTCCAAAAAAATTAGTCAAAAATTTATTGAACATATGCACTAAAAATAATTTTTCAAATTTAGATATAACTACTTTTTTAAATTTAATAAAAGATCAAATTAAAATAAAATGTTTCTTCTATTACGGTCATTGGTATGAATTTGATAATTATATTGATTATGTTGAATACAAGAAAGAATTTAATATTAAATAATTTTAATTTATAATGAATATTAGTGTTATTGTAGAAGACAACCCAATAAGTCGTGCATATATATATTATTTTTATTTAAATGGATTAAAGTTTAATAAAATTTATCTATTAAATGGACCAAAATTTCCATTGTTTAATAATAAACTAAAAACATTAATGAATTTTAAAAAAAATAATTTTCATGCAATTAATTTTCTAAAAAATCATAATATTCATGATTTACTAGGACAAATTGAAGATCATTTTAATCTTGATTACAATTTTATATTAAAAATGTTTGAATATGAGAATTTACAAAAAGTGGGTGGTAATTTAGTTTATATTAATAGTTTTGATGTAAATAATAGTAATTTAATAAAATATATTCTTAAAGAAGATAAGGATTGTTTTATCTTAAATACTGGCAAACAAATATTAAATAAAATACTTTCAACAAACTACAAATTTCTCCATATTCATCCAGGTTATCTACCTTACGTCAAAGGTGCTGATAGTTCAATTCATATGATTGATAAATTTAATCAATTAGGTGTTTCTTCATTCGTTATTAATAGAAAAATAGATGAAGGAGAAGTTATATTAAGAAACAAATTAAAATTACCAAAATTTAAACTTAATGATTTGAAAAGATACAGTATCAAAGATCAATATAGAATATGGTTTTCATTTATTGATCCAGCAATAAGAGTATCACAATTATCTCCTTTATTACAACTCTTAGATAGAGAAAAAATTGAATTTATAAAATATTCTAAGGAAGAAAGTAAATACTACAGTTTTGCTGAAGATGAATTACTGAGTAGAGTTTTTGGACGAGTCTTTATCTAAGTTCTTTTTTTTATTAATATTTAAAAACTTTGAAATTCTTTTTTTTATAGAAGTAAAAAACCCACCTATTGCTGCAATACCAGTCGCAAAAAGAGTACCTATTACTGTCAGGGAACCTGTATCTAAATATGCTAAAGCTGGTTTTGAAATTAATAAGAAAATGAAAAAAACATAAAAAATTTTTAACATTCAATTTAGATAACACACTATTATAAATTTTACTAATATTATAATTGTTATTTTATGTAAATATTACTAATTTTTATTTGTATTAAATTAATAACAATTTATTATTTCTAAATTTATGAACAATATATATATAAATAACAACTATTGGCATAAAAATTCAGAATATCATGAAAGTGATGCTGAATATAAAGCTTTAAATTCATTATCATTGTTATCAAAAATAAATTTAACAAAAAATTCAAAGATTTTAGATTTGGGATGTGGAAGTGGTAAATACTTATATGTCTTATCAAATTATATAGATGGTAATTTATACAAATCTGGAGATTATTTTGAAATGAAGAAATATGATAAATTTCGAAAACTTTTAATCAATGATCAAGAGTTAATTAATGAATAAAACAAATAAAATAATTACTGGTTGTAATGGTTTCATTGGGAAAAATTTTATATTATTAAATAATTTGCATAACTATTTAGGTATTGACAAAAAAAAAGTTAAAGAAATCAAAAGTATAAAAGTAAATTTATCAAAAAAAACTTTTCCAAAAAATATTAATGATTCAAAGATAAAATATTTATTTCACTTTGCCGGCTACTCTAACCTTGATTATAAGAATAATTTTGATAAATGCTTTAAAGAAGATTATGCTAGCTTAATAAATATTATTAAATTTTTAAAAAATAATAAAGTTAAAAATACTAAACTAATATATTCAAGCAGTTCTTATGTTTATCAAAATCTTAATAAAAAAATTGCAAAAGAAGATGATAATTTAAATCCTAAAAACCCATTTGGTATATCAAAATTATTTTTTGAAAATGTTATTAAATATCATTGGAGCAATCATTTAATTTTTAGAATTTGTTCGGTTTTTGGCAATAATTTTGTTACTCATCCAAATATAATAAATCAACTTCATTTAATGGCCGAAAAACACTCTGTTATAAACATTTGGGGGAGTGGCACAAGAAAACTACAATTTATAGAAATAAATGATTTAGTCAAAAATATATATAAAAATAAAAACTTAAAAGGAATTTACAATATTGGCTTAAATAATAATCTATCAACAAAAAAAATATCTCAAATAATCTCAAAATCTAATAATAAAAAAATCAAAATAAATTACTTAAAACATAAACCTCAGGCTGAAACGTTACCATTAATGTCAATAGATAAAATTGAAAAAAATTCTTTAGAAATTAAAAAAATTAATCTAGAAGAACAAATAATGAAATTTTGTGAAGATAAAAATGTCAACTAAAGACTCAGATTATAAAAAATACGTAAAGAGAATTTCAAATGAAAAAATTCCTTGCTATGAGCCAATTATTGGAAAAGAAGAAATTATAAATGTCAATAAAGTGTTAAAGAGCAATTGGATATCAGAAGGACAAAATGTAAGATTATTTGAGAGTAAACTCAGTAAAATTTGTAATCGAAAATATGCCCTTTCATTTGTTAATGCTACATCAGCTATGATTGTAGCAATGAAAGTTCTTGGAATCGGAAGGGGTGATGAAGTTATAGTTCCATCCTTTACACATTGCGCTGATCCCAATGCGATCGCAGTGACAGGTGCAAAGCCAGTTTTTGCAGATGTAAACAAAAACACAATGCTTTTAGATTTAAAAAATATAAAGAAAAAAATAACAAAAAAAACAAAAGCTATTTTGTTTGTTTCTTTATATGGAAATATGGACGAGATAGAAAAAATTCAAAATTTTTGTAAAAAAAATAAAATTTTTTTACTAAATGACTCTGCGCCAGCGTTATTTAGCGAATACAAAAATAAACCTGTTGCAAGTTATGGAGATTGCTCCTTCTTATCTTTTTTTGCTGATAAAACGATAACTACAGGGGAGGGAGGGATGTTACTATCGAATAACAAAAAAATTATAGATATGGCAAATGTATATAAGCACGATGGTAGAAAAGAAAGAGGTCATGATATTATTTTGAAACAAGGTTATAATTTTAGATTTAATGAAATTTTAGCGGCTATTGGATTAGCTCAACTTAAAAAATATAAAAAATTAATCAAGAGAAAGATACAAATACATAAATTATACGAAAAATCTTTTGAAAATATTGACAAAATAAATTTATTTAAATTTAATAATAATAAAATAGTTCCTCATAGAAATATAATATTTTATCATAATGCAAAAAAAATGATTAAATATTTAAGTAGTAATGGTGTTGGTGTCAGAACTCTTTTTATGCCAATGCATTCTCAACCTGCTTATAGATATAATGGAAATTATGATAATTCTAAATATTTATATAAAACAGGAATATGTTTGCCATCTGCACCTACTCTAAAAAATAATGATATTCTAAAAATTGTAAAAACTATTAATATATTTATAAAAAATGAAAACATTACCAGCTAAATCTTTTTTTTTTGAAAAAGATAAAAATTTAATTTTAAAAAAATTTAAATTAATTCTAGATGGTAAATCTTTTTTATCACAATATAAATATGCAGAAAAATTTGAAAAAAATTTTTGCTCATATACCAATGCAAATTATGCTTTATCATGTAATTCAGGTACCTCAGCTTTAGAACTGATATTTAAATGTATCAATGTAAAAAATAAAGAAGTTATTATTCCCTCAAATACATTTCTAGCAACTGCATTAGGCATAATTAATGAGGGTGGTTTTATAAAATTTGCAGACTGTAATAGTGACATGTGTTTGAGCTATGAAAGTGTTATTCAAAATTATTCATTAAAAACAAAAGCAGTTGTTATTGTACATATAGGTGGCATTATCTCTAAAGATATTTTCAAAATTAGAAAATTTTGTAAATCAAAAAAAATTTATTTAATAGAAGATGCGGCTCAAGCACATGGTTCAAAAATAAAAAAACAATTTGCAGGAACTTTTGGTGATTTTGGTGCATTTAGTTTTTATTCGACTAAAATTATTACTACAGGTGAAGGTGGAATGGTAACATTTAGTAATAAAAAATATTTAAAAAAAATAAAATCTCTTAGGGAATTTGGAAAAGTCAAAAAAGGATTTTATATAAATTATCACAAACACATTGGTTATAATTGGAGATTTCAGGAAGTAAATGCAATATTGGGATTATATCAGCTACAAAGAACAAAAGAATTCATAAGAAAAAGAGAATTACTGTCAAAAATATATATAAATTATTTTTCGAATCATCCAGGTATAGAAATAATTAATCCAAATAACTCTTATGAATTAAAACAGAATTTTTATAAGTTCATTATTAGTTTAAAAAAATATAATAGAGTCAATTTGCAAAAAAAATTAAAAAAATTAGAACATAGTTTAAGTGGTTATGTTTATGAGTATCCTTTACATAAGCAACCAATTTTTAAAGAATATAATTATTTAAATTTACCAAACACTCAAAAATTATGTGCAAATCATATTTGCTTACCAATGTATTATGAATTATCTGAGAAAAAAGCTACAGATTTATGTAAGAAAATACTGTTGATTATATCTAAGTAATTATTTTAAGTCTTTTATTGATTTTATAATACTATTCTTTGAATTAAATCTAGGCATCCACAAAGAATGTTTATTTTTTTTAAAGTCATAACTATATTTTGGAACATCTCCTTTCCAACCTCTCTTACCACCTGAATATTTAATTTTTATTTTAAGTTTTTTATATTTAACAAATAACTCAACAATATCTCTTACTTTAATTCCATTGTCTAAGGGGCTCAAATTTAATTCCTGAAATCCCTTAAAATTTAAAAATTTTTTTGTTGTAGGTAGGGAAATGGCTTTGACTATATCACTTACGTACAAATATGGTTTTTGTTGATTGCCATCTCCAAGTACCTCTAAGTATTTATTATTTTTTTTTATTTTGTTATTAAAATCATACAGTATTCCATGTGTGAGATGTGGGCCTACAACGTTAGGAAATCTAAATAACCATCTAGACACATTTTTTGAAATAATATTTTTTTTTATATAAATTTCAGAAAAATATTTTGCAAAACCATAATTAGATATAGGATTCATTTTTGTATTATAATTTATTGGTTTACTTACTTCTCCAAAAACAACAGGACTAGATGTAAATATAAAATGATTAAATCCTAATTCTAAAAAAAGTCTTGATGCTGATATAGTAGTTAATAGAGTTTTTTCAGTATCAATTTTTAAATCTTCTGATTTTTTTACATCAGAATTGGATGCTAAATGATAAAAAAAACAATTATATTTTTCATAATTATACTTATTGATAATCTTCTTAACTTTATTATAATTATTTATATCCAAATTATAAAATTTATATCTTCTGGATTTGTTTAAGTTAACTAATTTTTTATTACCTAATGTAAAATCATCAAAGCCAATTATTAGATTTTGGGTATTCTTTAGTAAATGTTTAATAAGATTAGCTCCTACAAAACCTGCAGATCCAGTTACTACAATCAAATTTTTCATTTGTTATTTGGTAATTAAAGACTATAAATTGGAAATCAATCAAAATATCAAATGATAATTTCAAAGACTCCTTTAAGAATTAGTTTCACTGGTGGAGGTAGTGATTTACCACAATATTTTAACCAAAATGATGGTGCTGTTTTAAGCTCAACAATAAATAAATATATTTATGTTTTAGTAAATAAAAAATATGACGATAAAATTTTATTATCTTATTCAAGGAAAGAAAATATATCCGATGTCAGTAAAATAAAACACAAGATTTTGAAAGAAACATTAAAACATTTTAAAATTAAAAAAAGTTTAGAGATTGCATCGATTGCAGATATTCCATCTAAAGGAAGTGGACTGGGGTCCAGCAGTGCTTTTACAAATGGTTTAGTTTTGGCATTAAGTAAATATAAGCAATTAAGTATAGGAAAGAAAGAATTAGCGCATTTAAGTTCATATATTGAAATAAAAAAATGTAATCATACTATTGGATTTCAAGATCAATACGCGACATCTTATGGTAATTTAAACCTTATTGAATTCAGTAAAAAAAAAAATTTCAATAAGAAAACTAAAATGTAAAGACAATACTATAAAAAAACTTCAAGATAATATTTTATTATTTGATACTAATATTAAAAGAAATGCTTCAGACATTTTAAAAAACCAAGTCAAAAATATTCAAAAAAACTCAAATATTAATGAATATATGAAAAGAATGGTTGATCTTACTTACATGCTTTATAATGACTTATCTAACAACAATATTTCAAATTTTGGTGAAATTCTTGATGAAAATTGGAATTTAAAAAAAAGGTTGAGTAGTAATATTTCAAATAAATATATTGATCACTATTACAGCCTAGCAAAAAAAAATGGAGCTTTAGGTGGAAAGCTTTTAGGAGCAGGTAAAGGTGGGTATTTAATGATTTATGCAAAAAAAAATAACCACTTAAAAATAATAAGGTCACTTAATTTTTTAAAAAATCTAAATATAAAGTTTGAAAAAAAAGGAAGTGAGATAATTTTTTCAAATGAATAATAATAATAAATTTAATGAACTAGTATCTGTTATTTATCCTATATATTCATATAATAAATACATTAATCAGTCTCTCAAATCTGTTATAAATCAATCATACAATAATTTAGAAATTCTTATAATTGACGATAGTGATGATGAGCTAATTTCAAACTTAATTTTTAAAATTAGTGATAAGAGAATAAAATATTTTAAGGGAAATAAATCTGGTTTATCCAGTGCTCTAAATTATGGAATTGAAATTTCAAATGGAGATTATATTGCAAGAATGGATTGCGATGATCTAAGTCATCCATCAAGAATAGAAAAACAAATAAAATTCCTCAATGATAATAACCTAGATGTATGTGGTTCAAATGTTATAATTATTGATATTTCAGATAATACAATAGACTCATTCGTTGCGCCTAAGATCAAAAAATTAATTATACCTTATTTAATATCCTTTATTCCCTTTTTTCATGGAAGTGTTTTAATTAAAAAAAAATTTATAATTAGAAATGAATTATTTTACAAAAATTGTTATGCTGAAGATAAACAATTATGGATAGATTTTTTTTACAAAAACGCTAGATTTGGTAATGTAGATGAATTTTTATATAAATATAGACAACATAGTGATTCGTTATTTTTGAAAAATAAAAATAAATTATTAAAAGAATTAAAATTAATAAATAATAATTTTATCAAAAAAAATATTTTAACTATTAAAAACGATTTTTTATTTAACTTAAATAATTATAATAAATTTTCAGAAAAAGATAAAGAAATATTAGTAGATTTTTATATTAAATGTTTTCTTAGAACCTTTAATTTTAAATTTTTGAAAATATTTTTTACTGCTAAATCAAGATATACCATAATTTATATCATAAAGTATTTATTTAAATTTAATACATAATATATTATATTTATTTTTATAATGATTTATAAACTTGAATTTTTAATTTGATTATTTAAATTTAGATGTTATTGAAATTTCTGTAGGAAAATAATAGATTTTAATGAATTTAAAAGTATTAGTAACAGGTGGCGCGGGTTATATTGGAAGTATACTCGTTCCTGAATTATTAAGTGATGGATTTGAGGTAACAGTAATAGATAATTTAACATATAGACAAAATTCACTTTCACATAATTTTTATAATAAAAAATTTAACTTTATAAAAAAAGACATTTGCGATTATGAAAGTATAAATAAAATTATGACTTCCTTTGATATTATAATACCACTGGCAGCAATTGTAGGAGCTCCTGCATGTAATGAAAATCCATTTAAATCAAAAATTATAAATTATGATGCTCAATTAAACTTAATCAATAATTTGTCTAATGAGCAATTACTTATTTTTCCTACAACAAATAGTGGGTATGGAGTTGGATCAAAATCTGAATATTGTGATGAAAATTCTCCTCTAAATCCAATATCTGATTATGCAAAAGATAAAGTGAAAATTGAAAAAATATTTATGGAGAAGGGCAATGCTATCTCACTAAGGCTAGCAACAGTTTTTGGTATGAGTCCAAGAATGAGAACAGATCTTTTAGTTAATGATTTTGTTTTAAAAGCGATAAAAGATAGATCATTAACTCTATTTGAAGAAAATTTTAGAAGAAACTATATTCATGTAAGAGATGTTGTAAAGGGATTTAAATTTAGTATAGAAAATTCAAAAACAATGAAAGGTCAGATTTTTAATCTTGGATTAAGTAATGCAAATATTACAAAAAGTGAATTAGCTAAAAAAATAAAACAGTATCTTCCATATTTGTATATTCATTCAGCAAATATAGGAACTGATAAAGATAAAAGAGATTATTATGTAAGTAATGAAAAAATAGAAAAACTTGGCTGGTCACCATCTTTTTCTCTTGATGATGGAATTAAAGAACTTATTAAAGGTTATGATTCTTTAATCATAAATGAACACTCAAATATTTAATGATAATTACACGAACTCCATATAGAGTTTCACTTATAGGTGGGGGGTCCGATTATCCTCAATGGTATAGAAAATATGGTGGCGAAACCATATCTTTTACTATTGATAAATATTTATATATTTCTCTAAGGAAGCTAGAAAAATATTTTAATCATACCATAAGGATCAGCTATTCAAGTTTGGAAGAAGTAAATAGTTTTAATAAAATACAACATCCATCTGTTAGAGAAACATTAAAATATTTTAATTTAAAAAATATTGAAATACATTATGATGGTGATTTACCAGCTAGAGTTGGGATGGGTTCTAGTTCAGCATTTACTGTTGGTTTAGTACTAGCCATTTTAAAATATAAAAAACAAATAATATCTACTAAAGATCTTGCTCATAAAAGTATATTTATAGAACAAGATTTAGTTAAGGAGGTTGTGGGTTCGCAAGATCAAATTATTGCTGCATACGGTGGAGTTAGACATACTATATATAAAAAAGATGGATCAATAATTGCAAAAAATTTAAAATTATCTTCCAAGACTCAGCATAAATTAGAAAAAAATCTATTTTTATTGTTCACTGGTATAACTCGTGAAGCACAAAAAATTGCCTCAACTTATGTTAAAAATATAAATCAAAAAAAATCACTAATTGAAAATAATCAAAAGTTACTTATTGATTTAAAAAAAAGTTTAATGTCTGATAATATTGATGACATTGGACCTATTCTTTCTAAATCTTGGAGTCTTAAAAAAAAATTTAGCAATAAAGTTACTAATAAAATTATTAATAAAAAATATAATGATGCAATATATAATGGAGCAACAGGCGGGAAACTATTAGGAGCAGGAGCTGGTGGTTTTTTATTATTATATGTTCCTTTAAAAAATCAAAAAAAATTTATGAATAAATTTAATAAAGAAGTTATTATACCGATAAAAATTGAAAAAAGTGGTTCAAAGGTTATATATAAAAAAATTTGAAAATTATTTTACTGTAATATTAGGAGATTTAAATGAAAAAAATTCTTATAACAGGAATTTCGGGATCAGGTGGAAGTTACTTAGCAGAACATATTTTAAATAATTATAAAAATTGTTCAATCCATGGTTTTAGTAGATGGCATAGTACTACAAGTTCTAATAATCTAGAAAATATTAAAAATAAAATTAATGTTCATGAGGTAGATTTATGTGATTTTAGCTCTACATTCTTAAAAATTAAAAAAATTAAACCAGATATAATTTTTCATTTAGCTGCTCATGCTAACGTGAGAGCATCATTTGATACGCCATTGAGTGTATTTAACAATAATTGTATATCAACTTTAAATCTTTTAGAAGCTATAAGACTCTCTAAATCTGACCCTATAATTCAAATATGTAGTACTTCTGAAGTATACGGTGTTGTAAGTAAAAAAGAAACACCAATTAATGAACTAAATCAAATGAGGCCTGCTAGTCCTTATGCTGTATCTAAAGTAGCTTCAGATTTATTGGGCTATACTTACTTTAAAAATTACAAATTAAAAATAATTAGAACTAGAATGTTTTCTTACATAAACCCAAGAAGAGAAGATTTATTTGCAACTTCGTTCGCAAAGCAAGTTGCTTGGGTAGAAGCTGGGATATTAAAATATGTAAAGCATGGAAACTTAAACTCAGTCCGCACTATTGTTGATGTAGATGATGCAATGAGAGCTTATTGGCTTGCTGTTAAACATTGTACTTATGGTGAAGCATATAATATTGGTGGAATATATAAAATTACTGTCGAAGAATTCTTAAAAAAATTAATTTCATTTTCCAATAAATCTATCCCAACTAAATTAGATAAAAAACTTCTAAGACCAACAGATGTCACTTTACAAGTTCCAGACAATTCAAAATTTATTAAAGCTACTAATTGGAAACCAAAAGTATCAATTGATAAAAGTATAGAAAAACTTCTAAATTATTGGAGAAATAATGCAAAACTTGAGTTACATAAAAGAAAAATTTAAGTATGAAAAAAATTTTTTTCTATGTACATTCAGAAAAACAATTAAAGAATAAAATTTTTTTTCCTGATAAAAACGATTATGCAAATTCTGATCAAAGATTATTATTTTTTCTTGATTTAAAAAAAAATTTTGAAAAAAGAGAATATAATCTTTGTACTCAGGATATTAATTCAGTTGAAGCTTCTGAATTTGGAATATATCAAACAATTCCTGAGGATATAAAGGCCATAAAACCTAACTCATTTCTTTTCTTAATGGAATCTAAAACAGTTACAACTCAAGACTGGTCTTACGATAAACATAAATACTTTAAAAAAATTTTTACATATAAAAACATTGACCAAAAAAAATATATTCAGGTTTTCCATTCATATACATTTAAAATACCAATAAAATCTCAACCTAAGCTAAATAATAAGATCGTTATGATTTGTTCAAATAAAAGATCAACATCCTATAATCAGCTATACACTTTTAGATATAAACTAATTAAGTATATGATAAAAAAAAACAAAAAAAATTTCGATTTATTTGGAGTAGGTTGGACTAATTTCCCTGTATATGTTAACCCTAGAGTAAATATTAATTTTAATAGGATTTATGATTTTATCGTAAAAAAAATATCACTACTATTTAATTTAAAATTTTCAGTAAAACCTGTCTATAAAGGCACTATAAAAGATAAAAATAAAATCCTTCAGGAATATGATTTTAGTATATGTATAGAAAATACAAATGAAGATGATTTTATTACTTCGATAATTTTTGAATCAATAATAAATTCATGTATTCCAATTTACAAAGGTGCAAAAAATATTAATAATTATGTACCTTCTGATTGTTTTATAGATTTAAATAAATTTGGTAGCTTAAAAGAACTTATAGAAACTATAAATAAGTTTGATAGAGATACAATAAACTTATATAAAAAAAAAATGTATAATTATATAATTAATAATAAACATGAGAAATTTACTTCTGAATATTCAATTAAAAAAATTATCAAAAATATCTTAGAATAATGAAATTTTCCCATAAATTAATGATAAACAATATAACTAAATCTGATATTGACAGTCTTTTAAAATTTCTAAAAAAAAATTCAATATTAACTCAATCTAAAAAAGTTGAACAATTTGAAAAAAAATGGTCTCAGTGGCTAGGTGTTAAATATAGTGTTTTTGTTAATTCCGGATCATCAGCCAATTTAATTTCAATAAATATAATTAATGAAATTTTTGGTTCAGGCGAGGTAATAGTGCCGAGCTTAACATGGGTATCAGATGTAATATCAGTTATCAAAAGTAATATGAAACCTGTATTTGTAGATATAAATTTAAAAAACTTAGCAATGAATGAAGACGAAATAGAAAAAAAAATTACTAATAAAACAAAATGTATTTTTTTAACACATGCCCAAGGCTTTAATGGCTTAAGTAATAATTTGTTAAAAACAATTAAAAAAAACAAAATTGTTTTAGTTGAAGATGTTTGTGAATCCCATGGTGCTACATTTAATAATAAAAAATTAGGAACCTTTGGTTTAATTTCTAATTTTTCTTTTTATTATGCACATCATTTAAGCACAATTGAGGGTGGAATGATATGCACAAACAGCAAAAAAATATATCAAATAGCAAGGATGTATAGAGCACATGGGTTATTGAGAGAGTCAAATGATATTAAATTAATTAATGATATTTCTAAAAAAAACAAAATTCTTAACAAAGAGTTTATATTTAACCATATGGGTTATAATATGAGAAATAATGAATTACAGGCAGTAATAGGTATTAATCAATTAAAAAGATTAGATAGAAATAATAATAAAAGAGTAAGAAATTTTGAAATTTTTCTTAAATATATTAATAAAGAAAAATTTTTTGTAGATTTTGATACTAAAGGTAGCTGCAACTATGCTTTTAATTTCTTACTAAAAAAACAAGATTTTAATTTAAGAAATAAATTAGAAAAAATAATGGTAACAAATAAGATTGAATTTCGAAGAGGATCTGCTGGTGGAGGGAATCAATTAAGGCAGCCCATATTTAAGTTTTTATTGAAAGATATTAATTTAAAAGATTTTCAAAATGTTGAATATGTTCATAACTTTGGATATTACATTGGCAATTATCCTGACCTTAGCTCTAATAAGATCAAAAAAATTTGTGCAATACTAAATAAAATCTAACTATTTTTTTTCAGTAAAAGAATTATATCTATTTTTTAAATTTTTTTTATTTTTTTTATACCATTCAACTGTTCTTTGTATTCCTTCTTCAATACTAGTATTGCATTCCAATCCTCTTTTTTTTGCAAGCTTAGTAGACATTAATCGGATTTTGTCACCACTTGGCTTTGAAGTATCCCAGTTAATTTTAATATTTTTTTTATCAGGAAAATTTTTAAGTATTATACTAAAAAGTTTTTTAATTGTAATTCCATTACCACTTCCAAGATTTATTGGTACATTTATGTTTTTCTTAAGACAAATGAGCATATTTTTTGCAACATCCTCTGAAAAAACAAAGTCTCTAATTGTTGATCCATCACCCCATAAATTTATTTCATTTTTACTATTTTCAATTTTACTTATTATTGATGGTATAACCATTGCATTACGAGGATCAAAATTATCAAATGGACCATACACATTAGCTGGTCTTACAATTGATATATTTTTCCAATTATACTCAATTTTATATGCATCTGCCTGTAATTCACCCATTCTTTTAGCCCATCCGGCAAATCTATCATTTTCTGATGGGAAAGTTTTCCATACATCACTCTCCAATAAGATTTTATTGGGTTTATAAACTCCAATTGAGCTCGTAAATAAATATTTTTTTATCTTATTTTGCCTTGCTGCTTCCATCATATTTGTATTGAATGAAATAGTTGGATAAAAAAAACTTGCTGGTTTTTTAGCCGTCATTGCTGGAGAGCCTTTGACTCCAGCTAAATGAAAAACATAATCTTGCTTCTTTGTCGCCTCAATACAGTTTTTAAAATATCTTAGGTCTAATTTTTTAAATTTTGCTCCTTTAGGACATCTTTCTTTACCATCTAATGATACTACTGTCACCTTCGCACCATAGCTTACAAGAAATTTAACAAGAGGCACTCCAATTAGACCTGTACCTCCAGTCACTAAAATTTTTTTTCCTTTAAAGTATTGCATTTTTATTTGCTTTCCACCATTTTATTGTTTTAATAATTCCAGAGTTAATTTTTGTTCTTGGTTTCCAACCCAATTCTTTTTTTGCTAGTGAACAATCTAAAAAAAGAGAAGTATTTATATTTGGTTTTGTTAAGTCATTTTTAATTTTGATTTTTTTCTTTGATAATTGAATTATTTTTTTAACTATTGAATTAATTGTATAATTTTTACCTAAACCACAATTATATATTCTGAAATTATTCTTTTGTTTTCTAAGAGATAAGATAATAAATTCTATAAGATCATCTATATATAATAAATCTCTTTTTTCCTCACCATTCCCCCATACTACAATTTCATTCTTAGCCGTTAACACTTTAGTGATTGTCGCCCCAAAAAAATGACTTTTCTCTAGATCAAATTTATCATTTGGTCCATATATGTTAGAATGTCTAATAATAGTAAATTTAATATTTGAAATATTTGAGTAAAATTCACAAAGTTTTTCAATATATAATTTTGTAGATGCTACACCAAAATATTTATTATGAATTTGATTGTAATCTTTAAAATCACTTTCCTTGATTCCCTTTTTACTATCTGATTGATACATCACTGTGCAACTAAGAAAAATAAAATTTTTTATTTTTGCATCATAGGCAGCTTGTAAGATTTTCGCATTCATTATAGCATTATCAGTAACGTGAATATAAGGCTGTGAAGTTATATCTTTTGAACCTGAGGTGGTCGCAGCACAATTAATTATAGTATCAAATTTTTCAAAAAATTTTTTTAAATTATTTTTTCTTAAATCTATTTTTTTCCAAATAACATTTTTATTAATATTTTTAGGTTTATTTTTGAAAAAAGTTCCACAAATATTTTTATTATTTTTAGATAAGTTTTTTATTACATTAATTCCTATGAAACCTGATCCACCTAAAACTAATATTTTTTTACTTTTCATTATAGTAATCAGCATATTCGACTAAAATTGTTGTTTTATTATCATCCCTTAAATATGCTTTTTCATATGATTTAAATATCTTGTTTGTGTTATTCAATTTAACAATTTCAATGTTACTTAGCATGGATTTTAGTGCATTTGAAAAATCACCTTTATGCTGGGATTGTGGATCTAAAGGTTTAATTGATCCTATAGAAGTTCTAATTATAACTTTTGGATTAAACTCATTATTTGAATAATCTTTTATTTTATCTAAATGATTTACTAATTGATTAAGGGCGGGTATAAGAAAATTAAATCTTGGAAAGATAGATATCGGAACATATCCCTCTAATGCTAGGCCAATAGACATTCCCATTTGAGTTTCTTCAAAAACAGGTAGTTCAATTTTTTTTTTTAAATCAATTTCATTTAAAGTGTTAAACATAGCTGTCCCGGGGTATGAAACAGCCTGACCAATAAATAGTGTATCTTTTTTTTTGCTTAGAAAATTCATAGTCCTTTTTATTTCATCAAAATACATTAAAATTGGATCCTTACTCCTGAACCAGCATGAGGATATTTACTTTTATATTTATAGGACATAATTTTATTATTATTTGATATTTCATAATCAAGCTTTTTTGCATTCCATATTTTTCTAGTATTTGTACATACAGATAAATTATTATCTTCTATTATAAATTTAATTGGTAAATTATAATTGGATGCATATTTTATATTTTCATATGCTATTCCAGTTTCAGAAGTCATATCACCTATAAAACAAAAAACTTTATTTTTACTTTTTTTTCTTTTAAGAGAAATTGCTGCTCCTACTGCTATTGGAATAACACCTCCAACAATAGCAGAAGAAAAAACTTTCTCTTTTTTAAAGCAAAGTGAAATAGACTGACCATTTAAAATAGCTTTAATCAATTTTTTTTCATTAACACCCTTTAATAAACAATGGTAATGACTTCTCCAAGAACAAAAAATCCAATCTTTTTTTGATATGTTTTTAAAAATTTTAATTAATGATATTTCATTACCATAATGTAGATGTATTGGTGCTTTAATTTTTTTTTCATTAAATAATTTTGATACTTTATTTTCAAATTCAATTAGTGTTTTTTTAGATATTTTATTAATCATTTATAAGTCTATATGTACTTTGATAGTTTTCTTTGCTAGATTTATTTAAAAAATCAAATTTTTTATAAGTTTCATAAACTGAAACTTTTCTATAAGTATATTTATATCTACCAAATTTTTTATTAAAATTTGATAATTTAGCCATACTAAATGCAGATAAATTATTGTTTGCACAAATATTAAATATTCCTTTTATATTTTTTTTATTTATAGAGATTTTACAAATTTTTAGCAAATCGTTTGGATCAATAATATTATAGTTTGAGTTTTTCGTTATAGATAAATTTTTGTTATTTTTCATTAATTTATAGATATTATTTTCTTTACTAAAAGGAGTAATAAAACTAGAGCATCTAAGGATTAGTGAATTATTATGTTTTTTTAATATTATTTCCTCACTAATTTTTTTTAAAAAAGTATAAAGTGAATTATAGTAGTTAAGATTTTTATTAAAATTATCATATTTCTCATATTGAGAAACATAAATAGATGAAATAAAAATAAATTTTTTTATATTTAAATCTAGTAATTGATTAAGAAAAATGATATTTTTTTCATATAAATCAAAGTAATTATCGTTTACTTTACTAAATGCACAATGAATTAAAGTATCTATTTTTTTATTTTTTAATTCTTTTAATTTACTTTTATAATTAAATTTATTGATTGATATTGAATTTTTAATTTTTTTTTTAAAAAATTTGCCTAAACCACTTTGCGTTCCTGTTATAACTATCATATTTTAAATTAATAATTAAAAATAAGTATATTATATATATAAATATATTTAAAGGTGACATAAATATTTAATGAAAATTTCTATTATTATTCCTGTTTATAACGATCAAAAATCTATTGAGAATTGTATTAATTCAGTTTTGTCACAATCATATAAAAACATGGAAATATTAGTCTGTGATGATGGTTCAACAGATAAAACATATCAAATTTTGAAATACAAATACTCTTCGAGAATATTACTATATAAAAATAATGTTCGAAAAGGAGTAGTTTATTCAAGAAATTTACTTTTAGAAAAAGCTACTGGTGATCTAATCAGTTTTTTAGATTCTGATGATACAATTATTTATAATAGAAATGAAATTTTTGTTAATGAATTTCAAAAAGATAACAAATTAATTTTATGTGGTTCGAATTTTAATTTCTTTTTCAATAATAAATTTATTAGAAAATCAAGAGTTCCAATTTTATCTAAAAAAATAAATAAAAATAAAATTTATAACTCATTTTTAGGATCTTCAATTTGCTATAGAGTAAATTTTAAAACAAAGAACATTAGACAAAGAAAATTTTTTAATGATAAATGTTATGAAGATATTGACTTTATATTACAATTAGCAAAATTTGGTAATATAAAAAATGTAAATGAATCTTTATATAATTATCACTATGATAGTTCCAAGCTTGAGAAAAATTTAAGAAATTATAATCCTCACATATATGCTATTAAAGATCTAATAGTACATATGTTTGAAAATAAAAATTATAATGAAGTTAATTTTGAAATTGATAAAGAAGTACTCCTTCTTGAAAAAAAATTATTTAATAAATATAATAAAAATATATATAAACTAAATTATGAAATTTCATTATTATTAAGATTGAATTTATTAACGGAAGCTTATAGAAAATTTCTTAAATTATTTTTATATTACCCTTTTAATAAATTAACTTTAAGATCATTTATAAAAGTAATTGTAATAAATAAATTAACTATTAATTATTTTTTTAAAATATGAGTAATATCCTATTTTTAATTAATAATTTAAGAAAAGGAGGAGCAGAAAAAATTTTAACAAATATTTCAAATTATGCCTCTAATAAATCATATAATGTGACCATATGTATTTTTAAAGACGGGGTTCATTATAATTTGAACAATAATGTAAATGTAATTAGATTAAATGTATTTAGAGAGTTATTTAGATTTTTTAATTCTTTTAAAAAAGTAATTGCAAAAAACTCATCTAAGAAAAAAATTGTTATAAGTAATTTAAATTTCTCAAATTATTTTAATATTATTTTAAGCTTTTTTACAAAGCACAAACCTGTTATTGTTTTACATTTCTCGTTAAATTACTATACATATTCATCAAAATTGAATAAGTATTTAATGTTTCCATTGCATTATACTCTTCAATATATTTTGTATGGGTTTTCATACAAAGTTATCTCCGTGTCGTACGACATTAAAACCTATTATAAAGAAAATATGAAACTTGACTCACAATTAATTTATAATCCATCATTTTATATTGATCATAAAATAAAATCAAAATTTAATCCTTTAGATAAAAATAAAATAAATATTATTCAAGTAGGTTCTTTTATAAATATTAAAAATCACATAGAACTTCTTAATTGTTTAAACAAATATTTATTTAAATTTTGTATACAGAATAATATACAATTTACTTTTATAGGTGATGGCCCATTAAAGAAGAATTTAAGAAAATATGTAATTGATAATAATATAGATAAGTTAGTAACCTTTATAGGGCTTGTAGATAATGTAGATGAGTATTATTATAATTGTGATTTTTTAATCAGCACTTCAAAATTAGAAGGCTTACCAACTGTACTAATTGAAGCAATTTCTCATAATAAGCCAGTAGTTTCAACTTTTCAAAGAAGTGCTTATGAAATTATGTCAAATGACAAACAAGAATACAATAAGAATAAAATTAAAATTAATGATGAATTTATAAACTTAAAAACTGGTTTAATGTATAAACAAGGCAATCTCGAGCAACTAAGTAATAGCATAAAATATATGTGTAACAATATGCAAAAATTTAAATTTTCAAATTCAACTAAAATTAATATATTATCTAAATTTGATATTAAAAATTTTGAAAAGTATGAAGAAATAAATAATTAGAATGTGTGGTATTTCAGGAATAGTTAGTAAAAAAAATTTTGATACAGATTATTTTTTTGATATTTCAAAAAAGCATCTGAGTAAAAGAGGTCCTGACAACCAAGATATATACGTAAATAAAAAAAATAATTTAGCTCTATTTCATGCTAGGTTATCAATAATAGACATAGACAATAGATCAAATCAACCAAATAGTTTTTATGATGATCAATATATTATTACATATAATGGAGAAATATATAATTTTAAAAAATTAAAAAAAAAACTAATTAGTAACGATGTTAAGTTTGTAACAAATTCTGATACTGAAGTTGTATTAAAATACATCAAATTTTTTGGTATAAAGAAATCTTTAATTGATTTTGATGGAATGTTTGCTTTTGCAATATTTGATAAAATAAATAACTCTTTATACCTGGCAAGAGATAGATTAGGACAAAAACCTCTTTATTATTTTTACGATAAAGACAATAATGATTTTATTTTTAGTTCTGAAATATATGTTATTAAAGATTTATTAAAAAATAAAATAGAAATTTCACCAAAAAACTTAAAATTTTATTTATCTCTATCCTATTTTCCAAAAGATAAGACTGTTTATGAAAATGTAAATAAATTAATAGCAGGAAATTATTTAAAATATAAATTATCAGACAATAATCTAGAAAGCAATATTTATTGGAAACCAAATTTTAATAAGATAATTAATCAAGACAGTGAAAAAAAAATTATTGATAATTGTGAAAAAGTAATTTTAGATTCTTTAGAACAAACATTAATTTCAGATGTTCCTGTAAGTTTTTATATTTCAAGTGGCACAGATTCTTCTTTACTTTGTGCATTAACCAAAAAATGTCTAAATAAGGATGTTAGAGCATACTCATTAGTCAATCAGGATGAAGCTCATGATGAGTCACAAGATGTAAAAAAAATATCTCAACACTTAAATATAGAAACAAATTATATTGGTATTAATAGTTCATCTTTAATACATAACATTGAAAAAAATATTGATATTTATCAAGAGCCCTTTGCAGACTCTTCGCAAATTGCATTAACGTTTTTAAATAATCACATAAAAGAAAAAGTTGTAATTTCTGGAGATGGTGGTGATGAATTATTTGGCGGGTATAACAGACATCAATGGTTACCTAAAATTTATAAATACAATTCAATTTATTTTAAAATATTATTTAAAATTTTATTTTTTACTATTTCTATAATTGGAAAAGATAGAATAGATAATAAAATAATGACAAAAATTTTTAAAGAATTTTTTATATATGATAAAACAAAAAAATTTCTTAAAGCTTGTCTTGCAAAAAATGAACTATCTTCATATTTGTCAATTATTTCAAAAAATTATAATTATTTACAATATGATGATTTTATTGAAACAATATATAGTGATATTTGGAGTCAAGATTTATCTAATTTTGATAAAATTAGATTATCAGATATCGACAATTACTTAATAGATGATATTTTAGTTAAAGTGGACAGATCATGTATGTTTAATAGTATTGAAAATAGAACCCCATATTTAAATAATAATGTTTTTGAATTTAGTCAAACTTTACCATTTAAATATAAAATAAGAAATAATGAAAAGAAATGGATATTAAAAAAAATACTAGAAAGATACCTTCCTTCTGAATTAATTTATAAACCAAAAAGAGGTTTTAAAATACCCATAGGTTATTGGATGACTAATGATTTAAAAAATTATTTTGAAAAAAAACTAGTTAATATAAAAAAACAAAAATTTTGTAACTATGATAATTTTTTTGAATATTGGAATGATCATTTGAAAAATAAAAATAATAATGAAGATTTATTATGGAATTATTTTTTCTTTTCTATTTGGTTGGAAAAAAATAATCCTTAATGAGTTTATTATTTAATATTACTGTTCTTTTAATTATAATTTATTTTTTAATTTTTTCAAAATATAAATATGTTAATATTTCTTTAGATATTAGAATATTAATATTTATTCATTTCTTAGCAATTTTTATAGTAAATGAAACTTTTAATAATTTAACACACTTTACTTTCTCATCATATTTTCCAGATCAAATTAAATACACAAGTGGAGTGGAGCTTATCAGAAATAATAATTATAGTTTTGATTATAAATATTTTAATCTTCACTCAACTAATTGGTTTAATCACAATGATTTATCATTATTCCCAAAAATCCTTAAAGGTACTTTAGAAAAAACATCGTATTTTTACTCATTATTTCCTTTTATAATTGTACCCCCTGATTCATTATCAGTTGCTTTTATTAATTTCTTTTTATTTCTAACTATGTTTATTTATATAATTAAAAATTATAATATTCCAAAAATTTATCAATATATTTTTCTCTTTATACCTTCCATTTACATTGCTCACTCCCTAGCTTTAAAAGATATGGCAATATTATTTTTTTTGTTTTTCTTTCTAATTAGTCTTTTTAAAAAACAAATTATCATTAGTTTATTATTTATGTTAGGTATTTATCTATTACGTGAAAATTTATTTTATTTATCTGCATTATTATACATTGCATATTATTCAT
>MDTB01000654.1_pt1 | contig 24334 bp, 22 predicted proteins | sample 811161 | NCBI WGS metagenome assembly MDTB01 (sample SAMN05326650, study PRJNA326480) | marine metagenome | isolation source: seawater | place: Mediterranean Sea | collected 2009
TTTAATCGGTCGGCACGGGTATCTCTCAAAATTGATAAATGGTTTGAACAACAAGGGCTTGATATCACGTCCGGGATGGAAATTGATACGTTAGAAGGCGTTATTGCGCTTGTCTATGCAGGTCTTGGGGTATCCATTGTGCCGATGGCGTCATCACGCTTATTTCCATCTGATATAAAAATTATTCCACTGAAAGATGCCAGCAAAAGAGAGGTTGTTCTGGCTGTGCCAAGAATTAATCGAAATAACCATACTATACATGATTTGCTGGCATGTTGTGAGAAAGCCATTGACGATGAAAGCCAGTAGTGATGAGGTATAGGCAAGTGATAAACGCAATTTAGTAAGATGAAAAGAGGGTTCAGTGGCTAAAAAATATAATCGACTACTTCTGACAGGGGCGGCAGGTGCGCTAGGAACGGAATTACGTTCCATTGTCCATAAATATGCAGACCATGTTCGACTCAGTGATCAGGTGGATATTGATAATTGTGATTCGCATGAGGAGTTTGTTAACGCCGATCTGGCTGATATGGATGCTATGATTGCATTGACAAAAGATGTTGATGTGGTTGTCCATATGGGTGGCCAAGCGCGCGAAGGCGAATGGGAAAGAGTGCTGAACTCTAATATTATCGGCGTCTATAATCTCTATGAAGGATGCCGTAAGAATGGGGTTAAGCGTGTGATCTGGGCGAGTTCTGTTCACACGATTGGCTACTACCCTCGGACAGAGATTGTTGATTCCAAGTCACAAGTTCGCCCTGACAGCAACTACGGGGTATCGAAAGTCTTTGGTGAGGCAACGGCGCAATATTACTGGGATAAATATGAACTTGAGAGCGTTTCGGTGCGTATCTATTCCTGTTTTCCTGAACCTCTGGATCGCCGCATGTTGACGACGTGGCTCAGTTATGATGATTTGCGCCGTCTGATTGATCGGTGTTTATGGGCGCCTTCTGTGCGCCATACCATTATCTATGGGGTATCTAATAATACATCGGTTTTGATTGATAATCACAACGCCCGGCATATAGGGTTTCATCCGCAAGATACATCTGAGATTTATCGTGAAAAAGTTGAGGCAAATACGCCCGAGCCTGACCCGAAAAGTGATGTTATTGCCCGTCATGGTGGCCAGTTCACGGTTGATCAGCATTTCGACGATTAGGCAAAATGAAGCGTGGTGAGATAAGGAAACTATCATGAAACTTTATGCAAAGCATGGGGCTGGCTCGCTCATAGTTGAGATTATGCTGGAAGAGCTAGGGCTTAATTGTGATATTATCTATCCCACTGATGATGAGCGAAAATCGCCAGACTTTCGTGCGATTTCTCCTTATGGGCGAATACCCGTATTTATCACCGATGATGGTAAACCCGTCTTTGAAAGCCTTGCTATTGTGCTGATGCTATTGAAGCATGATAGCAAACATGCCTTAGCCCCAGCGCCAGATGACCCATCATATGCGCAATTTTTATCATGGATAACGTATCTTGCGACAACGCTTTATTCGGCGATATTGCGGTTTCACTATCCCGATCGCTATGGTGAGGAGGATGTTGTCAGAGCCTTGGCGCTGGCAGAGATGCGGGTGGTCTATGATCATGTTGAAGCCTTGCCAAGTGATTATCTGGTCGGCGGCCAGGCAACGGTGGCAGATGATTATCTATTTATGCTGCTGACATGGGATGAGCATTTAGAGGAAAGTTTTGTCGGTCGTCCAAAACTGCGGGCAATATATGATAGTGTTGACAGCCGCCCAGCAGTTCAAAAAGTCGTCTCCAGACAAGACGATTAACCCATACAAGAAAGTTAACCCGGGCAAGAAGATTAAGATCAGATAAATCCAGATAAGATGGAATCAGAACGATGGAATTAGAACGATGGCGCGGCCATGCCTGTCATCAGAATATTAATCACCGATACACCATGTGAGGAAAACGCCTCTTGCATGGCGGATTCAATCTGATCAGGGGCTGTGACCAATTTGCCGTTAACGCCGAACCCTTCTGCGATCAGATCATATCGGGTTTCTGCATCTAAATCGCATGAGTGGACACGGTCCTCGCCATATCGATTTTTCTGAATTTCGACTTCTGCCCCCCAGCGATAATCATTACCGATAATAAACGTGATCGACAGATTGGCACGTCTGGCCGTTTCTATTTCAGGCAGATTAAAGCCAGCACTGCCATCACCCATAAAGGCGACAACATGTTGGTCAGGATTAGCAATGGCAATACCGATAGCTTGAGGGAGCGCACCGCCAATTCCGCCTGAAATGCCATTAGTATATGTGCGCGCCGCCATCACCTTAGGATCAGGCAGGCCGGCTTGAACCCATTGCCCAAACTCACCGCCATCACAAACGACTAGCGGCGGCTTATTAGGGTCAATGCAATTAGCAAAGCCCTGCATGATACGGGCTGGAGTAATCTGTGTGATCTGTGCCGATTTGTCTTTTATTGTCACAGCATCAGGGCGCTTGGCCAGTAATGTTTCAACCGACTTTTTCCACGCTGACGAGCGCCGCCGCAAAGATGCTTGGCTGAGAGCCTTCATCGTTTGCATAGGATCGGCACTGCACCCCCATATCATATTGCCGTGAAACACCTGATTGCATAGCGAGACCGTTTCAGATTGGGCGGCGCAAACCACCAGTCTTGACGCTGGCATAATTTCTGGCGAACCAAATCCAAGAGAAAAATCAGGGTCTTTATCCATCAGAATAATCCCATCCGCTGATTTCAGAACATCTTGCAACTTCCCTTGCATAGGATCACGCAAACCCCGCGGGCTGGTCAAGGAAATGACAGGAATATGATGGGTTTCCGATAGGGGCTTAATCATATCGTGGCAACGGTTAGGGGCGATGGTGGCACCCGTCACAATAAGCGGTTTATCAAAACTATCCAGCGCGCGCGTAATTGCCGTCAGGTCAGTGGCGGCGATCGAATAACCGATGCGATCAGTCATATCATCAAATGAAAATAAAAACGGCTGTGCAGGCTCTGTCAGCACATCTTCGGGTATTGCTAAATGAACAGGGCCATGACGCCCTGAACGGGCAAGTATCATCGCTTCACGGATAACACTGCCGATATTAGTGCTGTTGGTGAGCCGCCAGGTTTCCTTCACTAGTTCAGCAGAAATAGCCGTTTGATCAAGTTCTTGAAAGCCGCCTCTTGCGTCATCTGCAACGGGGCTATCTCCGGTAATCAGCACGATGGGGGATTCTGATAATTTCAGACTGAAAAGCGGCCCGAGCGCATTGGTAAAGCCTGGGCCGGCCGTGCATAAAGCCACGCCTGTCCGGTGACTTGACCGCGCATAGCCATCTGCCATGAACACGGCACCAGCTTCATGGCGAGTATGGATTATTCTGATATCTTTATCAAACGCGGCATCATAGATTTTCATAATCTGGTTGCCAGAAAGTGAAAAGACAGTATCTGTGCCAGCCTCAAGTATCGTATCAATAATTTGGTCAGCTACGTGCATTTAAGAATGCTTTCTATTATCATTCAATAGTTGGCACAATAAGAACGTTATCAAGAATAATAAAGCAAAAAATTGTGAAACGATGATAAAGATGTCATGTCAATAAAGCTGAGAAAGAGGGGCGCATGATAAAGACAATAGGCTGTATTGGACTTGGGGTGATGGGGGCGCCTATAGCCGCGCATCTGATCAGTGCTGGATACGATGTCAGAGGATATGCGAGACGCGAAAATTTCTTCGAGACCGAGGGCGCTGAGCTTATTAAATCTGGCATGACTGCGATGTCAAACCCGGCGGCTATGGCGGCAGAATGTGATCTGATCATTACTAATGTCATTGCTGGCGAGGATGTGTATGAGGTGCTGATTGGGCGCGAAGATGCGGTTATTCATGGTGCTAAATCAGGCGCAAATGAGAGATCTATTGTCATGGATCACAGCACCATTGCCCCTGAAATGGCCAGGCAAATTGGCGACGGGCTTAAAGCACATGGTGTCGGCTGGGTTGATGCGCCTGTCTCAGGTGGGAGTATTGGCGCAAAAGCAGGAACGTTAGTATCTATGCTAGGCGGCGATGATACGGATATACAAGCTATTTTAGAGCCGCTTTCCGCCTACACTAGCGGTCATCGTCATATTGGCGGCATGGGGGCGGGGCAAGTCGCCAAATTATGCAATCAGATTGCTCAAGTTGTGACCATTGAAGGTGTCGCAGAAGCGATGCGGTTTGCGGCTATTCATGAGGTTGATCAAAACGCTGTCATGGATGTGATGATGCAAGGCTTTGCCAGTAGTAAAATGCTAGCCTTGATGGCGCCAAAAATGATTGATGAAGATTTCTCCGCAGGAATGGAATCGCGGCTTCATGTAAAGGATTTAAGCATTGCCTGCCACGCCTCTAGCGAAATGGGCCAGTCTTTACCAGCAACAGAACTTGTCTGTGAGCTGCTTGCTGAAATGCAGAAAAAGGGATGGCATAAAAAGGATACGTCTATTCTCTATCAGCATATTAAAAAATAAATCATTGAAAACTTGTCTTACCTGAAATCTGCACCATTTATAATGCTGTATAATATAAGTTATAAAATTGTAATTATTTTTAATCTTCCCTCCCCAGAGAATAACGACCTCTGGGGCTAAACGACCCCTGAGGATAAACGACCCTTGGGGCTAAACGACCCCTGGGGCTAAACGACCCCTGAGGCTAACGACCCCTGAGGCTAACGACCCCTGGGGCTAACGACAAGGTGACGAACATGTCAAAAGGCAAAGTCAAATGGTTTAATACCACTAAAGGATACGGATTTATTGAGCCTGATGAAGGTGGTTCAGATGCGTTTATCCATATCAGTGCAGTTCAAGAAGCCGGTCTATCTGAATTAGCAGAAGGTCAAGCTGTCGAATATGAAATGGCAGAAGCTAAAAATGGCAAGCTTTGTGCTATGAACATTAAGGTAGTGGAATAATCTGCTTCGCTGAATGATACTGCTGTAACTATCAAATTGACGTGATAGTTAACTAATTTTTGAATGATTATTTTTATCGCCGCTGGGCAATATATAACCCGGTGAACACCATTGCTAATGAAGCCAAATGGTAAAATCCCATTTGCTCACCGAGAAGCTGTATCCCTAGCAATGCTGAAAATACGGGCACCAGATTGGTGAACATGCCAGCCTTGCTAGACCCTATCTTGTCAACACCTAACATAAACCAGACTTGTGATAGAAAAGACGGCACAATAGCGACATAAATCAGAATGAGCCAGCCTGTCAGTGACGGCCATATCAAGGCACCTGCAACGCCCTCAACAAGGGTGAAGGGAAGCGATGCCAAGAAAGCAAAGATAGCTAATACGCCCATCATGGTAACGCTATCAATAGCAGGCCGCCGCGATAATCCAAGTGTATAGCCAGCATAACAGATGCAGCCCCCCATCATGATCAAATCCCCATGATTGAATGTTAGCGTCAGGATTGTTTCAAGTGATCCTTTGGCAATAACAATGACCGCGCCGGTCATGGCAATCACCAAACCAATCATTTGCAACATGGTTGCGCGTGTCCGAAAGAGAATTAATCCCATGAGCATGATGATAGCCGGAATACTGCTCTGCATTAGTCCAAGATTAATAGCAGTTGTGCTATGCGCGGCCAGATAGAACATGATGTTAAAGCCGCTTAAACCTGCGCCCATTGCCAGCAAAAATAACCAGCGATGCTTATAGGTCTTGAGCGCCTCAAGAATAGACCGCGGGAAAATAGACATTAACAAAACCGCCACCATGAGCCAGCGTGTTGAGACCAGCAACATAGGCGATAGCTCACCAACCGCCAGACGAGCGGCGATGGTGTTGCCGCCCCAGCCTAACGCTGCTAACGCCAATAGCACAGGTGCGCTGAATAATATCTGCTTGATCAAGGTCAGCATTAACCTATGCTCCCATCTCAACGCGGAGCGCCAGACCAAGGGCTAGAGTTTCAACTGTTTCAATAAAATGATCATCCCATTTGCCATGACAAATCAGAACATCTCTCATCAGGCGCCAGCGTAATCCGGTTAAAATACTTTCCATAGCTTTGCGGCTTCCTGTTCCATCTAGTCCAGCGCGAATATAGACAGCAACTGGTTTGCCTGCGGTGACGTCAAGCAGAGCGTTATAGGTGCGGTCAAAAACGTCTTTGGTCAATCCAGCCATGTAGCCGATATTCTCGGTTGTGGCAATAAGAACACCATTGGCAGCAATGATATCTTCGGCTGTTGTATCCAAAGGCTGTTTTCGGATGATTGCTAAATCGCTTTCGGATGTCATGCTAGCCATGGCAGCATCAGCCAGCATTTTTGTCCGTATTGACGGCGAATGATCAATGAATAAAATATGTTTTTCTGAATGGTTCATTCGCTCACCATGACAAAACTATTGCTAAACTGCAAACCTATCTTATGTTGCGGAATCTGCGGCATGATATATCAATTTATGATATAAGATATGATGAGTCTTAATGATGATGCCAGGAAAGTGATTTATGTAACGTGTCAACAATAACAGAAAAATTAAAAGCGAGTGTCGGATCAACGCCCTCTGATGGCGCTAAGATGTCTGATCTATTAGCCGATATTGATAGAGAGGACAGGCTTTGCTTTACGATTGAGGACATGTCTATTGACTTAACGCGCCAGAATGTCACCGATGATCATTATCATCTATTGCTGCAATACGCCACTGAAGCGCAAGTCATGGAAAAATGTCATGCCATGCTGGATGGTGAGATTGTGAACCTGTCTGAGCAACGGCAAGCCCTGCACGCGCATTTGCGCGACCCGTCACAACCGATGGCACAAGCGAGTGTTGATCACATGGCTAGCCATATTGACAGGTTAATGGAATTGGGGATTACGGATATTGTGTCGATTGGTATTGGCGGCTCTGATTTAGGGCCGGCTATGGCCGTGGCGGCGTTATCGCCCTATCATCAAGGGCCTGATATCCATTTTGTCAGCAATTTAGACCCGTCGCATCTGGGTGATTGCCTGGCCGGGCTTGATCCCACAACAACGGCTGTTCTGGTTATATCCAAATCATTTTCAACGCATGAAACGGCGGCCAATATGACGATGGCTAAGCGCTGGTTTAGGGATCATGATGTTGCGATAGCTGAGCGCATGATTGCGATCACCGCAAAGCCTAAAAAAGCGCTTGATGCAGGGTTTGATAAAGATAAGATATTGATCTTTGATGAAGCTATTGGCGGTAGATATTCGCTCTGGTCTGTCGTTGGATTTGGCTTGATGATGGCGATTGGTGATGCTGGCTTCCGCGCCATGTTAGCAGGTGGTCATGCCGTCGATCAGCATATTTTATCAGCACAGGATTTTCAGAATACGGCACTAAATATGGCATTGATGCGGTATTGGAACACCACTATTCTTGGGTATAGCGCGGAGGCATTATGCCCATATGATCAGAGGCTGTCGCGGTTTTCGGCCTGGCTTCCACAATTAGAGATGGAATCAAACGGGAAATCCATCAATGCTATGGGCAACGCTGTTCAGGGCAATACCGCACCCGTCATTTTTGGTGAGCCTGGAAGTAATGCCCAGCATAGTTTTTTTCAGCATATTCACCAAAGCCCTATCATTACCCCTGTTACCTTTATGGCACCTTTATGGCCGTTAATGGCAGATGCTAATCTTGCGCCAGACTTGGTAGCCGATCATCATGATGAGCTGATTATTCAGATGTTGGCACAGGCTGATACGCTTGCTCTTGGGGGTGAGGATACATCTTTCCCCGGTGGCAGACCCTCATCGGTCATCACCTGGCTTCAGCTATCGCCATATACGCTTGGGCGAATTTTGGCGTTATTCGAATATGTGACGACCATGTCAGGATCACTATGGGGGCTTAATAGTTTTGATCAGCCGGGCGTTGAGCTTGGTAAAATACGGGCGCAAATCTATCAGAATATCTATTCTGAGAATAGCTATGATAATGGCGACAATAATCGTTTAAGCACATCATCACGGCATATTTTTAAGCAACTGAGAGACTTGCGTGCTGGCCCGCAAATTAAATCTTGATTTTGCGAGCTTTCAGGCTCAAGGATATTATTTGAAAACGGTTATCAGAGGATAGAAAATGAATAGAGAAGTCTTTATTACCTGCGCGGTAACTGGTGCTGGCGATACAACAGGAAAATCTGATCTAGTGCCAATCACACCAAAACAGATCGCTGATGATGCGATTGCTGCCGCCAAAGCTGGTGCGGCGATTGCCCATTGTCATGTGCGTAACCCTGAAACAGGCGCGCCGTCGCGTGATGTTGCGCTTTATCGTGAGGTTGTTGATCGCATTCGCTCTGCTGATGAGGATGTTGTCATTAATCTGACCGCAGGAATGGGTGGTGACATTATTATCGCATCTGCGGAAAGCCCATTGCCTTTGGCGGAAGGCACGGACATGGCGGGCGCCACCGAACGGGTTGAGCATGTGACTAGCCTGCTGCCAGAGATTTGCACCCTTGATTGCGGTACAATGAATTTCTCTCACGGTGATTACATTATGGCAAATACGCCATCCATGTTACGCGCTATGGCCGGGCAGATGCAAAAAGCTGGTGTTCGCCCTGAAATTGAAGTGTTTGATACAGGCCATCTGGTCTTGGCAAAACAGCTTGTCAAAGAAGGTTTGATTGATGATCCGGTGATGGTACAGCTCTGCATGGGGATACCTTACGGCGCGCCTGATGATCCTAATACGCTGATGGCATTGGTTAATAATCTGCCCTCAGGTTGGGTTTATTCAGCTTTTTCCATTGGCAGAAATCAGTTGCCATATGCGGCGCTGGCCCCGATTGTTGGCGGTAATGTTCGGGTTGGGCTTGAGGATAATATTTATCTCGATTACGGCAAGCTTGCCACAAATGCTCAGCTTGTTGAGCGGGCGGCCACTATCCTTGCGGCGATGAATGTGAAAATTCTCACTCCTGCGGATGTTCGTGACAAGCTAAAGCTTACAAAACACTAAAGACTGAGATTCAAAAAAATTGAAATTCAGAAAAACTAAAATTCCGGGGACTGAAAACATAGGGTGAAATATGTCTGCATCTGTTAAAAAGGCCGCCGTTATTGGTGGCGGTGTTATTGGTGGCGGTTGGGTTGCGCGTTTGATGACCGCGGGATTTGATGTTGCGGTGTTTGACCCGTACACGCAAGCCGAGAAATATATTAATGATGTGATCAGCCGCAATGAGGCGGCGATGCTGCGTCTATGGCCGGGTCAGACGACCGGGCAAAGGGGCAAGATTACCTATGCTGAGACGATTGGTGAGGCCGTCGATGGTGCCATGCTGGTGCAGGAGTCGGTTCCTGAACGGCTGGAGCTAAAGCAAACTATCCATCAGGAAATTGGTGAAGCGATTAGCGATCAGGCGGTGATCGGGTCATCTACGTCCGGGCTATTGCCAAGTGATATTCAAAAGCTGATGCCACATGCTGATCGGATGATGGTCGCGCATCCTTATAATCCGGTCTATTTACTGCCTGTTGTTGAGATTGTTGGCGGCGAGAAAACGTCGCAACATGCGATTGATACGGCTATTCAGATTTATAGCGATTTGGGCATGAAACCTGTTCATATCACCAAAGAAATTGATGCCTTTGTGGGTGACCGATTGCTTGAAGCGATGTGGCGCGAGTCTTTATGGCTAGTCAAAGAAGGCGTTGCTACGGCGGGCACAATTGATGATATTGTCCGTCATGGCCTCGGCATGCGCTTTGCCCAGATGGGGCAGTTTATGACCTATCGTCTGGGTGGTGGAGAAGGCGGCTTTCGGCATTTTCTGGAGCAGTTTGAACCATCTCTTAAATGGCCGTGGACGAAGCTTATGGATGTGCCTGAATGGACAGATGATCTGGTCGATAGCATTGTTAGCCAAAGCGATGAGCATACAGGTGGTCTTTCGGTGAGTGAATTAGAGACGATCAGAGACAATAATCTTGTCGATTTTCTGAAAGTGTTGCGGCGCAATGATTGGGGCGCCGGGAAAACGCTAAAAAATCCTGCAGATATGATAAGCCAGCAGCCTGATCAGATGGATGCGTCAGCCGTGCCATTGATTACATGGCAAGGCGTTGTCCATGAAGATTGGGCAGATTATAATAATCACATGACTGAGTTTCGCTATCTTGAAGTGTTTAGCATGGCAACTGATAAACTGTTATTCGGATGTGGGGCAGGGCCCGTCTATGTCAAACAAGGATTTTCTTTCTATACGGTCGAAACCCATATCCGCCATATAGATGAAATTGCGACAGGCGAGCCTATTTATGTTGAAACCCGATTGATCAATCATGATGCGAAAAAAGTGCATCTCTATCATGATATGTATGGCGGCAAGGATAAGCGGCATTTGGCCAGTGGTGAACATATGCTGCTGCATGTTGATATGAATGCTGGTAGGGCGGCGCCGATGCCTGATCATCTCGCCCAGGCATTTGCCCAAATTGCTGATGCGCAAAGTGAATTGCCACAACCCGATGCTGCTGGCGCGGCAATCGGAATGAAAAGGAAGTGATCTTCATAGATAAGGCCGGAACAGGCTGAAAAAGGATTAGGAGAGAAGTGTGCATTTTGGATTGACTGAAGAACAAAACATGATTGTGGATACCGTTCGCGGCTTTGTTGAAAAAGAAATATACCAGCATGAAAACAAAGTCGAAGAGCTAGGTTATGTGCCGCAGGAGATTGCCGATGATATTAAATCAAAGGTTCTGAATATGGGGTTTTACGCGCCAAATTTTCCTGAAGCGGTTGGCGGTGGCGGGCTCAATCATCTGGAGTTTGCTTTGCTTGAACGTGAGCTTGGTCGCGGTTCTATGGCATTGACGCATTTTTGGGGAAGGCCGCAAAATATCCTGATGGCATGTGAGGGCGACCAGATCGAGCGTTATCTCACCCCAGCGATCAAAGGTGAGCGCATGGATGCCTTGGCGATGACAGAACCTGATGCAGGGTCGGATATTCGCAGCATGAAAACCTTTGCCAGGAAAGATGGTAGTGACTGGATTATTAATGGCACCAAGCATTTTATTTCAGGCGCAGCGCATGCTGATTTTGTCATTGTTTTTATCGCCACAGGTGAAGACGATACCCCCAAAGGGCCAAAGAAACGGATCACCTGTTTCCTCGTTGATCGCGGTCATCCGGGGTTTGAGATCAAGCCTGGATATAAATCCTTATCGCATCGTGGCTATGATAATATGATCCTTACTTTTGATGATTGCCGCATCCCCAATAGTCAAGTTCTGGGTGAGGTTGATGGCGGTTTTGAGGTGATGAACACATGGCTGTATGCAACCCGAATTACTGTCGCTACGATGTCTGTCGGGCGGGCACGGCGCGTCTTTGACTATGCGCTACAATATGCGGTTGACCGTAAACAATTTGGTCAGCAGATTGGAAAATTCCAGGGGGTGAGCTTTAAGCTGGCTGATATGATTACCGAAATTGATGCCGCTGACTGGCTTACGCTAGCGTCGGCGTGGCGGCTTGATGAGGGTCTTGAAGCTAATCGGGAAATTGCCTCAGCTAAAGTCTATGCGTCTGAAGTTCTGGCACGGGTTACTGATGAAGCTATCCAGATTTATGGCGGCATGGGGTTGATGAATGATCTGCCGCTTGAACGGTTCTGGCGTGATGCGCGAGTTGAGCGTATCTGGGACGGCACTTCTGAAATTCAGCGTCATATTATTAGCCGCGATTTATTGCGGCGGCTTGGCGGCTAATGACATTGGCGCAGAACAAGCCTTCCGATGCCGCGCATAACGGCACTCATCATAATGCTCAAGATGGGGATTTTTCGGCTTCACTAACGCGGCTATTGCGGCCATCCAGCATTGCGGTCATTGGCGGAAAATGGGCTGAGGCTGTGGTTTTAAGCTGTGTTGAAGTTGGCTTTAAGGGCGATATTTGGCCGGTTCATCCGCAGAAAGATAGTGTTGCTGGCTATAAAGCCTATCCTGATCTAGCGGCGTTGCCGGCGCCACCAGATGCCGTGTTTCTTGGGGTGAACCGGAAAACCAGCATTGCTATGGTTGAAGAATTATCAGCCATGGGTGCCGGCGGTGTGGTTGCATTTGCCTCTGGCTTTGCGGAGGTGGCGGATGGCAAAGCCTATCAAGATGCTTTGATTGCATCAGCAGGCGACATGGCGATTTTAGGGCCGAATTGCTATGGCATGATTAATTATCTGGATGGCGCTTTACTATGGCCGGATGTGCATGGCGGGGAGGCGATAGATAGCGGCGTTGCGCTCATCACCCAATCTTCAAATCTGGCGATTAATCTGACTATGCAGCTTGGCGGCCTGCCAGTCGCTTATACCTTGACGCTGGGTAATCAGGCAATGATCGGGATGGCGGATTTGATCAAGGTTGTTGCCGCTGATGAGAGGGTGACAGCTATTGGGCTGCATATTGAGGGCATTAATGATGCGGCGGCTTTTGCCGAAGCCGTGCATGCGGCTAAAGCAATGGGTAAATCTATACTGGCGCTGAAAGCTGGCTTGAGCGATGCCGCCCAGAATATGACGATATCGCATACCGCCTCGCTGGCTGGCGGCAATGCCGCATCCGAAGCCTTTTTTGATGCGATCGGGGTTGGTGTTGTGCATTCGATAGAAGAATTATTAGGCGGATTATCCTTGCTGCATTGTTTTGGGCGCATTGATGATCCCAGTCTGATGACAATGTCGTGTTCAGGTGGTGAAGCCTCACTGATTGCTGATGCGGCGATGCGCGGCGATATCCTGATGCCGGAATTAAGCGATGATATCGCATCGCAAATCAAAGCCACGGTCAATCCACTGGTTACGGTTAGCAATCCTTTTGATTATCATACCTTTGATTGGGGTGATAGCGAGCGGCTAACCCGAACCTTTAGCGCCTGTATGTTGGCAGGAATAGGGCTGACAGCGTTGATTATTGATTTTCCCAAGCCAGTGTTGGGGCGGTCAGAGGCGTGGCAGACAGCGATTGAAGCCTTGCTGACAGCCAGCCAGACAACAGGCGCAAAAGCGGTGGTCTTGGCGAGTATGCCTGAGGGTATCCCCCATGATAAAGCCCGATGGTTGATGGAACGAGGTATTCCGGCCATGCGCGGCTTTGATCATAGCATTGCGGCAATCAAATCGGCTTTTCATGCCTCCCAAGATAGAGCGTTGCTCATACCCGCAGGCTTATCACAATCAGATGCTGAGCCTGATACTTATCCGGATACGTTTGATGAGGTTACATCAAAAGCCATGCTTGCCAAGCATCATGTCAGCATCCCGAAAGGCGATATTGTTAAGAGCCAGGATGCGGCTATTGAGATAGCAGGCAACAGGCGAGTTGTCATGAAAGCCGTCTCATCAGCATTAAGTCATAAAACAGAATTGGGCGCGGTCAGGCTCAATATTCAGGGCAAGGATATGGTAGCAGAAGCCTATAATGAGTTGCGCCAAATAAGCGGTGATATTCTGATCGAAGATATGATTGATGATGGCATAGCGGAGCTAATTGTAGGGGCGCGCCATGATCCGGTGGTAGGGCTTTATCTGATGCTTGGGACAGGTGGCGTCATGGCTGAATTATTGCGCGATACAGCAACTGTCATGATTGGCTTGCCGCGCCATCAGATCAAAGATATCGTGCTGTCATTAAAGGCTGGGCAGATGCTGAATGGCTGGCGGGGGCAAGCAAAGGGTGATATTGAAGCCGCAATAGATGCGATCATGGCTATTCAAGAGGTTGCGCTAAGCCATGCCTCACAGATTGAGGAATTGGAGGTTAATCCGTTGCTTGTCAGAGCAGAAGGAAAGGGCGCGGTTGCCTTAGATGCGCTGATACGAATGCGATCTTAACGCGGTCTTATTGCAAGCTCGGATAGCGTATGAGCCAACAGTTTATTTCACATGAAAGGATATCAATATGTCTGAGGTCATAAAAACAAGCCGCAAAAATGGTATATTTCACGTCATTCTTGATCGACCAAAAGCCAATGCCATTGATCTGAAAACCAGCGTAGAAATGGGTGAGGTATTCAAGACATTCCGTGATGATCCTGAATTGCGCGTCGCTATTGTCAGCACCGCTGGTGAGAAATTTTTCTGTGCTGGCTGGGATTTGAAAGCGGCGGCAGATGGTGACGCTGTTGATGGCGATTATGGTGTTGGCGGATTTGGCGGTCTGCAAGAAATGCGCGATATGAATAAGCCCATTATCGCTGCGGTTGAGGGTATGGCTGTTGGTGGCGGCTTTGAACTGGCGCTATCATGCGATCTCATCTATTGCACTAATGAAAGCCGCTTTGCCCTGCCTGAAATTAAAGCCGGAACGCTGGCTGATGCTGCAACCATAAAATTGCCCAAACGTATCCCCTATCATGTGGCGATGGAAATGCTTTTCCTTGGCCGCTGGATGAGCGCAGACGAAGCCAGGCATCACGGCTTGGTTAATGATATACTGCCGCCAGATCAGCTTATGGATCATGTATGGCAAGTGGCGGAGATGCTTGCAGCAGGCCCGCCCCTGGTGTTTGCGAGTATCAAAGAAGTTGTGCGTGCCGCTGAGGATAGCAGTTTCCAGGATATGATGAACCGGATCACCAAGCGCCAGCTAAAGACCGTTGATATCCTCTATGATAGTGATGATAATCTGGAAGGCGCCAAAGCATTTGCTGAAAAACGTGACCCTGTCTGGAAAGGGCGTTGATTTTTGTGCCGATTGCAACATCTCAAATATTATAGTCATGATTATGAGGGATGTTATGTCATCGATGATTTCGAAAAGCTTGAATATTGGCCGTGTTATAATAATTGCGGGCTTGGTGTTTGGTGTTATGCCGGGGCTAACCACGCATGTCTTGGCAGCTGGCAGTGGTGATTATTCATCATCATCATCGTCAAGCTCACCTGCGGTTATCAATAAAGCGAAAAAAGCAATCAACAAGAATGATTTTGCTGAGGCTTACAGCCTGCTTTCGCAAAATGAAAGCAATTATAAAAATAACGCTGATCTCTATAACTTAATGGGCTTTTCAGCGCGCAAACTAGGTCAATATGATAAAAGTATGCAGCATTACAAGCGCGCTCTGGATATCGATCCGAAACATAAAGGCGCGCTTGAATATATGGGTGAGCTTTATTTAACGCTGGATCAACCGGATGAGGCAAAGGCACTGCTGGCGCGGCTGAAAACTATCTGTCCTTTTGGGTGCAATGAGAAGCGCGAATTAACAGATGCGATTGCCGCATGGGAAGCTAATAACTAAACCAATAATCAGGTAATTTTGCCGTCTTGCCAAAATTGCTTTAGCATGGCGCGCGCCGTGGGGCTTAGCCCGTCTGCGTCAGGCGCGCTCGCATGCTGATTAGCGCCTTCAGAAATTAAATCGCTCATATCATCAGTAATAGTGACTTCATAAAGGCGTAATTGAGGATGGGCTAGCCGCTCTAATTTTCGCGCTAATCCTTTCTGCGGCTTTGCTTGTGATGACGGCTTTAAGGCGGAGTTTCCCGTCTGATCAGATGACCCCCTGAACAGCAAGCGGCTTAGCCCTGTGATAATGATGATCACAAAACAGATTAATACAACCGCGGCTTCAATCGGATGATCACTGGTGAACTCGCTCACTATTGGTGAATAAGACAGTATCTTTTCCGCCATAGGCTGATCAAACAACAGTGTGGCGTATTGCTCAAGACGCGCAATCATGTCAAGTCTTTCATGAAGCGTGAGATAAACTCATCAGCTAGCTGTGGCGATAATTCCACTTTATCTTTTTCCCATGGCCGGTCAGCCATTGGGATATCATCAATAGGCGCCAGCTTTTTGCCTAACCACCATGCGATAATAGGGGCTTTAAACTTAGGCTCTTGGGTGAGCATTAAGCGGCCAGTGCTGAGAGAGGCGATATGTATCCAGATTTCAGCAAGGCTTTCGATAGTATTCTCTAATTTGGTGCGGCGCGACATGATCAGCTGAAAATCTTGTCGCGGTTGCGGCAAACTCTTTCTGAATAGCGAGGAGGAATTAATCGCTGATAAAGCATCGGCATTGGGCAAATTAAGCCGGATAGAGGGGGGCAGTTCAGTCGGGTCATTGACCAGTCCAAGATCAACCTTGAGCTTAGGCTGCTGATAAGGCGCAATCACTCTATTATGAAAATAAGCACAGGCTGTCTGGCCAATCTCGGCTGTCATGGGATCAAGGTTAAGAACATAAAATGTGATCATACTATCATGCCATATGGCCTAAATTACTTTACTTATATCATTATATTCATAACGTAACCTAGAACAAAGATAATTATGCACGCAAGTGATCTGTCATGGTCATGGCTTGTTGGAAAGATCAAGCGGGGACTGCCTGGCTAGCGTATAAGCCTCAAATGGTAGCGTCGCGCAGCGAATACGGTTGCGGTAACTTAATTTGATAGGGATTAGAGGTTCCAGGGCATTATCAGGCAATTCTGTATTATTGTCGTCAGTAAACCATTCAGGGATAATTGCGCTCATCTGATTAAGCATGGTGCTGTCATGATGATTGCAAAAATGATACATCAGCCCTGCCGCCGCCTCACAAATGGCGCAACCACGAACTTTTATGTTAATGGATTTGACGCTTTGTTGATCCATGACAAGCGCAACCGTGACCTTATCACCACAAACAGGATTTAGCATTTCTGCTTTATGCGTTGGCTGATCCTGCGTCGTATTGCTGCGGGCTAATCGTGCCAATTCCAGTAATTGCTGTTGATAAAGACGATCTTGTGACACGTTCTGCTCTCCTTCCTTATGCCCTGCTTATACGTTGCCTTTATTTTTGATAAATTGGTAAATTTCAGTTATGCTTATCTTATGTCATCGTCATGATACTGTCATTATTGATCAGTATTATTATTCAATTAGTGATGATTAAATCGTAAAGGAAAACATAATAATGACCAATACATATTTGGCCACTCGTATTCTCGCAACATTAGGACCTGCCAGTAATTCTCGTGAGATGATCAAGACTCTGGCTGAGCAGGGTGCAAGCGCCTTTCGATTAAACTTCAGCCACGGCACACAAGATGTTCACAAAGCCACGTATCAGCATATTCGTGATGTTGCAGAAGAACTTGACCACCCGATAACAATCTTGGCAGACTTGCAGGGGCCAAAGCTTCGCATCAGTACGGTCAAAGAAGGCACAGAGCTGACCGCTGGGGATGAGTTTGTCTTTGATGATCAGGACAAGATCGGTGATCAGAACAGAGTTTATCTGCCGCATCCTGAAATTTTTGACGCTATTTTGCCTGGGCATCGGATGCTTGTTAATGATGGCAATCTCAAATTTACGGTAACCCGTGTTGAAACTGGAAAAATTATAACCAAGGTCGATGCTGGTGGACCCATAAGTGACCGCAAAGGGGTTAATGTTCCTGATGTATCGCTAAAAATTAGCCCCTTAACTGAAAAAGACCTTGCCGATTTAGAGTTTGCTCTTGGGCTGGGTGTGGATTGGGTGGCGTTATCTTTTGTGCAGCATGTGACCGACGTTGTCGAGGCGCGTTCCATTGTCAAAGATCGGGCGGCATTAATGGTCAAAGTGGAAAAGCCAGCAGCGTTACAAGAGCTGGATGACCTTATCAGAGCATGTGACGGTATTATGGTGGCAAGGGGTGATCTGGGCGTGGAATTACCGCCTGAAACGGTGCCCGGTATCCAGAAAGAGATTACCTATGCCTGTCGCCGCATTGGCAAGCCTGTTATTGTCGCAACGCAAATGCTGGAATCCATGATTACCCATCATACCCCAACACGAGCAGAAGCATCTGACGTGGCCACCGCCGTGACCAGTGGGGTTGATTGTGTCATGCTGTCGGCAGAAACTGCCGCCGGTCAGTATCCATCTGAATCCGTTGCTATGATGCGGCGGATTATTGAAACCACCGAAGCCAGAAAAGGCTATGCTAGCTCCCTTGCGCTTAATCCGGTTGATGCTCATAATACCTATCATGCGGTGGCGTCTTCAGCAACACAGCTAGCCAGCGGCATTGGGGCGGTTTGTATTGTCGGATTTTCAAAGACAGGGACAACGGGTATTCGGTTATCGCGTGAACGCCCTGATTTACCAATCTACTTAATCACGCCAAGCCAGATCGCACGCCAGCGCCTAGGCTTTACATGGGGCATCACCAGTATATTATCCCCGCATTTTGACAGCTTTGATGATGCCTTGACAGAAATCAGCTCACTGCTGTTAACAAACACGGATTGTCAATCAGGTGATACCGTTGTTGTGGTGGCTGGAACACCTTTCGGTGTTGCTGGCTCAACGAACACTATTCGGGCGCTAACCCTGCAATAATAAAGTAAGGGTTAAGAATGACGATTTTATTTTACTCGCAAGACCCGGATGGAAACCGCATCGGCATCCCCGTATCAGGCCAGACGCCGCCATATCCTGATGGTGGGCAACTTGATGGCAATTGGTGCTATCTGGAAAAACTGTCCCATGATCATGCGGCTGCCTTGACGGAGGTTCTCGGCGGCCATCATGATAATTGGGTCTGGCTGCCTTATGGGCCGATTGATGATGTTAAGGCGATGCGGGATTGGATCAAACAATTTGCTAGTGCTGCTGATCCGCTATTCTATGTCGTAAGGCGCAAATCTGACGGGCTTATCATGGGTGTTTTATCCTTTTTAAGGATTGATCCTGCCAATCGCTCGATTGAGGTTGGCCATATCAATTTTGCCCCTATTATGCAGCGTACGCCAATGGCAACAGAGGCCGTTTTCCTGACGATCAGATGGGCATTTACGCATGGATATAGGCGGTTCGAGTGGAAATGTAATATCCTCAACCAGAAATCCTGTCGGGCGGCGGAACGCTTTGGGCTATCTTTTGAAGGCGTCTTTAGGCAAGCGGGATTACCCAAAAACCATAATCGTGATACGGGTTGGTTTGCCGCGATTGATAGCGAATGGCCGCACCTGAAAGCAAATTATGAGGCATGGCTACATCCTGATAATTTTGATGCGGAAGGCAAGCAAAAGCAATCGCTCTATGATCTCAATGCAAAGGTGTTGGTGCGCCGCATGGCTGAGGCTGGATACCAATTTGAGCAGAAATAAAAACAGACCAGAACGCATGATCCGGTCTGTTGCCAATGGTATTCTATACCTGCTGAATAGATTTGCGCTTAACGCATTTATTCAGCCTTACCCAGCCTTACTCAGCCAGGCGGGCGCTAATGATTTGATCAGGTTCTGCGGGCGGCTCACCCGGGTTAATTGCTTCAACAACGTCCATGCCTTCCTCAACCTGTCCCCAGACCGTATATTGTCCGGTGAGATGGCCGCATCCGTCAAAACAGATGAAAAACTGACTGTCGGCGCTGTTTGGGTCCATGGTGCGCGCCATCCCTACGGTGCCTGCCTTGTACTGATATTCAGAAAACTCAGCATCAAGCTTTTGCCCCGAACCGCCCATGCCAGTGCCGGTTGGATCGCCTGTCTGTGCCATAAATCCAGGAATGACACGGTGGAAAATGATACCATCATAATAGCCTTCTTGCGCCAATTCCTTGATGCGATCGACATGATTAGGGGCAAGCGTGGTTAACAGGGAAATGCGAATTTCCCCTTTGCTTGTTTCAAGAATGAGGGTTTCGGCTTGTGCTGATGCTGACATGATAAAACTAAATACTCCGGCAAAAATGAATAGGGCAAAACGCATGATCTCTTGCTTTCATTAAACATAAAAAATGATCCATGAACTTGACCTAAAGCCTTGCTCGCGTCAAGCATCATCAGCCATTAAAAAAAAATTGTGTTTTGCGTATGAAAATTCTTGTTATTTTTTCATTTTAGTGAAAATAATAATTTTCATATTGATTTAGCGGTAACATCGCCATGCTAGATAAGACAAGCACATCCAAACAAACAGCATCTTCACATACACATCGTGACAGGGATCAGCCGTTTATGCTGCGGTCTTCTGGCCAGATAGGGCATGATATCCGCGCCCTCAGGCAGAGCCGTGGCTGGACATTAATTGAACTAGCAGAAGAATTAGACCGCTCTATAGGCTGGCTAAGTCAGGTTGAGCGGGGGACGTCAGAGCCATCCTTATCTGATCTGCGTAAAGTGGCAAAACTGTTCAATTTCCCATTGAGCTTTTTCTTTTCCAATTCACCTGAAAATGAAGAAAGTGATCATATTGTCAGATCGCAATCACGGCGCATCATGCATGATGATTTGACGGGTTTGCGTGAAGAATTGCTGTCGCCTGATTTGGGTGGACGGTTTGAGATGGTGCGGTCTGTGTTTGGCCCTGGCACCATGATCGAAGCACCAATGACACGGCCTACCGAAGAAGTAGGATATATCATTTCAGGGCAATTGACATTGACGCTTGATCATCAAGTCTATGAATTAAATGCAGGAGATAGCTTTCGTTTTGCTGGTGAGACATTCCATTGGCAAAACAAAGGCAGTGAAGACGCAGTGGTCATATGGGTCATTGCACCACCAATCTATTAACTGAGTAGCAACAAAAATATTATCAAAAATTTCGGAGAGAAATCAGATGACAGATACAACACAGCAACAGGACGGACAGAAAGCAACAGGAACGCTACCAGCATCGGCACGAGTGGTTGTCATAGGCGGCGGCTCTGTTGGTTGCTCGGTTCTCTATCACTTGGCCAAAATGGGTTGGACAGATTGTTTGTTATTAGAAAAGAATGAATTAACATCGGGGTCAACATGGCACGCGGCTGGCAACTGCCCTAACTTTGTCGGGTCATGGACAATGATGAAAATGCAGTCCTATTCAACCGAGCTGTATCGGCGTCTAGGGGAGGAAGTCGACTATCCCATGAATTATCATGTGACCGGGGCAATTCGCCTGGCGCATAGCAAAGAGCGCATGGATGAGTTCCGTCATGTTCAGGCCATGGGTCGCCAAATGGGTGTTGATTTTGAAATGATGTCAAATGCGGATATGCAAAATATCTATCCGTTTCTGGAAACCCATGATCTAGAGGGCGGCCAATGGGATCCGCTGGATGGTGATATTGATCCGGCGCAATTAACGCAAGCGCTAGCTAAAGGTGCGCGTGATCTAGGGGCGCAAATTATCCGCTTTTGTCCTGTCACTGGGGTCACCAGAAAAGGCGATGAGTGGGAGATTGAAACCCCCATTGGTTCGGTGCGAGCTGAATATGTCGTCAATGCCGCTGGCTATCGGGCGGATGAGATTGGTAAAATGTTTGGCCGTGATGTTCCGTGCGTATCACTGGCGCATCAGTATCTGGTGACAGAAGGCATCAGCGAGCTGTCAGGTCGTGAGGAGAAGTTGCCGCTGTTGCGTGATCCAGATAGCTCCTATTATCTGCGCCAGGAAAAAGATGGATTGCTGCTTGGCCCTTATGAGAAAAACTGCCGCGCGCATTGGGTCAACAGTGATGATCCACGGCCATCTGATTTTTCATTTCAGCTCTGGAATGATGATCTGGAAAGACTGGAATGGTATATTGATGATGCCTGTAAGCGTGTTCCTATTCTTGGCACGGCTGGTATCACGCGGGTGGTTAACGGCCCGATCCCTTATGCGCCTGATGGCTTGCCATTGGTTGGCCCGATGCCGGGCGTTCCGAATGCTTTTGAATGTTGTGTGTTCACATTTGGTATTGTTCAGGCTGGTGGGGCGGGTAAGCTCATGGCTGAGATTATCATAGAAGGTGAGCCGGAAACGGATTCATGGGCGGTTGATCCCAGACGATTTACCGATCATGTTGACCGCGCATATAGCATTGCCAAGGCTATTGAAACCTACTCGCACGAATATGCAACGCATTATCCGCAAATCCAATGGCCTGCTGGTCGGCCGGCAAAAATGTCACCGCTTTATCACAAACTTAAAGATATGGGTGCGGAGTTTGGCGCATATGGCGGCTGGGAGAGAGCCGATTGGTTCCCCCAAGATGGCGATATGAGAGAGCCAGCACAGAGCTTTAATCGTCAGCATTGGCATCAAACCGTGGGCGCGGAATGTCGCCATGTTGCTGATCATGCTGGGCTTATTGATCTGACTGGATTTACCCGATTTGAAGTTAAGGGCAAAGGCGCACGGGCATGGCTGGATAACATGGTTACGGGCCGTCTGCCGAAAGCTGGACGGATTGGACTTATCTATTTTTCTAGCCCGAAAGGCAAAACCTTAACTGAAATGACAGCCACCTGTTTTGATGATGACCATTTTTGGTTGATCACTGGTGCGGGGGCGTTCTGGCATGATCGCGACTGGCTCAATGCCCATTGTCCAGATGATGGCTCAGTCACTATCACTGATTTGACACGCGATATGGGCAGCTTGCTGATCACTGGGCCTAAATCATCAGCTATCATGGAGGCCGTCACCGGCACGAGCATGGCGCAGGATGATTTCAAATGGCTGACGCATCGTGAAGGCAAAGTTGCTGGTGCTAATGTTCGGCTGATCCGCGTATCTTTCGCTGGCGAAGCAGGATGGGAGCTGCATGTTCCCATGTCAGACATGGAAGCGGTTTATGATGAGCTAATGGCGACAGGGGCGGCGCATCAGATCAAGCCTTTTGGAATGCTGGCACTTGATTCCATGCGTCTGGAAAAAGGCTATCGGTCATGGAAAGCTGATCTGACATCTGATTATACCATGCTGGAAAGCGGGTTAGGACGGTGGGTCAAAACCGATAAAGACAACTTTATTGGCCGAACTGCTCTGCTGACCGAAGAACAGCGTGGGGCAAGCCGCAGATTTGTTGCTATGGTGGTTAATGATCCGGCGGATGGTGAGCCATTTGGTGAGGCGATATATCTGTCCTCTATCCGCTCACAAGATAAGGATGTTGGGCTTGTAGTATCGGCTGGCTATGGCCACCGTGTCGGAAAATCCATTGCTTATGGCATTGTCGATGAGACGGCATTTAGCAATGGCAATCCGCATCTTGAGGTAGAGATTTTAGGCCGTATGCGGCAAGCGCATATTGTTGATAATGCCGTTCTCTATGATCCTGACAATTCCCGTTTGCGCGCCTAGGAGGGGAAACACATTATGGCTATTTCACTTCCAACACATGCAAAAGCGGTCATTATTGGTGGCGGAGTCATTGGGACATCTGTTGCCTATCACCTGACAAAGCTTGGCTGGACAGACGTTGTTCTGCTTGAACGGCGACAATTAACATGCGGCACAACTTGGCACGCAGCAGGGCTAATCGCGCAATTACGTGCGACTCAGAATATGACGCGATTAGCAAAATACTCACAAGAGCTTTATTACAGTCTGGAAGAAGAAACAGGGGTGGCGACTGGCTTCAAGCGCAATGGGTCTATCACGGTTGCGCTGACCGATGAACGCATGGAAGAATTGCGCCGCTCTGCTGCTATGGCACGGGCGTTCGGGGTTGAGATTAATGAGATCACGACATCGGAGATACTAAACCTCTATCCTGGATTAAAAGTTGATGATGCCGTTGGTGGTGTGCATTTGCCAAAAGACGGTCAGGGTGATCCTGTTAACATCACGCAAGCCCTGGCTAAGGGCGCGCGCAATGGCGGGGCAAAGATTATTGAAGGCGTTAAAGTCACCAATGTCCTGACAGATCATGGTGTTGCTGTTGGCGTTGAAACTGATCATGGCACCATTCAAGCCGAATATGTGGTGAATTGCGGCGGCATGTGGGCGCGTGAAATTGGCGCTATGGCTGGCGTATCCGTGCCATTACATGCCTGCGAGCATTTTTATATTGTCACTGAAGGCGTTGATGGATTGCAGTCTAATTTGCCTGTTCTGCGGGTGCCTGATGAATGTGCTTATTATAAGGAAGATGCTGGAAAAATTATGCTTGGGGCATTTGAGCCTAACTCAAAGCCATGGGGGATGGATGGTATCCCTGAGGATTTTGAGTTTGACTCTCTGCCTGAAGATATTGATCACTTTGAACCTATTCTGGAAAAGGCGATTAATCGTCTACCTATTCTTGCCGAAGCCGGGATACAAACCTTTTTCAATGGCCCGGAAAGCTTCACCTCTGATAATCGCTATCTGATGGGGGAGGCGCCAGAGGTTAAAAACTTCTTTGTTGCTGCGGGCTTTAACTCGGTTGGTATCCAGTCGGCTGGCGGGGCTGGCATGGCGTTAGCGCAATGGATGGATAAAGGCAATGCGCCCATGGATTTATGGGATGTTGATATTCGCCGCATGATGCCGTTTCAAGTCAATCGGTCATATCTGCGTGAACGGGTAAGCGAAA
>MDTB01213543.1_pt1 | contig 24332 bp, 20 predicted proteins | sample 811161 | NCBI WGS metagenome assembly MDTB01 (sample SAMN05326650, study PRJNA326480) | marine metagenome | isolation source: seawater | place: Mediterranean Sea | collected 2009
CGCCATTTGATATTCAAAACCCCAGTATCTTCGACCTCAATATCTCTGGTAGTTGATGTCATTGACTGAACCTTTTCAACTGGTCCAATAAGCCAGTCAAGTAGATCTACATAGTGACTAGCTTGATTCATTAATGCTCCACCATCAAGTTCTAAAGTACCGCGCCAATTATCTTGATCATAATAGCTTTGAGGACGTTGCCAAAAAACATTCACCGTAACAATTCCTATTCTGCCAAATCTCCCATTGAGAATTTGCTTCCTGACTAAATCTATAGTTTTATTAAAACGATTCTGTTTGACAACAAAAAGCTTAACTTTATTTTTTTTGCATTCTTCTACCATTTTTAAACCATCTTCCCATTTTGTAGCCATTGGTTTTTCTGTGCAAACATTAACTCCTGCTTTTGCCGCCGATATTACCTGCCTAGAATGGAATCCACTAGGGGTTGCTAAAACAACCAAATCAATATTAATTTTTTTATTCTTTATATCATTAAATAACTCATCTTCAAGATCATATTCCTTTACTTTTTCAAAAGTGTTTCGATTATCTTTTGTAAGATCATCTATTAATAATTTAGCTTCATCAATCCTTTTGGGATCGCAATCACATATAGCTCTTAGTTCACATAAGTCTGGGAATAACAATATAGATTTAATATGATTCTTGCTAATCCTTCCGCAGCCAATTAAAGCAACCTTAATAAAGTTTTTATCGATTGATTCCATTTTATAATTTTAATATATATTAATTAACAAATCCATTAAAAAGAATTTTTCTTAATTTACTAATTCTTCATAAAGATTTTTAAGTTTTTCAGATTGAGCTTTCCATGAATATTCAACTAAATTTTTTTTAATTTTTTCTGGCTTGTTTTTCTCGTAATATTGTATTTTGCTTTTTAGATCTTGTAGATTAAGTTTACAGGTTTTACCTACTTTATTTTTTTTAATAAATGATGAAATTTCAGGCATTTCACTACCTAATATTTCTAATCCCGCAAAAACATATTCAAATAGTTTATTTGGCAAACAGTAGTAATCACTTAAGCTTGCATTCTCAATAAAACATATACCGATGTCTGAAGATTTAATAAAATTTACTACTTCATCATGACTAACTAAAGGGTGAAGATGAATATTTTTAAAATTTTGTGAAAAATTTAAAATTTTATTTTTTAATAAACCATCACCTAAGAAAACTATATGCGAATTTATTTTTTTATCTGAAAATACCTTTAGAATATAATCTATACCTCTACCATCACATAATTCTCCAACATAAATAAATATTAGACTTTTATTATTAATATTAAAAATTCTTCTTAAATCATTATTAGCATTAATTCTTAAAGTATTTTTCTTTAAGATTGGCGCATTTAAAATTAATAGATTTTTTTTAAATCCAAATTCACATACATACCATTGAATAATTGAATCCGATACAGAAATTAAAGTATCTATATATGGCCAACAAATTTTTTCTATAATTAGGGTTGCCTTGCTTAATATAATAGTCTGCATATTTTTGTTTGATTCTAGTTCATGAGCATCGTATATTAATTTTGAATTGAATAAAACACTTAATAAAACTGAAGGTAAGAGGACTAACGTATCATGACAATGTATAACTTTTGGTTTAATAATTATACCAATTCTTAATACCTTAAAAAATAATTCTAAAAGATTTATAGTATATGACAAGCTCTTAATGGGTATACAATTTCTTGATAATAATTTAATTGAGAAATTTTTTATTCTACCTGTAAAATTTTTTTCAAATTTATTTATATTAGAAATGCCAATAGTAAAAATTTGAAGGTAATTATTTTCAGCTAAAGATAAGATTTCCTTTTGAATTCTTGCATCATATTTAATATCAGTGTGCGAAATATGTAGAACTCTTGCTTTCATAATACTTAATTATATAAGGGCAAAAATAATAAATCTTTTTAACTAATTAAAAAAATTAAAATAGAAAATACTTTTTGAAGTTTATCCTCCATGAAATTTTTAGTTTTAATAGTAATTCTTATTATAAGTATTTTTTTTAAAGTTGACTAATTAAAGAATCTAAATTATTTAATTAAAAATTTCTTATTTATTATTAAAAAAGCAATATTTAATTTTAAAAAAATTTTAATTAAAAAATTGATCATTTATTAACTTTTATAGAACTTATAATTTCACTTCCTCTTATAAAGGTGAAAAATATATATATGAAAGAAAGTAGTATTAGAATAAAATTATTTTTACCAACTAAAAACGTTATCCCTATAATTGATACAGGTATTAAAGAACTAGAAAAAGCATATAAAATAAAAGAAAATATATCTTTAAAAGATTTGCCTACAAGATTTAAACTTATATTGACTTTTACTAAATAAACAATGACTTCACTTATCCCAATAAAAATAATAGCCAGTTGAAAGTCTCCTATTAAACCACTAATAATAATTGGCAAAACCTTTAATGCAATATTGAAAATTGAAAATTTTAGTCTAAGATCTTCCCGTTCCAAAATACTAAATAAAGGTATCATGGGTGTAGAAATCAAAATGAAATAACCACCCATGCTCAAAATTTGTGCATAATTTCCAGCTATCCTATATTCATCACCAAATACAAATCCAAAATAAAAACTCCCATATAAAGCAAGAAGAATAAATGCACCGCTAAAGGTAAAAATCGTTTTTTTAAGAAACGCAATAATTAATTCTGATAGATTACCTGTTAATTTTGAAGATACACTTTTTTCTGCTATTACGGATTTTATTTCTGAAATAAATGAGATAGGAGTCATTATAATTTGTTTTGCTATTGAGAATAAGCCAATATCAGTACTTGAAAAATATATTCCCATCAGTAGCAAAGGCAATTCAAATGATGCATTTCCTAAAGAACCTGCAACTAATCCATATTTAGGGAAATTGTTATACCTTTTTAAAAGATATACAATTTTTTCAATTTTAAATTTTTTAATATCTGGAAGATTATTATTAATAAATAATATAAAAAATATGAATAAAATTGTAAAGAACTTAGCCTGAACTGAATTTATAATAAACGTATATTCATCTTCAATATCTAAGAATAAATAACTTATTGTTAAAAACATTGAGATCGCAGAAGATAAAATATTAGAAATAGAAATTAATGTAAAAGATTTATAATTTGTGTTCCATTGCAATAGTAAAAGCAAGAATCCTGTCAATAAAAAATCCAGGGGAATATACCATTTTATTTCTTCAATCCATAAAAGACTATTTGGCAAAAATCTAGAAACTCCTAATGAAATGAATAATGTAATTATTAATGAAATTGATATATTAATTAAGCTGCATATGAAGAATAAATTATGAGTTAACTTTTCATCCCTTGAAATAATAATTGCTTGCTCATATTTAAAACAGCAAAAAGCAGAGCTAAAGCCTATAAAAGAAGTAAAAAGAGCTTTATATCCAAATGCCTCTAATGCAAATTCCCTTGTATAAAAAGGAAGTACAAGCATCTGTAGGGTCTTTATGAAAACTGAAGAAAGAAGCAACTTTAGAAGATCTTTCTTAAATCGAGTTAAGTACATTTTTAGTTTCTTAGATTTAAATCTAAGAGCAATAAGAATAACAAAATAAAACTTATCACTGTTTATTAAATCTTAACAAACATGTTTTTAGATAAGATCAAATAGGATAATTTTAGAAGTTAGAAAGATTTGATTGCTTAAGATTATAAATACTTTTGTAACTTATATTAACTATAAAAAGGGTAGGAAAATAATTTTAATTAGATTAGTAAATTTTATTTACTTTAGAATTATTGATCTTAAAAACTATTCTTCGAAAATCCTAAAAAAATTTTGTAGAATTTTTCTAACAAATTTTATTAAATTAAAATTAAGTAATTTTATTTATAGATTAAATTTAAAAACAGGTGCACTAAATCCAGGATCAAGATATTACATAAAAAGGGATATATCAGTTGAAACTTTTTTCGAAAGATTGCTTGATAAACGATATGTGCTTTTAAGATGGTTCGACCAATATCCAACTCTTTCAAAAACTGAAGATTATGATATTTTGATTTCTGATAAGGAATTTAATTTAGCTATTAATCAATGCGATCAATATCCTAACGGAGGCCAACCTATTGATTTTTATACTCCTAAAGGACTAAATGGTGCTAATTATAATGGGACAACATACTTTCCTACTCATTTAGCGGAAGAAATATTAAATAATTCAGAGCTATACAAAAAAAAAGTAAGGGTTCCAAATAATAAATATCATTTACTTAGTCTTGCATATCATATTATTTTTCATAAAGGTTACGATTCAGGTATTACTTCTAAAAAAGAAGAAAAAAAAATAATTGATCATGATTATCTAGATTTAATAAATAACTTGAATAAAAAATTAAACTATAAATACAACTTTTCTAATTTGAATACAATTTATAATTTCTTACAAAAAAAACAATGGCTACCTAATGCTGAATCTTTTAATATTTTATCAAGATATAATAGGTATATAAGAGAATTAGAAAACATAAAATTTAATGCGATTGATAAATCTAAGGGAGAACTTATTGTTTTTATAATTCGTGAATATGCAGCTATAAATAATTTTATAGATGAAATAAAAAGAACAGTCTTCAATCATGGGATTTCTATTATTGAATATAAAGAGTTTAATAAAAAAGAAGTAGCATTCTCAAAAAATAATTTTAGAGGGGGTTACTGGGGTAGCGGTAATTATCTAAAATCTGGAGGAATTCCATTTTCTATGCTTATTTGTTTTGATTATTGCCCAAATATCTCTTGTATCGATTCATCTAAGACTGAAAGCAATATCCTAATATTAAAGAATTTAATAAGAAATAAAATAAATAAAAATCAATTCTTTTTTAATCAAGCTAATATAATTCACTCAACAGATAATGAAATTGAGTCTTTAGAGTACATAAAAAAAATTGATTCAAATCTTTATACCAAAATAAATAGGAAGTTAAATTTAATAAGAGAAACAGATTATTTCGATAACAAAAAAGATTTAAGAGTAATCAACCCAAATGGTCTAAGATCAAAAGTTTCTGTAATTAAATATAAAAATGAATTATGCATCCAGAAAAAATTTAAATTAAATATGAAAAAATTCTTAGATAAAGAGGTTTATGCTTGTTCAATTTTATCTCAAAAATTAAACAGTATTCCTAAGCTAATAGAAAAAGGTGAAAATTTTTTAATAATAGAATACTTTGAAAATATACTTGAAGGATTATCAGAAAATAGGTCCAAAGAAGTAATAAAAAAATATACTTGGGATATATTAGAAATTGTTTATTCTTTATGGGAAATAGGATACGCTCATATAGATCTTAATCCAAATAATATTATCATCACTCGAAATGGTGAATTAAAAATATGCGACTTTGAATTTTTATATCAATATGAAGATCAAAATATCCTCTTTTCAGAGTCATATGATTTTAAAGGGATTCCACTAAATTTCAATTCAGATCTACCAGGATATTATCGAAGAAGATCACTTATTAAAAAATGGGATGGTTATTTCTGCAAAAAACAGCTTAAAAAATTCCTAAAGGACAAATGTTTAAAAAATTTTTAGCAACTAAAGATTAAAAATCGTATTTTAAAAGCATTCTTTAAAATTGTATTTAGTAAGATATCTAAATATATTTACCAGTAAATGAGTAAAATTAATATTCGCAAATTTTTAAAATTAATAATTCCATCACCATTTTTTAAAACATATAAAAAATTATTGACCAGACCTCTAAAAGAAGAAATTGAGAGTTTAGATATTCATTCGATGGGCATTGATAATGATGGTGATCCTTGGGTAAAAATAAAAAATGGCTTAGTTTTTTTTGGATTTCTTCCAAAGAATTCAGAAAAAGTCATTTTTGAAATTTTAAGTAATGAATTAAATATTGATTATAACTATATTGCCGTTTTGGTAGAAATTATAGAAAGATACATAGCACCAAGATCTCTGCCAGGACAACTAATTAATAGTGTAAGAAGTTCTAATCTTTTGAGGGATCCACTAAATGATTTTGATTTTAAAAAAACATTTAAAAAAGAAATTGCCGATAAATTTCGTCCAAAACAAAATGATGTCATTATGGATATTGGAGCATATCATGGATTTGGGACTTTAAAAATTGCAGAATATCTTAAATCTACTGGTGCAATAATTGCTGTTGAAGTAGACCCAATAAATTATAAACTTCTTTGCAAAAATATAAATAAAAATGGATTTGATATTATTAAACCTTTTAACTATGCGATTTCTGACCATTCTTGCGAAAATGGTTTTTTTTATTTTGATAATGAACCATCAGGAAATTCATTAAGATCAGATGTACTTAAAAATTTAGATATATCAAATCTTAAAAAATTGCCAGCTAAAATAATAAGCGGTGACTCACTCTTATCAAAACTAGAAATAAATAAACTTGATCATCTTAATATTACTATTAATGGTGGAGAACCTGAAGCTCTTGAAGGTTTAAGATCAACCATTAGAAATTCAAATGATATTAGGGTAACTATGCCTGGATGGTATTTTAGAGATGGTGAAAGATTAGATAAAACATTGAAAAGATCCCTAAAAGAATTAAAATTCTCAAATATTTATCTAGGTAAGAAAGGTCGAGTTCTTGCATGGAAATAATTTTTAAAATGATTATTTAAACTTTCAATTTATAAAATATATTATTTAAATGACTATTAAATATAAAAAGAATAAAAACGATTATTTTTTCATTGAAAAATGGATAACTATAATCCTTAAAGAAAGAATATGTAAGGAGATTAATATAGAATTTAATCCAAAAGTCAGAAAATGGGAATTAAGTATTTATAATGAAAATTTATTTTTTTTTCCAATTTTTGATGATTTGTATAAATTAGGTTATCAGCAGAATTTACCTTGTTCTATTATCAACATTACAAAAAAAGCCTTTATAGATTGTGAAAAAAAAATTTATGCTCCAGGCCTAGAAAATAATACAAAAAAACTTTATTTAAAAAAAAATAATCAAATACATTTTAATTATGATGTCATAGGTCTTATTTATTGGATCCTATCAAGATCTGAAGAAGTAAAAACTCCTGATCAAATATTAGATAACCATAATAGATTTTCAGTAACTCTATCTCATGCATACTTAAATAATTATTTAGATGAGCCAATTGTTGATCAATGGATAAATATATTGAGAGATTTTATAAAATATTTTTTCCCAAGATTAGAGCTAACCAAAAATAATTTTTCTTTCGTTGTTACACATGATGTCGACAGACCTAGTAAATATAAATTTGCTAATACAAATGAAACATTTAGACATATTTTTTATAATATTTTCAAAAAACCATCTATAAAAGAGTTAAAAATAATCGCAAAAAGCAAATTCTTAAATAGATCTAAGTTATATAAAGGAGATCCATATAATACTTTTGATTGGCTCTTAAAAGTAAATGATGAAAATAATATTAAAAGTATTTTCTACTTTCTTTTCTCAAATAAGACAACAAATATAGACCCTTCTTATAAATTAGACTCTGCTGCAATAAAAGATCTAATAAAAAAATTAATCGAAGGTAATAATATAATTGGTTTGCATTCAAGTTATAAATCTCAGTACGATTTCAAATTATTGAATAAAGAAGTAAGATTTTATAAAAATGTATTAAATCAAAATAATATAAAAAATTATGAGTTACATCATCGTTCTCATTATTTAAGATGGAGAGCTCCTCATTCTGCAGAAAATTTATCTGACTTGGATATACATTATGACTCCACGCTAGGATACTCACAAATATCAGGTTTCAGATGTGGCACTTGTATTCCATATAAAATGATTAATCCAATAAATAAAAGAATTTTGAAAACCATTCAAAAACCATTAATTGTTATGGACGATAATATCTTAGGAAATTTCAATTTATATGATCCAAATTATTTTGAAAAATGTATAAGTAAATTCAAATTTTATAAGGAAAAAGTTAAAAAAGTAAAAGGAGAATTCAATATTCTTTGGCACAATTGTAATCTTGTATCTCAAGAGCAAAAACAGATATATGAAAGTTTAATTAAATAGATTAAAAATAGTATTGAATAATTTAAAAAATTTTTTTATTAAAATATAAATTTTGTTCATAATATATATATGCTAAAAAGTCTAAAAGTAAATTATTAAATATGAAATATATCATAAAAAAAATCAACTTTAAGGCTTTTATTTGATTTATGGGATTTTTTAGAAAGAAAAAGGAAAAGACAGTTAATATTCATTTCTATTTTAATGATTTCTAGTGGAATATTAGAGGTTTTTACACTTTATATGGTTTTACCATTTTTAATGGTAATTATTGACCCACAAAAATTGAACGATAATGAAAGTACAAAATATTTATTAAACCTCATTAATATTAATATTTCTAATGGGAAAATAATTAATTAGGTTTTACATAGCAATAGCCCTTATAATAATTTATGAATAATTCATAGTTATATTTTTGGAAGACATAATCAAATTTAGTTTTAAATTTTTTAATACTAAATCTAGAAATTTTGTAAAAAAAATAAACAATAATAATTTTAAATGAACCTCAAAAATAATATAGATATTCTTATATTAGGGGGAGGAATGGTTGGTCTATCCTTAGCTCATCAAATTAAAAAAAAATATAAGAATTTGTCAATTAAAGTTATAGATAAGGAAAGGAAACTAGGTCTCCACAATTCCGGAAGAAATAGTGGAGTATTGCATGCAGGAATTTACTATGAACCAAATAGCTTAAAAGCAAAAGTTTGCGTAGAAGGTGCTAGAAGATTAAAAGAGTGGTGTTTGTGCGAAAACCTAGAAGTTTTGAAATGTGGAAAAGTTATAGTCGCACAAAGAGCAGATCAATCTGATGATTTGGATAAATTATTTAAAAGGGCACAAAAAAATGGAGCAAAAGTTGAATTTATAAATAAAAAAGAATTAATGATGCATTCTTCTTTTATTTATAGTGCTACCGAAAAAGCTATTTGGAGTCCAAATACTTGCGTTGTTGATCCAGTCTCTGTATTAAAAAGGTTAAGTGAAAAGCTTTTAGGTTTAGGAGTAATTTTTGATTTTAATATAAATAAGATAAATTTAAATTCCAAAGAAAATTATGTAGAAATTTTTAAAAAGGGTTTTCAGGAAAAAGTATCTTACGGTCATCTTTTTAATTGTTGTGGTGTACATGCTGATGAAATTGCTTGGAAATTTAATATTTGTAAGAATTATAAAATCTTGCCATTTAAAGGGATATATTGGAAACTGAAATCTAATGATAATTACAATTTCAAAACTAATATATATCCAGTGCCTGATCTTAATGTCCCTTTCTTAGGCGTACACATAACTCCTAATACTAAAGGTGATATTTTTCTAGGGCCAACAGCAATTCCTGCTTTTGGGAAAGAAAATTATTATGGAGTCAATGGCTTTCAACCTCTTTTAACAGCAAAATTCATTCAAGAATTGTCTTCTCAGTGGATTCTTAATAAGAATGGTTTTAGAAAATATGCTAGAGAGCAAGCATTACAAGGGCTTAAACCTATCTTTTTAAATTCTGCAAAACAAATAATCCCATCATTAAAAAATGAAGATCTTATTAAAAGTTCCAAGGTTGGAATAAGAGCTCAACTCTTTGATAAAAAAGAGTGTAAATTAATTCAAGATTTCAAATTGGTTAACTATAAAGCTTCAACTCATGTATTAAATGCCATTTCTCCCGCTTTCACAGCAAGTTTTGCACTTGCTGATCATATAATTAAAAAATCAAATATACAATAAAGGGAATTAAACTAAAAAATATTCTAAACATATAAAAATAAATGGTAAGTAATAGAAATGAAACAAAAAGTATTTTTCATGAACAATGGTGGATTGATAATTTAGCTGGAAATAATGAATGGGGGTATGCAGAAATATTTGAAGATAAAAAATGTATAGCATCATTACCTTGGATAAAAATTAAAAATCGATTCGGTAAGGATATAGTTTGTCAACCAATATGGACTCAAAACCTTGGACCCTGGATTTCTCCACCCTTAAAAAATACTTCTTATATCAAAGAGATTTCTAGGCAGCATTTATTAATGGGTCAATTAATTGAAAAGCTACCTAATTTTGATCATTTTGTTCAATCATTTATGCCTGAAGTGACAAATGCTTTACCTTTTTATTGGCGAGGCTATGATATCAGAATTCTATATACTTATAGATTATTTAATTTACAAGAGACTGAAAGGATTTGGAAATCGATGCGTTCACAGGTACGCCATAACATAAATAAAGCAAAAAAACTTGGGATAAAAGTTGAAGAGTCTAATGATATTGACGCCCTTTATGAATTACTTAAAAAAACCTATAAAAAACAAAATCTATGCTTGAGTGAACCTAAGGAATTCTTTAAACGTCTATACAATTGTTGTATAAAAAATAATGCTGGATCTTTATTTTTAGCCAGAGATAAAAATAATAATATTCATTCAGGTTTATTTTTAATTTATAATAAATATTGTGCATATAATTTAATTCCCGCTTCAGATCCTTTTTATAAAAATAGCGGAGCACATTCTTTAATAATTTGGAATGCAATAAACTTTGCAAAAAACAAAAGCAATATATTTGATATGGAAGGTTCAATGATTAAATCTGTTGAAACTTTTTATCGTAGCTTTGGGGCAATTCAAGTGCCATATATTCAGGCGCAAAAAACTGATTCAAAGCTACTAAAGCTTATAAAGCTAGCAAAAGATCTGATATAATTTCATTCATTAAGAAAATTCTTAAATATAAGTTTGTTTTTAAAAAAACTAAAAAATTCGACTTCTTTTTTAAGTATTTCTAAGCTTGCAACTGGTAATATTTTAAGCCAATTTATAACTTTAATATTTGCTCCAGTTCTTTCTAGATTTTATGGCCCCGAAGCTTATGGAGTCGTAGCTATTTATATAACTATTACATCAATTCTTGATGTTTTTACAACATTTAGATATGAATTGGCAATCTTAATTCCTGAAAAAGATAAGGAGGCTATTTCTTTGATTTGGCTATCATTTATTATAACTACAGCAATATCATTTTTATCTTTTTTAATTTTAGTTTTATTCAAAGATAAAGTTACTAATATTTTTGATGCAGAATCGCTAGGATCTTTAATCTGGTTTATACCTATTTCATTATTTGTTAATGGTTTATCGAAACCTTTAGTAAATTTTTTAATAAGAGAGCAAAAATTCAATAAACTTTCTAACTTAATAATAAAACAAAGAATTGTTGGCCAAATAACCAGACTAATTTTAATTAGTAAAGGATCTCTAGGTCTAATAATTGGGCAAGCGTTTGATCAAATCACAAGCACTATTTATATCCTAAATTCATATAAAAGAATTTTCAATTTTAAATTAAACAGAAAAATAATTATTAATCAAATTATTAATTATAAAGATTTTGGATTAACTTCGACGGCAAGTGCTCTTTTTAATTCATTTGCCAACCAATTTCCAATATTAATACTGGCTAGTAATTATTCTGTAAAAGAAATAGGTGTTTATTTTTTAGTTGAAAGATTAATACTAATACCAGTGGGTTTAATCTCAAATTCAACATCACAAGTATTTATTTCAAAAATAACAGATAAAAAAAATAAACATAATACTCTAAAATTATTTAATAAATATGCAATATATCTTATTTTTATTGGAATAATTTATTGTTTTTTTATATTGCTACTAAATCCATTATTACCTTTTTTATTAGGAAAAGATTGGATCGATTCATTGAAAGTAGCAATTGCTATTATTCCAATAGTTTTTTCACAAATTGCATTCTCAACGCTAGGGATAGCATATGAAGGGAAAAGAATTATATTACAAGGTTTGTTTGCTCAAATAATATTATGTTTTATGAAAAATGTTCCTTTGTTAATCTTTTTGTCAAATTTTAAATTCCCATTTATATCAGCTATTTGGATTTATTCATCTTTTTCTTTTGTTGGATATTTTTTATATTTTTTAAGACTAAAAAAATATCTTAAAAGGATAACAACTTAAATAATATGAAAATAGTTTTTATTACATCCTATTTAAATTCATTTTTAAAGAGTAATTTATCAATAAATAAAAAATCTTTTGTTGGTATTTTTGAAGCTGGATCTAGAAATTATAAGCCAAATCTAATAAACAATATATTTAGAAAAATTTTTAAATCAAAACTAAAAAAACTAGCTATAAGAGAAAATTTAGATTATTTCTTTTTGCAAAAAAAAAATCAAAAAGATGCTGTTGAATTTTTACTAAGAATTAAACCTGACTTAATAATCGTCTACAGCATGAGTCATCTTTTATGCAAAGAAATTATTGAAATTCCAAAATTAGGAATTTTTAACTTGCATCCATCTTTACTTCCAAAATACAGAGGGCCTAATCCACTATTTTGGACATATTATAATCAAGATAAAATTGCAGGGATGACACTTCATTATATTGATCAAGGAGAAGATACTGGTGACATAATTTTTCAAAAAGAAGTAAAAGTCAAATTAGGTTTAGAAATAGAGATTTTGCAGGAAAAATTTAATGCTATAGGATCTGAGTTAATCTTTAGATTAATAGAAACCCTAAAGCAGGGAGAATCGCTCCCAAGGAAAAGTCAGAATAATTATGGTAATTCTAAAAGAGCAAATAATTTATCAAATAAAGAATTAGAAAAAATTATAGATTGGGAAAATTTTGAAGTTGAAAGGGTTTGGCATATTATTAAGGGGCTTGGGAGTGAATTACCATATATTTCTCAGCCTAAAGGAATATTTTATGGTCAAAAATGGATATTAGAAGATTATATTAAACTTGACTCTAAAAATAAAAATAATAAGCAATTTGGTAAAATATATTTTATTAATAATCAATATATTCTCTATTGTAAAGACGGAATAATTAAATTAAAAGTTAGATTTAAATTTAATTATCTACTAAAAAGTTTAATAAAATTAATTCTAAAGTTTATTAAAAGTGTATTTAAATATTTTTAAATACAAAGCTAGTAATATCCTATAAAAAGATTTAAGTAATTAATTTAAAAAAATTATTATTGGAACTAATTTTTCTAAAAATAAAACTACTTAAATAAAATTTGCAATTTTATAGATAAACACATTACATTTTTTAATGATTTTAAAGAGCTTTATATAAAATTATTTAATAAAATTTTAAAATTTCACAATTTGCTTGCAAATTAGAAAATGTTACTATTATGCATATAGTTTTAAAGCTGAAAATATATAATTTTATGGTGAAAGATCCAATAATTCCTATTATTCTATGCGGAGGATCCGGTTCAAGATTATGGCCATTATCAAGACGAAGCTTTCCTAAACAATTTATTTCCCTAATTGACGATAAGGGAAAAACTCTTCTTCAACAAACTCAAGAAAGATTAAGCGCAATTAAAAATATACAAGAACCTATTTATATTTGCAATGAAGAGCATCGTTTTATAGTCGCTGAACAATTGCGTGAGATAAACATTTCTCCATGGAAAATTCTTCTTGAACCTTTCGGAAGAAATACTTCTGCTGCAATATCTCTTGGTTCGATATTAGCTTTAGATGAGTATGAGAATCCAAATCTATTAATCCTATCGGCCGATCATAATATTAAAAATACAAAAAAATTTATTAAAAAAATTCATGATGGTTTAAAGTATTCAGAGGAAGGTAGACTAGTAACATTTGGCGTAATTCCAGATTTTCCTGAAACCGGCTATGGTTATATCGAATCAGAAAAACCACTCAATGTTGATAATAATCTTGGTGAAAATATAACTCGATTTATTGAGAAACCAGATAAAGAGTCAGCAGAAAAACTCGTTAAAGATAAAAGATTCACATGGAATAGTGGCATATTCTTATTCAAAGCTAAAACTATTATTAATGAAATAGACAAATTTGCTCCACAAATAAATCAATATTGCAGAGAATCACTAAAGAATAGTGAACAAGATTTAGACTTTCAAAGAGTAAACAAATCATTTTTCAGCAAATGTCCAAATATCTCGATTGATATTTCAGTAATGGAAAAAACAAAGCTAGGGACAGTTATACCATTAGATGTTGGATGGAGTGATATTGGAAGTTGGGAATCAGTATGGAAGCTTTCTAAAAAAGATTTAAATGGCAATAGCTTAAAAGGTAATGTAGTGACAAAAAATACTGAAGATTGTTACTTAAAGAGTGAAAAAAGATTACTGGTAGCTTTAGGTATCAAGGGATTAGTTGTAGTAGAAACTAGTGATGCAGTACTAGTAGCTAACAAAAAAAATTCACAAGAAATAAAAAATATTGTAGAAGAATTAAAAAACAAAAATCACTTGGAAGGAACCGAACATAAAAAAATATATAGACCTTGGGGGTTTTTTGAAACTCTAATTGAAGAAAGTTTCTGGAAGGTTAAATTAATAAAAGTTAACCCTGGCGAAAGTTTATCTTTACAAACGCATGAATTCCGTTCTGAAAATTGGATAGTTGTAAGCGGAACTGCGACAGTTCAAGTTAATGAAAAAAAAATTTCTCTTCAAAAGAATCAAAGTATTTCTATTCCTGAAGGTAGCATGCATAGATTAACTAATAAAAAATCCCAAGATTTAAAAATAATCGAAGTTCAAGTTGGTTCTTATTTAGGAGAAGATGACATAAAAAGGTTTGATGATAATTACGGCAGAAATAAATCAAATTTTAATTAGAAAAAGAATATATAAAGAATGATTTATTAATGTACAATAAGTAGAAGTTAATACGCCTTAATGAGAGAGATAAAGAGAGCTCTTATAACTGGGATTACAGGTCAAGATGGAAGCTATCTTGCAGAGTTATTATTGGGGAAAGGATATGAAGTTCACGGAATCAAGAGGAGATCAAGCAGTTTTAATACTTCAAGGATTGATCATATTTATCAAGACCCTCATGAAAAAAATCCCAAATTTATACTTCATTATGGAGATCTTACAGATTCAACAAGTTTGACCAACGTAATTCAGCAAGTCCAGCCAGATGAAATATATAATTTAGGAGCTCAAAGTCATGTTGCGGTTAGTTTTGAAGAGCCAGAATATACTGCAAATAGCGATGCCTTAGGAGTTCTAAGAATTCTAGAGGCAATTAAAATTCTTAATCTTACAAAAAAAACAAAGTTTTACCAAGCCAGCACAAGTGAATTATATGGGCTAGTAAAAGAATCCCCTCAAAATGAGTTAACACCTTTTTATCCTAGAAGTCCTTATGCCGTAGCAAAGTTATATGCATATTGGATAGTGGTTAACTATAGGGAAGCATTTGGAATTTTTGCTTGCAATGGTATCCTTTTTAATCATGAAAGTCCAAGAAGAGGTGAGACATTTGTTACGAGAAAAATTACAAGAGGACTTTCTCGCATTAACGAAAAGCTTGATAAATGCTTATATGTTGGCAACCTAAATGCATTAAGAGACTGGGGACACGCAAAAGATTATGTAGAAATGCAATGGAGAATGCTTCAGCAAGAAAAACCTGAAGATTATGTGATTTCGACTGGAAGCCAAGCAAGCGTAAGAGATTTTATTGAGATTTGTGCTAATGAACTTGGTTGGTGTGATTTTAAAACTGGAAAATCAATAATTTGGGAAGGTAAAGGATTATCTGAAGTTGGAATTAGAGCTGATACAAAAGAAGTTGTAATTAGAGTTGATTCTACTTACTTTAGACCTACAGAAGTAGAAACTTTACTTGGTGATGCTTCAAAAGCAAAAGCTAAATTAGGATGGGAACCAAAAATATCCTTAAAAGAGATGATTAGTGAAATGATTAGATATGATTTAAAAGAAACAAAAAAATACGTCTATCTATCTCAAAATAAATTTTCCTAGAGTTAAAAAAACAAAAATTTCAAATCTTATTTAATCAATTCTACTTTTGATTAATATTTTAAAAGGAAACTTAATTATTAGATCACATTTCATTAATATGAATGTAGAGAATATAATAGAACAAATTATTAATATTGGAAATATGTAATCTTGAAAGTGAATAGCTAAAGCTATGCCTAAAAATAATTGATTAATAGCATAACTAAATAAAACTGAATTTTTATGATTAAAGCCAGCATTTATTAGCCTATGGTGAAAGTGATTTCTATCAGGAAGAAATGGTGATTTTTTATTAATAACTCTCTTAAAAATTACAAAAATCATATCTGATATTGGCAGCATTAAAATTAAGAAAGGTATTAAAACATTAGCTAGTTGGCTACCCTGAAGTAATGCCTGATCAGAATAAGTAGTATGTATTGCTATTAATGAAAATAAATATCCTATAAAATAAGAACCACAATCCCCCATATATATTTTGGCCTTATAGAAATTATAATTAAGGAAACCAATACAACTTCCGATTAATGCTGCCAACAAATATGAATCAAAGCCAAGATTATTAGAAAAACAAATTAAACTAAATCCAAATGCAGAAAGGATAGAATTACCGGCAGCAAGTCCATCAAGTCCATCTAGCCAATTAAAGGCATTTATTATTGCTGTTATCCAAAATACCGTAATTATCAAACTTAAGTATTCTGGCAATAAAAAATAAAAATCATTTTTCAACCATGTTAAATCCAGGATATCTATTCTAATCCCTTTTCCCCAAACATAGGATGAAATAATAATTTCAAAAACAAGTCTTAAGAAGGGCGAAATAGTATAAATATCATCGAATAATCCCATTAAGAAAACCATAAAAGATGATGATAATAATAAATATATAAATGCATTATTATTAGAAAAATCTGTCCAATTTAGATAAAAGGGAATCAATAAAGAAATTATGATAGAAATAAAAATAGCTAAACCTCCTATCCTAACTATAGGTATAGTTTGTTTTTTTCTATTATTTGGAATATCCACAATTTTATATTTCGAGCCTAACTTGATTATTAAGGGAACTAAAGTAATCGAAATAAATCCAGAAAAAAAGATTATAAAAATATATTTACCAAACAAATTCAAAATAAGTTTTTAAAATTCAATTTTATTTTAACAATACAACTTGAAAAAGTAATTGCAGTTACAATAACACTACAAATAATATTATATATTAGTAAAATAATATTCTTATAAAGTTTGCCTTAATTAAAAAAAATTCATATTGGAATTTGATATTAAAGTTTTTTTATCAAAAATTTTTAAAGACATAGGAATCTCTAATCTTTTTTTAAAAAATTTTATAAAAATATTTTTGTTTCCAATTTCCTTATTTTTTATTCCTAGACCTTTTATATTTTTGAGATTATTTGCATAGGCATTTCATTTTTATTTACTTTGCGCTGGAACAGGAACTGTATTTAACTTAGTTTCCCATCTTTAATAATAATACAATTTGAGATCTTTTATTCATTAGAAATAAATTTATCTACTAAAATTTATAATATAAATTAGCTAATTTTTTTACAAAATTTTTCATTATCATACCAATATTGAATACCTTAAAATTTATAATTAAATTAATTTTTACTGATGTATATGTTATTCCAGAATTAATAAAAACTGCCTGAAAATGAAAAAAGAAATTTTATTTGATGGAGAATGCGCTTTCAGTTTTTCTTGAATAAGATTCGTTTTTAGAAATTTATCTGAAATTGAAAAATCAATTTTAGTTCTCTCAAGTAATACTGAAATTAGGATTTCAATTCCATAAAATCCATTATTAACATCATAACCATTTATTACTTTCTTCTTCATTGTTGATTAAATAGTTTGGCTTTATCAATTAGGGTTATTTTGATACCTTGCATTTTTAATTTATTAATCTTTGATAACTTTGCAGCAAATAAAACACCAAACATAACAGCCCCTAAGACAATAATCTCTTCAAATTATTTTTTTTTAAATTGGTTAAATATATTTATAACTATAATTTTGTTATCTTTGATTATTAAAGAGTTAATAAATAATATATTAATAAGGATAATTATTTTGCCAAAATTTTATTAAAAAGATCTTTCTGACACCAACTATTTGTACTTAAATTCGATTTTCTGATTTTATTTCTTTTAAAAGTTTTTTAATCCCCTTATCTAAATTAATTTTAGCGTTCCAACCTAAGCTTTGAAATTTTTTGCTATCAAGTAGCTTTCTAGGTACTCCATCATTTATATTTTCATCCCATTTAATAGAACCTTTATAGGCTAGTTCTTGTGCTAATTTTAGAGCTAAATTTTTAATTGATATTTCTTCCCCAGAACCAACATTTAAATAAAATAATGGATTACCATATTTATCGCGGGGTGCATATTCTTTAGTGGGATCCCATTTCTCTAATGCAAAAACAATTGCCTTTGCAAGATCATCAACATGTAAGAATTCTCTAGTAGGAGTTCCTGTCCCCCAGCAAATCACTTCCTTTAATGATTTATTCTTAGCATCAATAAATCTTTTTATAAGCCCTGCCATTACATGCGAATTTTGATTACGAAAATTATCTTTTGGACCATAAAGATTTGCGGGGATTAGAGAGATTGCATCAAAATCATACTCAATTCTTAAAGCCTCGCATAATTTTATACCTGAAATTTTGGCAATTGAGTACCATTGATTTGATTTTTCTAAAGCTCCATTAAGAAGGTATTCCTCTTTTAAAGGCTGTTGCGCATTATGGGGATAAATAGAGCTGCTTCCTAAAAACAAAAGTCTTTTTACATTATTAAGCCATGCAGCCTCTATTAAATTTGTTTGTATTTTTATGTTCTCAAGAATAAATTGAGCAGGAAAATTTGAATTAGCTGCAATCCCCCCCACTTTTGCTGCAGCAATAATAACTACCGTAGGTTTATTTACATTAAACCAATCTCTAACTTTTGTCGTGTCTAAAAGATTAAGCTCGTTCCTTGAGGGGGTTAAAATCTTACCTCCCTTTCTAATATCACCATATCCAAATTTCTTTAAAATCCTACAAACAGAACTCCCTACCATACCACTGGATCCTGCTACAAAGATTTTTTCATCTATATCTATATTTTTTTTCATTTTAGTTATCTAGTCTCTAAATTATATTAATGCTAATCATTAATATAATTTAGAGACAATTAATAAATAAGAGAAAAAATTTATTATTATATAATCGTACATAACAATTTAAATGTTAAATCAAGCTTGTCCAAGTTTTAGCAAAAAAATTTTAGAGTATTTTGTCGATATTTATCAAAGGAATTGGTATACCGAAGGAAAGTACACAAAATTAGCATTAGAGAAGTTTTCAGAAAAGTCACATATTCAAAATGTTTTGCCTGTTCCTAATGGGACATTGGGGATCTTTTTGGCTATCCTATCTCTAGATCTACCCCCGAAATCAAAAATAATTGTACCTTCATTTACCTTTTATGGCTCTGTAACGCCGATTATTTTTGCTGGGCATATTCCAGTATTTGCAGACTGTTGTCCAGAAACTTATCAAATGAAATTGGATGATATTGAGGCTGTATATACAAGCGATGTTAAAGCTTTAATGACTATACCTATTTATGGTCAGTCTTTGGAATTAAAAAAAATAAAAGATTTTGTAAAACTTAAAAACTTAAATTGGATAGAAGACTGTGCACAGAGTGTAGGTGTTTTTTTTAACGATAAGCATCTTGGTTCTTTTGGTGATGTGGCTATATTTTCAACTTTTTCTGATAAATCTTTTTCTTCAGGAGAAGGAGGACTAATTACTGCAAGTGATGATAAAATTTTTAAAAATATTAAGCTTATTAGAAATCAAGGAAGATTATCTAGTGGAACCTTTAAACATGAGTCACTTGGAATGAACTTTAGAATCACTGATATGCAAGCAGCTTTGATGTATGAGCAATTCAGTAGATGGGATGAAATTAGATCGCAAAGACAAGAAACTTGGAAATTATTTAATAAATCATTTAAAGATATAAAAATAGTTAAACCACAAAACTTTGAAAAAATAGATGAATCTGTACCATTTAGATTTGCATTTACAACAGAGCATAAAGATTATTTAGAGAAAACCATACAAAATGCAGGAATGTCTACTAGAGGATATTTCATGCCAATGCACTTGCAACCAAAAATGAAGGATTACAGAAATAAAGATTTAGAGAATTCTGAGGATTTATGGAAAACTGGTATAGCTTTACCAATTCACCAAGAAGTAAAAGAGCAAGATATCCTCAAAGTCTCTCAAGCTATATCCAATGCGGCCAGACAACTATAATAGTATTTAATTAAATAAGGATAGAAAATTATTTTCAAATTATTTAAAATAAAATATTGAACCTAACTCAAAAATTCTAGAATTTGATCCTGGCTCTGGATTATCATCAGACTTAATTAAGAATTTTGCAATAAAATTAACTTTAGTTAAACCTAATTATGAATATTCTGCTTACTTAAATAGAAAATTCTTTTATAGCAAATTTAAAATTTTCAACTGATATTTAAAAAATCTTCCTTAGTTAAATACTGTACAGTAATTATAGGATTTAATGTTGTTAATAATATTTCTTTTGATCATATCAACAATTTTATTAAAAACAAAAACATGAGAAGTAGAGAAAGAACAAACATATATTTTGATATGTACATTTTAAATTGTGTTGTAGAATCACCTAAAAGAAAATTATAAGTTCCTTAGAAGATTGAAGAGTATATATTACGCCCAAATTAAAAATAATCTGAATTTAATTATAAACTAGATAAAAAAAATTATCCAAGAAATTGTGATAACTATTGTTATGTGGTTTTTGGAATTTATTAATAAAACTAAACTAATATAAAAAAATTACTTTTATTAAAATTGAGTATTTTAATTAAAAAGTAATTGTTAAAAAGATTCTTAATATATTAATAATTTGAATTGCTTAATTTCCTTTTTAATAAGACTTCATTAATTTATATTAGATATTGATTTGTATTTATAATTAAATTAATCAAAAATAATTTATATGAATAATAATAAAGATTGGAATAAGATTGAAGGCGTTACAAATTCAAAATTTCCAACATCATTTAAGGATAATAGGGGAGAATATAATGAGATATTTAATTTAAGATTAGATCCTTCTTATGAATTCAAACAACTATCAATAGTACATAATAAAAAAAATATAATAAGAGGAATGCATGGTGATTGGGGTACCACAAAAAAGATTTCAGTAATTTCAGGAGAAGTAATTCAAGTTTTATTAGATTGTAGAATTAAAAGCAAAACATACGGGCAATATAGATCCTCAATACTTTCAGAAAAAGACGAGCTTCTTATTAATATCCCGTCAGGAGTTGCCAATGGCTTTCAAGTAATTGATAAATCTGCAATTTATATATATTTGCAAAATACTTTTTACGGTGATTTTGATCAATTTACAGTTACTCCTTACGATGAATGTTTGTCAGGAGCCTTTGACTTTTCATCTGAAATTATAATTTCTTCAAGAGATAGTGATAGAAACAAAACTTTAGAGAATGTAAATCATTTATATTAGTGATTTATAAAAAGAATGGTTAATATTAAATACTGATCCCAAAAATTAATATATAGATATTTTCTTATGCGAATTAATAGAAGTTATATAAACTATACCTATTAACATTTAAGATAAGTAATTTGAAGTTTTATTTATATGGAATTGAAAATAGATCATTCTAATTAATAGTTCATGAAGTTTAGGTAAAGAATTAATTTTTAAACTATTAAAAACTTCTAATAAAAAAAAAGCAGAATGAATTTGGTTTTAATTATAGAATTCCAGATATCGAGGCATCATTAGGGTTAATTCAATAAAAAATATTAGATAAAATATAAAATGCAAGGCATAATTTGCATAAAAATTACAATTACTTTTTGATGAATGCCTTTTGATTTATTAAACATACCTGATTATACAAAGTCATCAGGCCATTTAACTTTAATTTGATTGAATAAAGAATTAACAAATAAACATACTTTAATTTACAGTAAATAAAGAGAAAACAATATAGAAGACCAATTACATTATATTCAAGTAAATACTCAGCCTTACTTTTGATTGTTTTATAATTAATAGAGGGCCTTTTGCAAAGGTCCTATAGTCCAACTAATTAATACAAAACTGCTTAAGCTTACTATATAAGTAATTCTAAAAAATCCATTATTTTTAAAAATATAAAGACTACTTAAAAAAATAAATGGTAAGTAATTTAAAAACAATCTTTCACCATAAACGGCACCATTAGTCATAAAGAAAGCTATTATCAGGCCAGGGTAAAATAGGCTTAATAATTTAATATTATCTGGTATAATCTTTCCTTTAATGTATATCAACGTAGAGTGTATTATTAAAAGAAATAAAATAATATATTTAAGATCTATTCCTGGATTACCTGTAGTAGAAAAATTATTAGTTATATTTATATAAGTTACTATAGAGGAAAATAAAATAAAAGCTAAAGTTATTTTAAAAATTTTATTCCTTAAAATTTTAAGTTCTTTTAATTGCTTTATAAATAGAAGAAAAGGACTTATCTTATGCAAAAATAGACCTATCATAATATAAATTGTATTTATAAATTTATTATTTGTGAATAAAGTAAGTATAAGAAAAATATTCACAGCTATACCTTGTCTAACTATATTTAATGATGTTAGTAGATGGCTCCATGAGAATGATAATAGAATTATTATTAAGATTTTATAAATTGGAAAACTATTTTTAAATCTTTCAGAAAGAAATCTGCTATAAAATATAAATTGTAAAATTGATGCAATAAATGCCCCTATCCAAATTTTCTCGTAATGCAATATAGACAGAAGATAACCAACCTTGTCAAATATACTTCCATAAATATTCCCAAAAATATATGCTTTATAGTAATCGCGGCCGTATCCAAAAAATCCTATCGAAATAAGTAATGAGAAAATAATTGCATATAAATTAATAAATAAACTAGAAATTTTCATTAAAACTTAGATAGTCTATTTTTTAATTTATAGGGAAGAAATGCTACTAATAAGCAAATTATCGTACCCCTTAAAATCCAGATTGGTTTATAAAAATTATTTGTACACAAGTTTCTACATAATTTAGACCTTATTAGTATATTAATATTACTTCTGATAGAAAATAAAGCTTTGATTCTCTCTTTTAAACCCATCTTAATAACCATTGGATTTAGACTAGTCTCAAATTTGTCAGAAAGTACTTCAGCTTTAACACAATAATATAATCCAATCTTATTTGATATTTTCCAGGAATAATCGTTATCACTTGCATATAGTGGAAAATCTACATGATTAAGAAGACCATATTTTATTGGGAAAGATACTGGAAAGGTTAAGCCTCTGCCATTCGAGTAGTCAATCTTAAAATAATTATTCTTGTATTTGTCGATCTTGTCCTCTATATTTATTGAACTACCAATTATTTTATTCTTAAAAAGAAAACCAGCAGGTAATAGATCATTTGTTTTAAAATCTCTATTCCTAAAAATCAATCCTTTATTTTTATTATTTAAACATATATTATGAAAATCTTGGCTTACAAAACAATCACTATCTAAGAAGCAAATATTACCTTTCTCTTCTTTATTAAGAATTAATTTTATCCCAATATTTAACGCTTCAGTATAAAAGACATCATCATTACCTTTAATTATATTGATATTATCACAAAGAAATTTTGATGATTCTTTATAGGTTTCTAAATCATGGCAATACAGGAAAAGTTCAGAAGTTTTTTTAGGAAATTCCTTAGTAAAATGTTTTAGAAAGCGATTTGCAATTTTTATATCTTTATAAATAGTTGAAATATAAAATACTTTCATTTAAAAAAAATTTGTCTTTTGAATTCTAACCTAAATTATCAAACTTAATCTTACAATTTTTACCAAAGTACTCTTTTTATTTAATTTAATTTATATAAGAAATATAATTTTAATACACTATAATCCACTTCTTAAAGATGTTTTCTAGGAATTAGAAGAACCAGAGAGAAATGAAAAGTATGGTATTAAATAATTTTTTAATCCAACAAAACTTACAAGTATTGAAAATATAATACAAATAAATAATACAAATAAATAATACAAACTCAAAAACAAAAATTGAATTTATTTAATATATTATAAGCTTGAAACTAATTTTATAAAATATTTTAATTTTTTTAATTATGAAATATCTAAATTTTCACACTTCATTTTATTTTTAAAAATTTAAATATTTATTAATTTGGTAATCTTTAACATTTTTTGATTTAG
>MDTB01234593.1_pt1 | contig 24327 bp, 13 predicted proteins | sample 811161 | NCBI WGS metagenome assembly MDTB01 (sample SAMN05326650, study PRJNA326480) | marine metagenome | isolation source: seawater | place: Mediterranean Sea | collected 2009
GACTATGTGAAGAGTGAGATAAGTGAGATCAAATTCCTACTCAAGCAGATAGTGAAGTCCAATGACAGCAATTCTTAGAAATGTACCAAAGACATTTACCTTTGAAGATCAAAGGGTAGAACTTAATGAGTTAGCAGTTGATGTATTTAATCTTCAACAGTCTAATGTAAATATTGTTGTTAATAAAAATAATCCAGGTACTGCTGATCTTACATATGATGCTGAGACTGGTGTATTAGACTACACACCACCAGACCTTAGTAGTTATTTGACAGGATTTACAGAAAGTGATCCTACTGTTCCTGGTTATGTAAAGAGTATTACTCAACAGAATATTACTGATTGGAATGAAGCACATGGATGGGGTGATCATTCATTAGAAGGTTATCTAAAAGGAATTGGTGCGTTTAATCTTAATGCACTTCTTGATGTTAAGTATACAGGTACTCCTTCAGATGGAAATGTTATAAGGTGGTCTGATGTTGGAGCAACGGGAGCTGGTTGGTATTTAGATAGCACTTTCGTATCATTAACAAGTTTTGATGTTAATACATCAAATACACCTAATGCTGGAGGTGCATTAAATTACGATCAACAGACTGGTATATTTGAATTTACACCAGCAGAACAGTATGATTTACCTGTTGCTGGTGTTACTGCTGCTGGTACACTTGGTGGAGTTAAAGTTGATGGAACAACAATAACTATAGATGCCACTACTGGTGTTATTAGTGGTGCTGCTCAAGGTACTCAAGTAACTACTGATGATACTCCACCAGCAAACCCCAATGATGGAGATCTTTGGTGGAAGTCAAATGAGGGTCAATTAAAGATCTGGTATCAAGATGTAAATAGTTCTGCTTGGATTGACACAGGAGGTTCTAGAGGTACTGGAACTGGTGGTAGTGGTGGAATAGGTCTTGGAGATCTATCAGTTGTTAAACCTAACCCAACTGCTTCTAGTAGTGGGGATGTTACATACGATAGTTCAAATGGTCAGTTTACATATACTCCACCAGATTTAACTGCATTAACTATCTCTTGGCAATATGCTGATATTGGTTCTTTCCCAGTTGTAAGTTCTCAGAACGCTGGTGATCTAGCTTATTCAGTTGCTAACACAGCTTTATATTACTCTGATGGTAATAGCTGGACAACAAATAGAATAGTAACAACTAATAGTGGAACTTCTTCAGATTTCCAGACATTACTTTCAAATTATCAGTTATCATATACATTAACCACAGAAGATCATAGTGGTGGCAGTACTACTCAAAATGATGCAAGGAAAGTTATAAAACTTGCTGACAATGAAGGTAATACTAATACATTTGTATTACATGCTTCTACAGGATTAACAATAGGAAAAGCACAGAACCAGTGGAATAAAGATGAAATTACATTAACTGGTGTAGTATATGATTATGGAATTTCTGCTGAAGAAGATGCTGCACCCAACGATACTATATTCAAATTAACAGAAACTGTATCTGGTGATACAGACGAGATTAAATTTGCTGGTGCTGGCGGTATATCAGTAGAAAGAACTGATGCTAGTACTATAACATTTAGAGCACCCACACAAACGGTGACTCAGTATACTGATGATATGGCAAAGGATGCTGCTGCTACTTCTTTGCTTAATGGTAGTCATACTAATGTACAGGTTACTTATGATAGTGTTAATAGAGTAGTCAACCTTAACGCCAGTAACAATAATAATGGTGGTGGTAGTGTTACTTATGATCTTCAAGGTGGTAACACAAATTCAAATAATGCTACCATAAATTTAGTACCTAGTTCAGGAGTAACTGATACTGTAGAAATTGCTGCTGGAAATAATCCATTTGATTCTACCAGCAATAACACAACTACAATTGATTGGGATGCTAATGATTCTAAGATAACTATTGGAACTACTGCACCTATACAACCAGATTGGTCTCAGACTGATAATACAAAATTAGATTTTATTAAGGCAAAACCAACACTTTCAACTGTTGCTGAGAGTGGTGATTACGATGACTTAACAAATAAACCTACTATACCAGTTGGTATTAATGATCTTGATGATGTTGATACTGTAACTACTGCACCAAATGGCGGTGATGTATTGAAGTGGGTTGCTGCTAATAATAATTGGGAACCTCGTGCTGATGAATCAGGATCAGGTGGATCATCTACTCTAAGTGGTCTTGATGATACTGATATTGATGGTGCTACTTTAGCAAATGGAACTGAGACTGCATTACAGTACAATACAACTACTACTAAATGGGAAAACGTAGCTTCTGCTACTATTCCATCTATAGAAGATAAGCAAGGCACTAGTGCTAGTATTGATGATAATGACCGTGGTGAATTGGAAATAACTGGTTATCCAGGATATGTTCTTTATAAAATTGCTGTTAGTGCTGAAGCATGGGTTAGAGTTTATTGTGATAATACTTCTAGACAAGCAGACGTTAACAGGAGTGAAGGTAACGATCCTCTTCCTGGTAGTGGTGTGATTGCTGAAGTTAGAACTTACGGATCAGGACTTGGACAATTAATCACACCTGGTGTTATGGGGTTTAATAATGATAACCCAAGAGCTAATACAATATACCTATCAATAAATAATAGAAGTGGTAGTGCAGCTGCTATTACCGTAACATTAACACTACTAAAAATTGGGGAATAAAAAATGTCTGTGCGTACTGAACATGTTGATGTATATAATGGAGATACTGGTTGGAACAGAGGTCATGTTATGGACGCTCTGGAAGAAGTATTTGAAAAATTAGGATGGAATTCTGGAACACAAGAAGATGGTGTTCCTGTTGCTTGTCTTGCACCAGGTCAAACTACTGCTGACGCACTTCCATTTACTAATGAAGATATAAATTATCCAAACAATAGTGAGGCATGGACTAAGTGTGGTGGTGGTTTGGTTACTGAAGTTGGAAGTGTAAGAAAGTATTATTATTTAACTGATGATGGAACCAGTTATTTATTTGCACCAGAAGCACTTCCCAATGCTCAATGGATTGATACTACTAATGATACTATAGTATGTAATACTGGAATTCCATTTGAAACAGAAGATGAAGTTGTTTATGCACCTACTGGAGGTGTAGGAACAGGAGTAATTCCTGATCTTACTGAGAATGCAACATATTATGTAATTAAAATTGATGCTTTCAATATGAAATTAGCAGCATCTCAAGCAGATGCTGCAGCTGGAACTGCTGTTGATTTAACTAATAGCGTATATTTACAAAGTCCTAAAAGATTTAGAGGAGTAGCTGTAGCAAATCCAACTTTTACTGTTAATGTTGGAGATATATTTGATATCACATTTGGTACTAGTGCTGGAGCAGGTACATTTAATTTTTTAAATACTGTAAATGGTTCTGATTATGCTGCTGATAGAGTTTTAAATTCTGACAATTGTAGTTCAGGTGGTTCAGCACATAATAATCTACCCTATGGTGATGGTACTAGTGCTTCGCCTTTTATTTGGGGTACTGCTTGGTGGAATCAAACAGAAGATGAACCACCTCACCCTAATAGAACTGATATAGGATATCAGGGATTATACAGTTACGGATATGCTAGTGATACTGTTGCTACAATGAAAGGAACAGTAATTATTAATCCTTCTCCATGTAGTAATAGTAGTCATAGTAATTACTATAAATACACGGTCAATGGAGCAACTGCTGATGCTAATCCAAATAATTCTGGTACAGGAAGAACAGATTTAAAATTAAGAATATATCGTAATGTTTACAGTACTTATGAACGTGAAGTTTGTGCGATAGCAATTCAAAATAAAGCAGTTAACTGGCAGAATGGTGATGAATTTACAATACCTGGTGATCAAATAGGTGGTGCTACTCCTGCGAATGATATTACATTTGGTACTAATCAAGCAGAGCAAACTTCTGGTGCTAACGATGGAACTCCTAGCATTGTAGTAACTAGTTTAGGTGCTGGTAGTAATATGTACCAAAAGCATCCAGATGGTAGATTTGGTATTTTAAGATTAGAAAATGATACTAGATCCGCAACACAAAATCCAGTAACTAAGAATTTTGGAATCACTTACTGGGGATTCTCTATGTCTGATCAATTAGATAGGATCAGAGTAAACTGTGGTCCTGACTGGAACTATGTGAATAGACTTGGTACTAATGCTACTGGTGATGTAAGTAGTAGTGGTGGTAATACACAACTTGGTTATTTTCATGGTGACATGGGATTAGATGTTCAAAATGGAGCAAATTATTGTTATACATCAACAACTAATTCAACAGTATATTTTGACCAATATTATATTGCATACGGATCATCTACAACAAATTATCCATTAAGAATTAATTTTTATGCAGCACAAGCACCAGATGATGATAATTTTGTAGTTATACAATTTACTCAATTAGTTAATCAAAGATATATTCCTTGGTGGACTTTTACTTTACACAAAGGTTTAAATTTTGGTGCAAATGTTTGGGATTTGGATTATGTGTGGAATGGAACAATGACCAACTACAGAACGTCACATATGGATAACTGGAATGGTACAACACACGATGATTACATTTATACTCAGTACATAACTCCTGATTACTCTTACAGTCCTGGCTCTACTACTGGACAAGAAGAACCAGTAGTGTCTAACTCAAAAGCAAGAGAAGCTTCTTACGGGTTTACAAGAAGTCAAGATGATGAAATTGATTATAGAACATATTATAAATGTAATATAGATTGTAGTTCTAGTTATAACAATGCTTACATACAGACTTATTTTAGAGATAGTGATTTTGATAAAATAGATCAATCTTGGGATGCTACGTATAGATGGTTTGAAGGTGATAGACAAAAAAGACTGGCAACACAGACCGATTATTATAGACCAATTAAAGGAATACCTATAACAAATAGATTTGCACCTTGTCCTTTTTATATGCCAGATAGTTTTGTGATGATACAAGCTGCTGTGCAGCCTGGTAAAACTCATTTTAGACCAGGTGATATTGTTGAAATTTCTACTTCGGAAAAATATACTGTTATTGTTGCGGATCAAACATTTGATCAACAAGGATTAGATTGGATTAGTGGTAATACATCCAGAGGAATGTTATTCTGTGCTAGGAGAGCAATCTAATGTTACTACTTTCCCGTAATTTTTCAAGAGATTTTATAATCAATAATGATTGGACTACCTATCAAGATTTTTCTCCTACATATCCCCTTGAGCATATATTTGACGGTACTACAACATCTTATGCTAGAGGATCGGTTATTGATAGCACAACATCTGTAAAGCTTGATGCTGTTACTTTAACCTCACCTTCTAATTATGTTAAAGGAATAGTAGCAGAGAAATTTGAAGTGTATTGTCCAGGTGCTACTACTGGATATATTGTTACTGGTACTGCTGTAAGTGGTACTGGAACAGCATTGCAAAATGGTGTTACTGCTGATACTTGGTCTGATCTTGATTTTAATGGAGAATTAAAATCTATAACATTAATTGGTAATAATAGTCAAGCTCCAAGATTAGGTGCTATTAGAATTAATGGTACAACTATCTTACAGGATGATATGATTTTTGTTGAATCACATCATGATCTTACAGGAGATATAGTAGATGGTAATGGTAATCCTATAGATAGAGCAGTTGATGCATTTGATACTTCCAAATATACGGTAGCAACTACTAATAATAATGTTGATCCAGTATTTAGTTCTGTGGCTAGAGCTGTAGGAGTACCACCCGAAGGAACTACTTATATTTTCAATAAGTTAGGTAGTCCCGTTAGATTCCCTCTACAAGGAAGAAGACCTGCTTACGGTCTTAAATATCCTAGAGGAAACTACAATAAATAACAAAAATAGTGTATTAGAATGGCATTAGATTTTCCAAGTGCTCCAGATCCAGGAGATACCTTTTCAGCTGTCGGAAAGACATGGAAGTGGGATGGAATTACATGGAAACTTGAAGGACTTAATAATGACTACACACTATCAGCACAAGATGGAAGTAGTACTAAAAAACATATAAGGTTATCAAACACAGTTGATACTTATGATGTAACTTTAGTTGCTGGACAAAATATTACTTTAAACAGAAACGTCAATGAGATTGAGATAGTTTCTAGTGGTGGAAGTGGTGGAAGTGGCAGTTCAACTTTTACTGGACTTAATGATACACCATCAACATTTACTGCTGATAAATGGATTAAAGTTAATTCTGCTGGAAATGCTCTTGAATGGGTTAATGAACCAGCTGGAGATAATACAACATACGGATTAGAAGCATCTCAGTCTGGAAATAATCCAATAATACGTTTAGCAGGTTCTGATAATACCGATTCTGATATTACTCTTTCTGCTAGTGGTGGAATAGATTACTCTGTAAATATTGGTACTAAAAATATACAGATTAGTAGTCCTGAGAATATTAGTGATCTTGGTGATGTTAATATTGTTGGACAACCTTCTAATAATGCCATACTGAAATTTAATCTTGCAACACAGAAGTGGATGCTAGGTTCTGATAATGTTTCGGGTGGTGGAAGTGGAGTTGGTAATTTACAACAGGTAACAGATCAGGGAAATACAACTACCAATAGTATAACCACTCAAGGTCTTGCTATGGGATCTTTTGATGGTGCAAATAATAAAATTACATTAGGTGATAATTCTGAGGCTAGTTTTTTCTATCAACAATCATCATCAGAATTTATAACACAAGTTAATAATGGAAATGATTGGTTAATACAAATTACACCAAGTGGATCATTTAAGGTTCATGGTTATCAATCAACAGAGATGATTGTTGCTGGAGATAATGGTACTAAACTCTATCATAAGAGTGGTGGAGTTGTTAATCCAGTATCTTCCTTAAGACTTGAAACTACTATTCTTGGAGCAAAAGTAACAGGTGAATTAGAAGCTGGTGGAAACAAGTACCCTATAAGCACAGGGAATCCAAATGAAGTCCTTATGACCAATGGAGCTGGTCAGTTAAGTTGGACAGCTCAAACAGGTGGTGGTGGTTCTACATCTCCTGCTGGTTCTGATACACAGATACAATTTAATGATAGTGGTTCTTTTGGTGCAGATGGTGGTTTAACATACACAAGAATAGGATTTGGTTCTCCTTCATTAACAATAGGTGATGGTAACGATGGAGATTGTTATTTTGACGTAATTGGTGGTTCATCTCCTAATGGTTCTGATAAGAAGATTCAGCTTAGAAGTACAGATACCTATGCATATCTTTACGCTTCTTGTGATGGTGATTTTCATATAGAACATAATAGAGATCCAGGATTAAGAACAGCAGGAGCATCTATCAAAATAGGTGCAGTGGGAGATCACAATGCTAAGTTTGTATTAGACGGTGAGAGCATTTTATCTTATGCTGGAGTTGAAACATTTAAAACTGCTGATGGTGCTGTTAAGATTATTGGTGGTATCTTAGATAAAGATAATGACTTAGGTAATCCTGGACAAATTCTTTCTTCTACTGGAACTCAGTTAAATTGGATTGATGCTCCTACTGGAAGTGGGGGAACTGGAACTGCACGTGGTGTCTATGTACCAGAGGTAGATAAGACAGCAACTAGTACTACTGCTGTATATACAAATAATGATCAGACAATTACATTTCCTGTAGATGGATCTTCAAATTATTGGAAGGATGTCAAGTTTAAGGAACTAGAACACGACAAAGTATACGAATTTAAATATACAGGACAATCAACTGGTACTGGTGCTTATTGGGGATGGTTTATATCAGATAATAACGCAGTTGGAGTTGATGGTTCTAGTACTATTGATAGTAATGGTCAAATATCAGAGAATATAAGAACTACGTATGGAACTAGTGATAGATGGATTTGTTATAATGCTGATCACGACAACTCAGGAGATAATGGATCTGTTGCTGGAGATACTTGTAGCCCACAAAGCTTTTATACTGGAGGTGGTTATGTTAATTGGGCTAATCCCCAGTCTGATACTGATGTTATTAATACGTGGCATATCGTCATTGACATGCCACGCAGAAAGGTTTGGGTTAAGCAATACTATAATGATAATACAAGTTACAAAAATGGACCTAGTTTAGGTCCATATAAATGGAAAGGTATAGCAAGTGAGATGGGAACAGAGAAGTGTGATCCTACTGACCCTACTTCTTCATGTACGTTCGCACTAAATGATCCTTATGAATATTCAGGTGGATCTTACGGAACAAATAAGTATTACTTCAACTTCGGTTGTTTCGTTGAGATGGGCGGTACTGGTACAGTTACTGTTGAAGAGATACCAGAAAAATATAGTGCTTTCCGTGATATTGGTGGTGGTAGTAGTAGTGGAGGTGCTACTACTTTCTTAGCATTAACTGATACTCCAAATTCATATGATAACGAGAAGTGGTTGAGATCTACTACTAGTGGTTTAGAATGGGTTGCTGCTCCTACTACTGGAGAGGACAATGTTAAGTCTGATTGGGACGCAACTTCTGGTGATGCAGAAATTCTTAACAAACCAACTAATGTATCTGAATTCACTAATGATGCTGGATACAAAACTACCGATTCAAATACAACTTACACAATTGATCTTAATCAAAGTGGTAATACTCCAGTAGCAGATGAAGTTAAGTTTGTATTGACTGATAATATTGGTGGAACTGATGTTGTTAGTTTAAAAGCAGGAACTGATATTGAATTTGAGGGTTTAAATGCAAGTGGTGGTAGTGAAATTACTATTAAATCTACTGCTGCTAGTAATAATGTAACCAAGTTTACAGATCTAAGTGACACACCAGCAGCAATGTCAAGTGCTGCTGGCATGTATTTGAGGATAAATTCAACTGAGAATGGTATAGAGTATGCTAATGTAACTTCAGGTGGAGGTGGCGGCCTTCAAAATATTGTAGAAGATACAACTCCCCAGTTAGGTGGAAATCTTGATGTAAATGGAAAATCAATTACTAGTCCTACTGGGACAATGTATATTGATGCATACAATATTATTTTCAGAGATACTTTTAATGGGTCAAGTAGTTATAAATTTGCAGAATTTAATTATGCTGGACCAACTACAGTAAAACTTTACGGTGGATTAGCAGAAAGATTTAGAACAACTCAATCTGGATGTAAGGTAACAGGTGAATTGGAAGTTACTGGAGATGCTACTGCTAATTTGTTCATAGGTGATCTTCAAGGAAATGCTGATACTGCAACTAATTTGAATACGAGCAGTGCAAGTAAGCAATTATTATATCAGATTGATGGAACAACTACAGGACTGTTACCTGCTGGAACATCAGGATGGATTTTACAAAGTCAAGGTTCAGGTAATGCACCAGCTTGGGTAGAAAATACTGCTAGTGGTAGTTTTACAGATCTTAGTGATACTCCTAGTTCACATGATAATGGTAAGTGGTTAAAATCAAATGGTAGTAATCTTGTTTGGGCTGATGAACCTCAAGGACTTCCACAAGGAGGATCTTCATTAACTGGAAAGATACTTAGACATGATGGAACCGAATGGGTTATTGCTGATCTAATTGCTGGTGGTGGTATTGATATTGAAACTACTAATAATACCTTCACTATAAATGGAATGCTCGTATTGCAGATGCAATCTTTTTCTGGAACAGGTTATCATTATCCTCACGCAAAAACCAAAGGTTTATTAGTTGTACTTGTTGGTGGTGGAGGTGGATCTGGATCTGCTACAGGTAATTCTTCATTCAGTGCTGGTACTGGTGGAGGTGGAGGTGCTGCTGCTGCTGTTTATTTCTATACTAGAGACCAGTATACAAATGCACAGAACCAAGGTGGATATTATAGTTGTGGTTCAGGTGGTGCAGGAGGAGTTGGTCAAAATGATAATGGGGATGATGGAGATGAAAGTACCCTACAGGTATCGGGAACTGGACCTACGTTAAGAGCTTCAGGTGGTAAGGGATCTGCTGGAACAGGTCCAGGTAACTATAGTTATGGTGGTGTTGGTGGATCACATCCTTATGGTGGTGGTGCATGGCCACATCACATTTGTTTTGGTGTTGCTGGAGGACATTCAACAGGGTATGGTGCTAATGCTAAAGAAGGCGAACCAGGAATTACTAATGCACCAGGATGTGCTGGTGCTAACTGGGGATCAGGTGGAGGAGGAATTAAAAGTAATAGTGGAAATACAAATAATGGTAACAGTGGTGTTGGTGGACGTATTGACATCTACGAATTCTAGGAGGTATTATGATTGATTATTCAAATAAAGATACTAAAACTTTTGCTGTTGTTAAAGACGGCAAAGTAATAAAAAAAGTTATGCTTGAGAAAGAGAGTGATTACAGTCCTGAGACTGGAGAAACTCTTGTAAATATTGAAGGGCAAAATATTAAAAAGGGTTCTAGTTATGATGGAACTACATTTTCATATACACCACCTGGATTTACTAATGAGCAAAATCTTAAATTTCTCAGAGATAGAAGAAATGATTTATTAACAAAGTCAGATTGGACTCAGAGTAGAGATGTGACATTATCTAATGATTCTGCGTGGCAGACTTATAGACAAGCATTGAGGGATCTTCCATCTAATACTGTTGATTCATCAAATCCAACATGGCCTACCGAGCCATCTTAAACTAAATATCATCATAGGGATGGAATAAAGTAATGCCACAGCTGATTAATGTTGCGAAAACCGATACCTTTGAAGAACAAAGGACAAAGATTAATAATCTAGCAGCAGACGTTTATAATTTACAAACTCAATCTGGAGCTACTGCTTTCGTAGCTCTTACAGATACACCTATAACATTCACAGCAGATAAGTGGATACGGGTAGATTCGTCTGGGAGTTCTTTAGAATGGTTTGATGGTATAACAAAACTTAGTGAACTAACAAATGATGTTGGATACTTAACTTCATTTACAGAAACAGATCCTACTGTTCCTGGTCATGTAAAAAGCATTACTACACAAAATATTGCAGACTGGAATGAAGCACATGGCTGGGGTGATCATAGTCAAGCAGGTTATTTAACTACAGATTCAGATACCACATACACAATTGATCTTATTCAAAGTGGTAATACTCCAGTAGCAGACGAATTTAAATTACAATTAACTGCTGGTGGTTCTGGTAGTGGAACTGATATTATTAGTTTCAAAGCAGGAACTGGTATTGAATTTGAGGGTTTAAATGCAAATGGTTCTGATGTTACTATAAAATCTACTGGTGGTGGAAGTGGTGCAACAACACTTGCTGCTTTAACTGATACCACAATACCTGGAACTATTACAACTGGTCATGTTCTTAAGTGGGATGGAACTACATGGGGTCCAGCACCTGACTCAACATCTACTAGTGGTAGTGGAATTGCTCTAACAGATATTAGTGTTGTTAAACCAAACCCTGCTGCTTCTGGAAATGGTGATCTTACTTATAATGATGTAAGTGGTCAATTTACATTTACTCCAGCAGATGTACCTTTTAATTTAAGTCAACTTAATAATGATGTTGGATTTATAACTGGATATACAGAAACAGATCCTACTGTTCCATCTCATGTAAAGGGTATTACTGCACAACAAGTAACTAATTGGGATGAAGCACATGGATGGGGTGATCATTCTACCGAAGGTTATTTAAAAGGAATTGGTTCTCTTAGTATTGGTGCTCTTTCTGATGTTGATACAACTGGTGTAGCAAACAACAAAATTCTTAAACATAATGGAACCTCTTGGGTAATAGCAGATGATAATGCTGGTAGTGGAGGTACTACAATAAATTCTTTAGGTGATATTAATGATGTATCTATTAATAATGTTCAAGGTGATCAACTTTTAAAGTGGGATGGTAATAATTGGATTAACTTTACTTCTGGTTACTTAACTTCATTTACAGAAACAGACCCCACAGTACCTGCTCATGTAAAGAACATTAGTTCAGCTAATATTAGTAATTGGAATGATGCTCATGGATGGGGTGATCACAGTACAGAAGGATACTTAACTACAGAATCTGATCCTACTGTTCCATCTCATGTGAAGGGTATTACTACTGGAGATATTAATAGTTGGAATGCTAAGTCTGATGTATCAGCATTAAATGATCTAAGTGATGTTAATACAAGTGGTGTAGGAAATGGCAAGATTCTTAAACATAATGGAACTTCTTGGGTAATTGGAGATGATACTACAATTAATACTCTTAACGATATTGGAGATGTTAATGTTGGTACTACTATAACTGATGGATATGTTTTAAAATGGGATAATACTAATACTCAATGGGTTGCAGCAGCAGATTCTAACACTACTTCTAACACATATGTTACATACTTAAACGGACAACCTAGATGGTCTGAACAAACAGCAGCAAACAATTATCAAGAGGTTATAAGTTATCAAACAGCTACTAATAGTGGACCTGGTGGAGTTGATTTGTGGGCTTTATGTGATGGTAATGGTGGAACATATGTGAACATGGGATGTGGTCATGCTGACATGAGCTTTCTGTGGTTATCACAAGCTGCATTAACAGACGTAGTTAAAATTACAATTGGATTTGATGGTCATGGTTGGATAGGATATGGTAGTAACAGTGGAATAAGTACTGACTCTGCTACTCTGTTGAGAGTTGATAATGGACAAACTTATGGTGCTAATGGAGTTACAGGTTCACCTACAGAAATTATACTATATGATAATAGTACACCAATATACAGTGGTCAATTACAAACTCTAACATTTGTTGAATATCCAGATGCAAATGGTACTGGTGGTAGTAACAGAGGTGCAGGATCAAGATGTCATGTTTATTACTTCAAGATTACAAGATCAGTTGATAATGTTTTAACTGAAATTACATATACTCCTACTAGTGCAGGTGGTGGAGGAGGTATTTCTCTATCAGATCTTGCTGTTCTAAAACCAAATCCTACTGCTAGTGGAAATGGTGATCTAACATATAGTAGTATTAATGGTCAGTTTACATATACTCCACCAGATTTGTCAGGTATACCCAATGCTTCCAAGATATCACAATGGGATACCGCTTATGGATGGGGTGATCATAGTACTGAAGGATACTTAACTTCATTTACAGAAACAGATCCTACTGTTCCATCACATGTAAAGAGTATTACTCAAGCAAATATTAGTACATGGAACTCAGCTTTAACTTCATATACAGAAACAGATCCCGTTTTTGTTGCTTCTGCTGCATATAATATTAATTCATCACATATTACTAATTGGGATACTGCTTATGGGTGGGGTGATCATAGTACAGAAGGATACTTAACTTCATATACAGAGACTGATCCTACTGTACCTAGTCATGTAAAGAATATTACTGCACAGGATATTACTAATTGGAATAGTGCAGGATCTTCTGGAATTACTTTAGCAGAAGCTAGACAAGGATTATCAATAAATGGTACTAACGGATCTGCAACTGCTACAGGTGGAATTTCTTATGATGATACAACAGGTATCTTCACATACAGTCCACCAGATTTATCAGGTATACCTAATTCTTCTAAGACAGCACAATGGGATACTGCTTATGGATGGGGTGATCATAGTGCTGCTGGATACTTAACTTCATTTACAGAATCTGATCCTACAGTACCTGCTCATGTAAAGAGCATTACTTCAACTAATATTTCTAATTGGAATTCTGCTTATGGATGGGGTGATCACAGTGCTGCTGGATATACAAGTAACTCTGGTACTGTAACTAGTGTAGGACTTTTAGGAGGTACTGGAGTAACAGTAACCAATAGTCCTGTAACATCATCTGGAAATATTAATATTGAGTTGGATGCTAATCTAAATGATCTTAATGATGTTAATGTTGGTACTGCTCAAAGTCGTACACAGAATACTTATTTGAGGTGGACTGGTTCTCAGTTTGATCTTGCATCAGTAAGTAGTGGAGGTGGAATTGCTCTAACAGATATTAGTGTTGCTTCACCACACCCATCTGCTTCTGGTAATGGTGATCTTTCTTATAATGCTAGTAATGGAGAGTTTACTTATACTCCAGCAAATGTACCAACAAATGTAAGTCAACTTACTAATGATAGTGGATTCGTGACTAGTGAATCCGATCCTGTATTTTCATCACATGCTGCTAGTAATGTAACAACGACTAAGATCTCTAATTGGGATACTGCTCATGGATGGGGTGATCATAGTCAGCAGGGATATCTAACTTCTGCTTCAGCACCTTCAGGAGTTCCTTCTGGTACTATTGTTATGTACAACAGTGGTAGTGCTCCTTCTGGATGGGCTGTGTGTGATGGATCAAATGGAACACCTGATTTAAGAGGTAGATTTATTGTTGCTGCTGGTGGAAGTTATAGTGGTACTGGTGGTAGTGCTGATGCAGTAGTTGTATCTCACAGTCATGGATATTCATCCTTTAGTAGTACTGGAGATCATACTCATAGTGTAAGTCAAAGTAGTACTAATGTAAGTAACCAAAGTAACCATACTCACCCTACTGGAAACTATTCTGTAAGTAATGCCAGTGGTGGATCACATTCACATTCAGTTGATTTTGATACAGATGAAGGTGGAAGTCACACTCACCATGCTAACATAAGTGGTACTACAGATAACCAAAGTGCTAACCACACTCACACAATGGATACTTCTGGTTCTGGTTTTGGAGGAGGAGGTCACGCTCACACTCAAGATGCAAGATATCCTGGTTATGATAGTGAGGATAGTGAGACTGGATGGGGTTATTCAACTTCGTGGAGTGTCGGGACTAAGTCTTTTGGTGGAAGTAGTGGAAATCACAGTCATAGTCTTACACATGCTACTTTAGGAATTAGTGAAAACCACACTCATTCAATGAACTGGAATGTTCTTACAAGTCCACCTTTGACTTATAGTTATCATGATCATGGACTAAGTGGTAATACAAGTAGTGAAGGTACTGGAAGTCATAGTCATCCTTTCAGTGGTAGTAGCGGTGGTGCAGGTTCACATAGTCATAATATTACTATGTCCTTCACTGAAACATCTACAGGAGATCACACACATAGCTTTAGTATAGATTCTCAAGGTCAGTCTGGATCAGGTAAGAACTTACCACCATACTACACTCTAACCTATATAATGAAGTTGTAATAGTAATGTGAAAAAAGAATGGTATCACCATTTCCATCGTGCTCATAGTGGATTTCATGGTAATTGGTGTATAGATAAGTGGAATATTGAAGAGACTCATTATCTCTTCATGGAAGATATATTACATTTACTTACAGATGATGTAATACAATCAATTAGTTTAAAAGATATTGCATGGAAAGATAAACATTTATTCCCTTTGCCATGGCCAAAAGACATTGATCTTAGGTATGAAGCAGCAGATACAAAATATCCAGGTATAATACTAAGTAATGCTTTTAATCCATTTGATAATAAGTATCGTATGGTTGACGGTAGACGTAGATTAGTTAAGATGTTACTTGAACATAAAACTGAAGGTTTGTTTTATGTTCTTGATTTTAAAGATGTAAAGCAATTCTTTTTAAAAGAAGATAATGATCTAGTGAAAGAAAGAAGAAATTATGAATTTTCATCCTGATATAAATTTTGATTCTTTTATAAAAATTCATGATAATGCATTGACACCTGATTTCTGTAAGCACGTATGTGAGAGAATAGAATCTGATACTAGAAAATCTTTGGGTGTTATGGGAAGAGAAAAGAAAACAGATATAACAAAAAAGACTTCACTTGATTTACGTATTAGTTCATTACCTGATTGGGAAGAAGAAGATAATACAATATACAAATCAATGTCAAAATACATTGATAGTTATAGAGATGATTTAAAAGAGTCTACTGGATTTCCATATAGAATCGCAAATAATGAGGACTCCTATTCTGATTCTGGGTATCAAGTTAAGGTATATGATTCTAATGGATTTTATGATTGGCATGATGATTATCAAATTGATAACGAGTGTGGAACTAGATTGTTAACTTGCATTTGGTATTTGAATGATGATTTTGATGAAGGTGAGACCGAATTTTTTAATGGAACTTTAATCAAACCAAAGACAGGAAGATTACTTATATTTCCTGCAACTTGGATCTATATTCACAGAGGACGTACTGTTCTTGATGGGAAAAAATATATAGCGACTGGTTGGTATTTTCACAAATTTACTAAATAAAAAAAGTATTACCGAGTATTGATATGACTGATGAAGTTCATCAAAATTGGATTAAAATAAAAGAAGCAATGGAAGCACAGGAAAGAGGTTTACATACTGAATTCTATCAAAGAGCTTGTACGTGTGCTTTGAGAAAAGTTGATCCTGGTATACCTGGATACGATGAATACTATAATCATTTTATGACCTCTTTGGGAATCACCTAAATATTATTACACATTATCTTTTTTGATTACAATGGATCCAGCAAATTTACGTGTTGAATTTGAAAAACAAATTAAAGATGCTGATGGAAAAATTGCAGCAGCAGAAAATACTTTAACTCAATTAAAAGAGTATAAAACTAAACTTCTTGGTGGTTTAGAAACCTTGGATATTTTAGATCCAAAAGAAGAAACTGCACCACCTGCACCACCAGCAACTCCAACTGAATAAATACAAAATAGTCTAGGTAAGTAAATGGCAGCAATCCCCTTAAATCTATTATTGGAAAAAGGAACGGATTTTGATGCCACCTTTAATATCCAAAATGAAGATAACACAACACCTCTTAACCTGACTGGTTATACAGCAGCTGCTAAGATGAGACGTAGTTATTATTCAACAACTTCAACAGATTTTATTGTTGATTTTGTTGATCGTTATAATGGTATATTAAAAATTAGTTTAACCAATACTAGTACTTCTGCATTAGATCCAAGACGATATGTATATGATATTGTTTTGACATCTCCGCAAAGTATTAAGACAAGAGTTATAGAAGGTATACTTGAAGTAACTCCTGGGGTGACCTGATGCCAAAGTATAATGTATCAGTAAAATCTTCTAATTATCAGGTTCTTTCGGAACCTCAGAAGAAATATAATGTTGGCGTTAACTATGAGATACCTAGTAAGTATCTTCAGTATGGTAATGAGATACTCAATACTTCTAGTTGGATATTTAACGGAACCAATGTAGGGTTTCCTTTAATTGATCCAACAGGTGATCCATACACTCCCATTAATGATCAACAATTAATTGTTTGTATTAATGGATTAGTTCAAGTTCCTGGTATTGATTATAGTACTAGTGGAACCAATTTAATTTTTACTAATGCTCCTGGATCTACAGATACAGTATATGTTGTAGGTCTTTCTACAACTGCTGACCTCACAAGAACAATTAACTTTGTTGTTGACGCTGGTTCCGCACCCATGTCTTCTGGAGTTAAGGGTGATATGACATTAGATGTCACTGGTAAAATTATCAGTTGGACTTTAATTGCAGATCAGGAAGGTCAAGTACAATTTGATATTAAGAAATCTGATTATACAAATTTCCCCAATTTCTCTTCTATTTGTGGTAGTGAGAGACCACAGTTAGGTGATATAACCACAGGTGTTGAGGGAAGAATAAATAGAAATACAACTATTTCATCTTGGAGTCCCACTCTAAATTCTGGAGACATTCTACAGTTTGAAATTGTGTATGCCCTAAATATACAGAGGTGCGTAGTATCACTGAAGCTCGCACTGTAATATTATTATAAATAAGTTCATATAGGAAGAAAACACGAGGAGTTAAACTTAAATGGCACTGCTAGTTACCGACCAGGGTGAGATTGATTCACTCCGCACGTTATTAAACTCAACACATCAAATACCAAGGAACTTGGTTTTGAAACTCTACACAAGTAACACCACTCCATCTGAGTCGGATGTTCCTTCGGCACTAAATTATTTTGAACCATACAACGCAAGTAATGCTAGTGGTTACGGTTCTGCACCTACAACTGGTTATCCAGAAGTAGAAAATAATAGAGTGGAAGAAGATCAAGATTTCAGTCAACAATACGGTATATTACTTAATGGTAATCGCTGGAGTATTGACACCACTGTTGCTGCTGCACATACTACAACTGCTGATGGTACTTCTGGTACTTATTCTATCACAGTAGTGGATGCAAGCGATATTAAGAAAGGAGACTATGTAGAAGGTGCTGGTGTTCCTACAAACACTTATGTTGTTGATATTCAAGGATTGGTTCTTGAAATTAGTCAACAGTTAACTGCTGCTCTATCTACAACTGCTGTTTCATTCGGTAGAGGTCGTTCTACTGCTTCCTATCCTGAGAAAGTTTTCACTTTTGAATCTGCTGCTGGTGATGTTTACGGTTACTACTTAGCACGTGCAAATAACATGCCTGTAACAATACAGGGTGTTGTTGATGCAGCTGCAGCTTCTGCTGGTACTCAAATCACTAAGACTGGTACTAAGGGTGTTATCGGTAACAACTATATTAACCTTCTTGATGTTGATGTAACTCCATCAATTACTGCTGGTTCTTCTGGCACATTTGAAATTGCAGTTGATTCTGCTACTGGTATTGCTGCTGGACAACGTGTATCTGGTACAGGTATTGCTTCTGGATCAACAGTTGTTGGTGTTTCTGGTACAACAATTTATTTAAGTAAGGCACTTACAGGTGCTGCTTCTGGTACTGCTACATTTAAAGTTAATGTTGCAGAAGACCTAACTCCAGGAATGGCAGTTTCTCAAACAGCAACTCCAAATGGTGTTGCTGCTAATACAACAGTTGTTGGTATTGATTATGAGACAGTTACTGGTGAGATTGGACCTCGTGTTTATCTCAGTGAACTGTTGGTAGACAACATTCAGGTATCAAATGGTAACGATGCTGTTAAGTTTGATTTCTCTAAAGTAACAGCTACAGCACATGCTTTAAATCCAGGCGATGTTATTTACATTGCACAAGGTAGTTCAAGCACATTACCTGCTGCTCATTACACAGTATTTGAGACACCTGATGCTGATACATTCACTACAACTCCAGCACTTTCTGGAACAGGTGATGCGACTCTATACTCAAGTATATTCTTCGCAGAAAGATTTACAAATGGTCCTTATGCCATTCAGAACAATGGTGACCAAATCAAGGTTACTCTAAACGTCAGCCTAGACTGATTATACATAGAGTACACCCAGTCTATATTTTTTACTTTGTGGGGGTTGCATTTTGCGACCCCTTTTTTATTGGTCTATGTTCTATACTTACGAGTCAGGAGGAAGAGTCTCTAGACCTGTATTAGACTACAGGTCTGAGGTTTTGTCTGGCTCGTTTGCTGCTAGAGGTTTAGAAAGTTTTAAATTCAATCAAGGTCCAGCAGTACCACTCAGTGATATTAGTGGTACTCTTGCATATCATGCAGATAGTAGTATATACAACCTTGTAAGTCAGAGATCAGGATTAGGAATACTTAATGGTGCTCAGACATCACAACAAGATGTACCACCAGGATACGTTTTACATCAACCAGGTCCAATCTACTCATGGACAACTGATGAACTTGGTGGTAACGCCGATGATAATCGTATATTCATACCAGCACCAAGTAGAATATTATTCTTAAACAATGCTGAAGAAACTAAGTCATATAGTTATCATCCAGCAGTTATTGATCTGTATACCGAAGTTGACTTCGGATCAATAACTGATAATGCTGGTAATAATACAAGTAATAATGGTCTAGTTACAGACCTCAATGCAACATTAGTTGATTATGGTCGTGTTGTATATGTAACGACTGTAGAATCATTTGGATTTAGTAAGACACTTAATGCTGCTTCATGGAAGGCAACTAGTGCATGGGTAGGTTCGGGTAGATTAATATCATTTGGTAAGCAGACATCTCCTGCTGTATACGGTACTATCACTGACGGTAAGGTCAAACTTAGTGGTACTGCGGATGTTGATTATTCTCCTGCCATTGACGGCAGGGGAATTCTTCCGCTACAAGGAAATTCTATCATTGGAATTGCTGCTGCGATTGAAGGATTTGGAAGTCTTAGGAAGTTCTCTGGTTCTTCTGAATCTCTTACAGTTAATCCAGATGAGAGACAGATGTTGTTCTCGTTCACTGGTGAACGTATTGAGAAAACAACAAATATTCATATTGGTTCTGGAAGAATTAGAAATCTTGCCACACTTGAGGCAGAGAGAGGAACCTTTGATTATATCGGATCTGGTGAGATTACAATAAGATCTGATAAGTCAGATCAATATAAATTAGAAGACATTGCTGATTGGATACTTGAAGACATCAAGGGTAGACCTCTTGCAAGTATTAAGTACGAACCAGCAGACGAGAAACATACAGAAGATTATAACGAATCTGCTGTTGTCAGATTTACAGAACGTGACTACGGACTACTTGCAATCTGTTCTGTTGAAGAAATTGTAGTTGGTGATATATCTGGTCAAGGAACTGGATGTATTACCAAAGTTGAAATTGGTACAACAGCGAGAGTTGTATCTGGTCAAACTTATCAACCTGGATTGCCATCCAACAGTGCTACCAACTTTGTTGATTGGGGATCTGTTACTGAAATCGCATCTATGCGAGAGGATGGTGGTTGGATTCTTAACCACACAGATCTCATTCCGTTTGGTGGACTTAAGATTGATCCTCATAATGGTTGTGCCGATAAGTTCCTACCTAGTTGGACAAGTCGTGGTTATATTTCCAAGATCACTGGTGTTGCGAGTGTACCACTTGATGTTGGTGTACGTGGTAGTGGTGGATTTAGATTCCTTGGAGCATCTAAGACTAACTTTGCTTTACTACAACCAGGTGACGGACTCTTTAGATTCTATAGTAGAAGTGCAATTGGAATTAGTGCTACTACTAGTGGTGACGGTAGATTCTCTACATTCTCTGGTGGTGCTGAGTCTGCTACCTTCAATCCAACAGAGACAGAGATGTTATTCTCCTTTACTGGAGAATATAAAGACCTTAGATTTACCTTTGGTACTTATCATGGAGATGGTCGTCTCTTTAATGTCTCTGGTGGAGAAGAAAGAGGAACCAATTCTTATGTTGGATCTGGTGAGATTAAACTATTATCCAGAAAACCAAAACTCATTGAACCTTCAGATGAGAAGCATACAGAAGATTACAACTTCAGTTCGTTTGTTCCATCAGTAGATCTTGATTATGGATTTATTGTTGATCCTTCCCTTGTAAGTTGTGTTAATGTCCCAATGGTATGGGATATTACTACCAACACAACAGCAACTACTGGATGTACTAAGGTTCCTGGTACACTATCAATTAGTGCAACATACAGCATACCTCTAAATGTAACATCACCAACATCCTACACCGATCTTGGTTCTGTTTCTACTATTGCAAGCCCATCCAATGATTACGGTTGGATACTTGGAACTCATGCTCACGGTATTCCATTCGGTACAGTTGCTGATATTACTGGTAATGCTGCTGCACCAAGAGTATTCAATGAAGTTGGTGATGGAAGACTATTCAGACTTCGTGGTGTTGCAAGAGTTCCATTAGATCAAAAGATTTTTGGTGGCGGTCTCTTCAAACCTCAAGGTGCATCTATTACCAACTTTAGTTTACTTGCTATTGGTGACGGACATATTAATGGAATGTCTGGAGATGCAACATTCACCTTCCATGTTGAACATCTTGGTGACGGTAGATTCTCCACGTTCTCTGGTGGTGCTGAGTCTGCTACCTTCAATCCTGAAGAGAAGCAAATGCTATTCTCCTTTACTGGAGGATATACAGATCTCAAGTTTACCCACGGTACGTGGTACGGTTCTGGAAGAATTAAGAACTTTGCTACTCTTAGAGCAGAAAGAACTTCTTATGATTATGCAGGTTCTGGTACTATTCTCACATGGAACAAACTTGAGGAAGCAAGAACTTACTGGTATAACTGTAGTTCTATTGTTGAATTCCAAGATCTTGATTACGGATTCCTTGTTGATCCATCAACAATACCTGTTACATCTCTTACTACTCAGACAATATCTGATGTTACTGCACCAACAGGACACGTCAGAGTTGAGCAAGGTGAGGTAGTAACACTTGATGGAACTTATTCTGTTCCTTTACAGACTACTACTGCAACTGAGTTTATTGATCATAACATTCTTCTTGAGTCAGAAGATCTATTACTTGATCATGGTCATATTCTGGATACCGTGGCGATGGGTCAGCCAGCATGTATCTATGGTGAGATTGACATTACTGGTGCTGCTCCTTCTGCGACAGTGGTTAATGAAGTTGGTGATGGAAGACTGTTCAGACTTAGAGGTGTTGCAAGAGTTCCACTTGATGCTAAGGTAATTACTTACGGTCTCTTCAAGCCTGGTGGTGCTTCCAAGACTAACTTTAGTCTACTTGCTCCTGGTAGTGGACATATCAATGGGTTATCTGGTGCTGCAACATTCACCTTCCATGTTGAACATCTTGGTGACGGTAGATTCTCCACGTTCTCTGGTGGTGCTGAGTCTGCTACCTTTAATCCATTGGAGAAGCAAATGCTCTTCTCCTTTACTGGAGGATATACAGATCTCAAGTTTACTCATGGTACATGGATTGGATCTGGAAGAATTAAGAACTTTGCTACTCTTGAAGCAGAGAAGCAATCCTTTGATTGGGTTGGTTCTGGTGAAATTACAATTGAATCTGATAAGCCTGATCAGTATACACTTGAGGAACTTGCTAAGACTCAATTACTTGAGATCAGAAATGTCAATCTTTGTGATCTTAAGTACGAACCATCAGACGAGAAGCACACTGAATGTTATAGTCCTGATTCACTTGTTGAATTCTTGGATGTTGATTACGGATTCCTTGTTGATCCATCAACAGTATCTGTTACAACACTCAATAGTCAAACTATTGCATCAGATATTACTGCTCCAACAGGACATGTTAGGGTTGAGCAAGGTGAGACAGTAATACTTGGTGGAACTTATTCTGTTCCAATACAGACTACTACTGCAACTGAGTTTATTGATTACAATCTTGTCAATGAAACTGAGGATGGTCTTTGGGATCATGGACATATTCTTGACACCGTTGCAATGGGTTACCCATTCGGTGAGATATATGTCAAGGGTACTGCTTCTTCTATCTTCCAGCCTAACTGGGTTGGTAGTGGTACTGTTAGAGTTGATAATGCTGCTCATGCTAACTTCTCAGTTGGTCATATTGGTTCTGGTGATCTATTCTCATTCAATGGTTCTTCCGATACACTCAGTGTTTCTGTTGAAGGTGGTGGTTTATTCAGTGTTGGTGGTACTTCTCCATATGCTGTTGGTATTGGTATTATTGGTGAAGGTTCACTCAGGAAATTCTCTGGTGCTGCTGAGTCTGTTACCTTCAATCCTGAAGAGAAGCAAATGCTCTTCTCCTTCATTGGAACTTCTGGAGATCCAGGTATTACACTGTCATACGAAGGAGAAGGAAATCTATTTGCGTTTGATGGTAGTGGTGAAAGAGAGACTAATGCTTGGTATGGTTCTGGTACTATCACCCTTATTTCCAAGAAACCAAGACTTGATGAACCTTCTGACGAGAAACATACAGAAGTCTATGATCTTGGTGTTTGTCATGACCCTGAAGAACTTGATTACGGATTCCTTGTTGATCCATCAACAGTATCAATTACACCTCTCACTACTCAGATCATTACGTCTGATGTTACTGCTCCAACAGGAAATGTTAGAGTTGAACAAGGTGAAGTAGTAACACTTGGTGGAACTTATTCTGTTCCAATACAGACTACAGTACCTACCGAATTTTGGGATAATTATCTTGTTGCTGAGACTGAAGACGGTCTTTGGAATTACGGTTGGATACTTGACGATACTGGTAAGGATTGTCCGTTCGGTCAGATTGGTGTTATACGTGGTGATGCGGCTACCAGAGAGATACAAGTATACACCTTTGTTGCTACTGGTGAGAGTGAACATAAAGTTCATGGTATTACCATTGAAGGTGATGCATTCATCTTCGTTCCTCCAGCATGGAACTCTCCAGGTGATCCACCACTTGATGTTACTGGTGATGCAGATCCTACTCTCACACGTATTGCTATCTTTGATGGTGGTTCTCTATTCGGATTGGGTGGAGCTGCTGAATGTACAACTATCGTACCTCCAACTGAGGATGTTCTATTCAGATTCGTTCCTGGTCCGTTTGATAGATGGACAACATACGACTGGCAACCTAGTTGGGTATCCAAAGGTGGAATTACTCTTCCAGCAGGATTTACTGATACTCGTTA
>MDTB01193911.1_pt1 | contig 24326 bp, 23 predicted proteins | sample 811161 | NCBI WGS metagenome assembly MDTB01 (sample SAMN05326650, study PRJNA326480) | marine metagenome | isolation source: seawater | place: Mediterranean Sea | collected 2009
ACAAATAAGTTTCCACCTCCCCAGGGACCATTTACAATTTTTGAACCAATACTAACTTTCATATATCTCTCTAAACATTTCTCTAAATCTATTCATTCCCTCTGGCAACATAAATTTTTTACTATTTTCATAAGCATGTTCAACCATAGGTTCAGCATCCTCAAAATTATCAAGTGAATATATTGAATTTGGATGAAGTATTTCACTAGCAACACCCACATCAGTAGAAATTATAGGTGTTTTAGTGGCTGCACATTCTAAAACTGCTTGAGGCCCCCCTTCTAGCCTAGAAGAAACTAAGTATAAATCTAATATATTATAAAACTCATTGAGTTGATCAATCTGAACCATTTCAAAATATTCGTAGGAGATTCCAAGCTTCTCTAAATTGTTTATTACATATTGTCGTCTAGTTCCGGAAAGTAATATCTTTATGTTTTTAGTTTTATTTAGACGATTTACTAAATCAACAAAAATATCCGGCCCTTTTATAAGTTTTGGAGACAACAAGTCACTTCCTTCAGTATCTCTCTGAAAACTACCAATAATATAATCATCATCTTTGAAACCATATTTTTTTCTTAAGTTGATTTTTTTATCTATATGAAATAAATTTTCTTGATTTACCCAAAAAGGTATTGAAATAATTTCTTTACTAGTAAGTCTTTCAAGTTGTGCTTTTGTTTTCAACGAAATTACATGGTAGTAATCGACGTATTGGTCCATTTTGTAAAAGTTTTTTTCATCTTTTTTATTAAAATTATCAAAGTCAATATGATAAATTGATGCAACTACTTTTTTGTCCTTTAAATATTTTGATTGAATCTTTTTCCATGTCCAAGTAGAAATTATCCATACGATATCTGAATCTTGAATTCTATCTGATATTATTTCGTTATTATTTGAGGTCCATTCTTGAATTACTCTATCGATAATCCAAGATTCGTTAATTTTATTAGTATAAATTTTCATAACATTTAGATTCAACTTCAAAATAATGATATATTCTCATTTAAACTAGCTTATATGGAAAATATTCTTATTACAGGAATAAGTGGACAAGACGGCATATTCCTCACAAACAATCTATTAAATAGAGATGAGGAACTTTTAATTCATGGTACGTCAAGAGGAAAAGATCAAGAAATTATAAATAATCAATTAAGAAAAGTTGGAACTAATAATTTACAAAATTTGAAAATTTATAATTTAGATTTAGAAAATAAAAATGAAGTTGAAGATTTAGTTACAAGAGTTAGGCCAAGCAAAATTTTTAATCTTTCTGGACCAAGTTCTGTATATGATTCTTTCAACGAACCTCAACGAACTGAGAAAACAATATTAACAATATTCAATAATCTAATTGAAGTTTTGGTTTCAAAAGATATAAAATGTAATTTTTTTCAAGCCTCTTCATCAGAAATGTTTTCTTCAAACCTTGAAGGAAAAATTGATGAGTCTAGCAAATTAGAACCAAACTCTCCATATGCAAAGGCCAAAGTTATTAATCATAATAAATTACTAGATCTTATTAATGAATATCAATGGAATATGACATCTGGAATTATGTTTAATCATGAATCAGAATTTAGAGAGAATAATTATTTAACTTCAAAAATTATAAATACAGCGTTTGAAATTTATAAAAAAAGAGATGGTAAATTAGCGATTGGAAGTTTGGACTATGTGAGGGATTGGAGTTTTGCTGGGGATATAATGGATGCAGTATCAATACTTGCACTCAGTGACGCAAAGGGATCATATGTTCTTGGTTCTGGTGTTGGAAAAAGTATAAAAGAATTAGTTCAAATAACTTTTTCATATTTTAATCTTGATTGGGAAAAGTATGTTGTCGTTGACAATAGTCTATTGAGATCTGGTGATCCTAAAATTAAAATTTCTGACCCATCAAAAATTTTTAATGAATTTGGATGGAAAGCAAAAGTATCTTTTGAGGACTTGATCGAAAGGTGTATTGAAAAAAAATTAAACGTTAATTTTTAATTTTTTTGGTACTACATTTTTTCTTGCACAGTTGAAATAATATGCTTGTTCTTCTTTATGTTTATTACTTATATTATCTTTGTCATTTAATTCATATAGAACTTCGTTGATCATATGAATTTTTTTTCCAGAATTGAAACAATCTTTATAAAGCTTATAGTCTTGTGCAAAATAAAAATTTTCATCATACCCTCCAACTTCTTCAAAAACATTTTTTTTGATAAAGAGTGTTCCATGAATAAACGGATTTTTATATTTGATTACAAGTTTATTTGGGATTAAATAAGAAAATTTTGGAATTTTTTCATTCTTGTCTTTAATAATAGCTCTAGAAGTTACAATGTCAGAATTTGATTTTTTTAAAAAATTAATTTGTGACGTTAACCTATGTGGAAAACTTGCATCATCCGAATCTTGTCTAGCAATAAATTTACCTTTGGATATTTTTAATAATTTATTTAGAGATTTTGTAAGTCCTATGTTTTTTTTATTTTCAATTATTTTTATTCTTTTATCATTTTCTCCAAGCTTCTTTATAATGCTCAAACTGTTATCTGTCGAACAATCATCTACAATCAAAAACTCAAGATTTTTATAATCTTGATTCAATATACTAAAAATACATCTTCTAATAGTTTTTTCTGAGTTATATGAACTCATAATGACAGAAATTAGATCATTAGTCATCATTCAAAATTATTTTATTAAACTGACTAATTAAAATTTTTGGATCTAATTTAGCTTTTATAAATTCTTTAGCTTTTTGGGAACTACGAAATCTCATTTCATCTTCATTTAATTTATTTAGTTTATTTGTAAAATCTTGGTAGTCGAATTGATTATATAGAAAATCATAATTTTTAGGAAAAAATTCTTTAATTCCCCCTGAATTTGGAAATAATGACGCCTTACCATTTAATGAAGCTTCACAGAGTAATGTTGGTTGTCCCTCATAAAGTTTTGTAGCTGAGATTACTCCTTTTGAACCTAATATTAAGTCAATTGTTTCATTATTTGGAAGTTGATCTATGAACTCAATATTTTCATCAGCATATTTATATTTTAATTTTTTTAACTCTGGACCAGCTCCAACTATTTTTAATATCTCATCTTTTAAGTCTGAATTAAGATAAGTTTCTATCAACTCATAAATTCCTTTTTCTTCTGATAATCTGCCAGCATATATAAAGTAATTTTCTTCTTTTATCTGATTATTTTGATTTTCTTTCAAATAATTTGGGATTACATGCACTTTGTTTTGTCTTGAATAGTTTTTTTCCAAGAACCTTTTATGAAACTCTGTTAATACTGCAAGAGAAAAATACTCATCTTGTATAATTCTCAAATATTTTTTTCCAAAATAAATTCCGTAAAGTGACTTAAGAAAAGAATTTTGATAATACATATTAAAAAAAGGATTTGTTAAACCATTAAACCCACATGCCTGACAGAAGGTTTGATTATCTAAATGTAATTTTGGATTCAAACTTTGTGTGCAGTGATATCTAAAATTATGAATTTTAATTAAAGTTTTGATATTCTTTTTTTTTAAAACTTTAAATATCCCTAAAGAAACATTGAACCATGTATTGTGAATATAAACCATATCAGGTTGAAATTCATTTATTTCATTAATTAGATGTCTGTTAACAGATTTGTTTGAAAGGGTAAAAAAAGTTAATATGTCAAAAATATTTTTGATCTTATTTTGATAAAATAAAGTTTTTACTTCAAAGTTATTATTTAATAATTCCAACTCATTAATTACTGCTATATCTTCACCGCCCTGTTGTCGATAGTTATTATGAATTAATAACAGTTTTTTCATTTTATTTATGTTTTAATTTTTTTGTAAATAATATTTCTAGTCTCATCAATGACTTCTATCTGTACTAAGCCTTGAGCATTGGGAAATTTAGTTTGATCATGTGTCGAATTAATTATTGTTATATTGCTGTTATTTAAAAGTTCAAATATTTTTTTACTTGAATAATCATCTAAATTTGCTGTGGATTCATCTAACAATAATATGTCTATATCAGAAAGTAGAGCTCTTATAAATGCTATTTTTTGCATTTGACCAGAAGAAAGTGTTTTATTTGTAATATTTCTTTTAAGATCATAGCTTTTTTCTTCTTTAAACGTATCTAAATCCTTTAGATATTTAGTTACTATTTTTTTGTCTAAACTTTTATCATTTCCATACTGAATGTTTGATAAAAGAGAGCCTTCGAAAATTAGTGGGTTAGGACCAATAAATCCAAATTTATCTGAAAACACTTTTACATCGCCAAAAGATGGAAAGTAGATTCCTGAAATTAAGCCTAGAAGTGTACTTTTGCCTGAACCATTTGGACCCATAATCAATGTATGAGAATTTTTTGGAATCTCAAAATTAATATTTTTAAAAATTACTTCATCCGAATTAAAGTAAGAAAAACTTACATTATTCAATTTGATTTTTTTGACATTTTTATCAATTTTAAAATTGTTTTTATAAACTATATTTTTATTATTTTCCATTTCATAGAATTTTTCAATATGTACATGTGAATTGATAATTTGATTCAAGGAAGTAGATAAGGTGCTCACCGACTGAAATAATCTTAAAGCAACACCAATAAAATCTACTGTTAAAAATTTTACAAAACGACTAAAGCTAACAACAACAGACAGTGAAAAGAGTGTAAAAAAACCTGGCAAGAAAGAATTTAAAATACTGTATCTAAAATTTTTTAAGTCGTTTTCAAAAAATTTATTTAATGTATTTCTAAAATTATCAGATTCATGATTCTCTTTTTTCAATATCTTAATAAGAAACAGGTTGTCTACAACTCTTTGAATTTCTTTATTAGAAGTCTGGCCAGATTCGTAAACTTCATGCATGGCTGTTCTTGCCTTTAAAAGAAGGGTTTTGGCTGGATAGTACAATAGTACGATACCAAAAAATAAAACTAGTACTGATCTTGAGTCAGAAATAATTAAGTAAGCTAAATAAACAATAATTTGTAAAAAACTATTCAAAAAATTAGCAAAACTTGAATAAAAAAAAGATATATGGGTTGTTAAAATATTTAAATAAAAATAGGAGTCGGCTGTTGAGTAATTTTTTTGTTCAAGCAATTCTCCTAGTATGTGAATTTTTAGATTTTTGTTTACATTGATTTCAATATTTTTCAATATCATTTTCTGTAAATATTGAAAAAAGAATCTGAAAATTACCAATATTGGTAATAAATAGATGTTGTTTACAAAAATATCGATTAAGTCATTTAATAATTTAATTCCAGTGTATTGATCTACGATAATTGCTGAAAAAATTACAATTATTCCAATGTCTGTATACGCTGCCACTTGCGTAAGGATTACAGAAGCAATTATTAATAGCTTTTTATTTTCTGTTTTTGATACTTTAGAAACATATAAAATATCTTTTAGAATATTTTTAAAATTAGCCATTAGTTTCATTATAAATTTCATTAATTTCTTACTTTGGAATTAATTTATAAAGTAGAGCTTGTCTAATTTTTAAATTATTTTATTTAGTAGTTAAATTCTTTATTACTATACATAAATAGTGGTACTTAAAATTATTAAAAACAGATTAGGAAATCAATTTAGAAGAATAACAATAGACAGGTATCCTTTTTTGTTTAGGCCAAGTAGCAAACCCTTTTTATCAGGTGATTCTTTACGTATTTTTTCAGATCATATATTTGATGAATCTAAATCTTTTAATCCGAAAAATGTAAAAAATGGTGATGTGATATTTTTGAAAACAGATTTAAAAGATATCTTTTTTAATCACTATCATCCAAAAATTAAAGAGCCGTATAAATTGATTACACATAATTCAGATATGCCCATAGAAGATGATGATTTGAAATATTTAGATGAAAAAAATATACATTGGTTTGCAGCTAAATTAAATACCCCAGCTACAAAGAAGGTTTCATGCTTACCTTACGGATTAGAAAACAAAAGATTTTTGAAGAATGGAAAAATAAAAAATTTCAAAAAAGTTCTTATGGAATCTGAAAAAAAAGAAAAAATTAAAAAAGTTTTCTGTTCAATAAATGCATCCACGAATCCCCCCCATAGAGAACCTATTCTGAAAAATGTTTTGAAAAGACAAGATATTTTTGTTGTCAAAAACTTTTCTAACAATCTTGAATACTTGCATGAACTTTCAAAATATAAATTTAATCTTTGTCCAGAAGGCAATTTTTTTGAATCCCATAGAATTTGGGAAAGTCTTATTTTTGGATGTACACCAATTGTAGAAAAGAATGTTGTGAATGAAAATTTTTTTAACATCGGTATTCCATTGATTATGTTGGATAGTTTTAATGAGCTTGCCTCAATAAGCTATGAAGACATAGAACAAAAAAATAAGGTTAATGAAAACAAAGACTATTCGATATTTTCTAATCTAGATTATTGGAAAGAAATAATAAATAAAAAAGTTTGAATTATGGAAAAACAAAAAAAAATAGCATATGTATTAGGTACTAAAGCACAATTTATAAAGTCAAAATACATTCTAAGTAATTTAGTTGAAAATGGATTCGAATTAACAATTCTTGATACTGGACAACACATAGAACTAACATCTAGAGAGCTTAAATTATTTGGAAAAGATTATAATCATATAAACTTATCAAACAATTCAAAAAACATTTCAAAAATAAGATCTATGCTTTTATGGTTTTTTAAATTTTTATTTTTTGGAAATAAGCCAACATTAGATAACGATATCCAATACTGTCTTATTCATGGTGACACTGTTAGCACTCTTATGGGCCTTGTTTTTTCAAAGCGGAATAATTTAAAAACTATACATATCGAGGCAGGATACAAATCTCATAATTTGTTTAAACCTTTCCCAGAAGAAATAATTCGAAGTATTGTTTCAAAATATGCAAATATAGTCTCGGTTGATGGTGAAGAGTACCTCAGAAATATCAAAGACATAAATAATAAAAAATTTATACTTCTTAAAAAAAATACAATATTTGATTCGGTAAATGTATTTCTCAATGAAATAAAGATCGATAAAAAAAATACTCTTACCGTTACAATTCACCGTACAGAGAATATTTACAATAAAAAAAGATTACGAGATTTTATTGAACTATTGCTCAAAGTATCTGAAATAAACAAGTTTGAAAAAATTCAATGGTTTTGTCATGATATAACAATAGATGCACTTACTAAAAACAATTTTGTTAAGCCTTTAGAAGATCATTGTATAGAATTGAAGAGACTTTTACCTCACAATAAATTTTTAAATGAAATCATTAACTCGAAAGCAGTTATTACAGATGGCGGATCAATTGCTGAAGAATGTTTTATCATTAATCAAAATACACTTATATGGCGAGATGTTGCCGAAAATAAGAATTATCTAAATAAGAATGTAATATTATCAAATTATGATGAAACAAAAAGCTTAGATTTTCTAAAATCCGTAAAGTTTAAATACCCTATAAATATGGATGATTACAGTCCTTCAAAAGATTTTGTAAATCAATTTTTAAGTTTTATTTAAAAATAATATATGAAAATTATTTTCTTTTTTTATTAAATCTAATTTATCATTAAAACTGATGAAAGTCCCTATTTTTAATCCAGCTGTTGAAGATACTAAAGACTTAATTAATGAATTTGATAAGCTTTTGAAAAATGGTCAATTTGTATTAGGAAAAAATGTACAAAAATTTGAAGAAAATCTTTCAAGATTCCTAGGCTCTCAATACATTGTGGGAGTAAATTCTGGAACTGATGCATTGGAGCTTGCACTAAAAGCACTTAAAATTAAAGATGGTGATTATGTAATCACAACAGGATTTTCGTATTTTGCAACGATTGAAGCTATATATAATGTTGGCGGTAGACCTTACATAGTTGATATTGATAGAAATACTCTACAAATTGACATTGACAATATAGATCATTCAATTCTTGAAAAAGCAAAATTTATAATTCCTGTTCATTTATTTGGAGGACATGTTGAAATAGAAAAATTACTTAAAATTTCAAAAAAATACAATTTAAAAATAATAGAAGACGTAGCCCAGTCCTTTGGAACAAAACATAGAAGAGGTTATTTAGGAACAATCGGATCTGCTGGAGCATTTTCCTTTTACCCTACAAAAACTTTAGGTGCAATAGGTGATGCAGGTGCTATTGCAACAAATAAAAAATCAATTTATGAGGATTTATTAAAACTTAGAAATCATGGACACATAGATCGTGATAATTTTAAATTCTCTGGAAAAAATTCGCGGCTTGACGAAATTCAAGCAATTTTTTTAAATAGGAGGCTTAAAACAATTAAAAACGAGATAAATAAAAGAGTGGCAATTGCAAAAAGTTATAAGTCAGGTTTGGAAGATATAGAAAATATTAAACTCTACAATAATTCTTTAATAACTTACAATTATTTTCCTATTACAGTCTTGAATGAAAAAGAAAGAAATTCATTAGTTCAATATCTTGAGAAAAATGGTGTTGGAACTGCTATTTATTACAAAAGACCACTCAGTGATTTAAACTTTGATTGGATTGAAAAAGCCAAAAGTTTTAAGAATATAAACTATGTAAAGAAAAGAATTTTATGTTTACCTATATATTCAAATCTTGATGAGAACAAAGTCAACTATGTAGTTGAAAAAATAAGGAAATTTTATGAAACATAAAGTAGGCCTTATTGGGTTTGGATCAATGGGCATAAACCATGCAAGAGTTCTAAACTCTCTGGAAGAAGTGAATTTCGTTGGCATTTATGACGAAAGTATTGTAAAAAAGGTTAAAAAGTATCAATTTTTTAATTCTATAGATGATTTGATTGATTGCTCTGATATCTTAATTATTGCTACCAATACAAAAACGCATCATCAAATAGTAAAAAAGATTTTAAAAATGAAAAAAAATATTCTTGTAGAAAAACCTTATTCTCTCAACATAAAGGATTTGAATGAAGTAAGTGATTTAGTCAAGCAAAATGGAACATTTATAAAAATTGGTCTTTTAGAAAAATATAATCCAGCAGTTCAGTTTTTATTAAATGAAGATTTGAATTTTGAAGAGATAGATGCTGTATATATTCAAAGACTATCACCAACAGATCAAATAAATAGAAATAAGGATCATGTGTTATTAGATCTATCTATACATGATTTTGATATATTAAATAAGCTTTTTAAAAAAGAATTGAGCAACTTTGATTTTAAATTTTTCTACAAGAATGGAAATGAACATGACCATGTTGATATTATTGGTAAAAGTAAGAATTTTAATATAGTAATTTCTACCTCGAAGCTCTCTCAAAAAAAAACACGAAGAATTGTGATATATACCGAAAAGCAAATGTACTCACTTAATTTAATTAATAATTCTGTTGAAATTATTTCCCATGAAGGGCTTGAAGGTCTCAGTACAAATCTTGTCGGAGGTTTTAAAGAAAAATTAAACACTACTTTTCCAATAATTGATTATTCCGAACCTTTAGTTGAACAAATGAAACAATTCTTATCTACTATTGAAAAAAATGAATTAGAAGAAAATCATAAAGAATTTTTTCAAGATTTGAGACTTCATGAATATCTTATTTCAAAAATATGATTAAATAGTACCAATTTTTCTTTCGGAAATATAATCATTTAATACGAATATAGAAAAAATTATCAATATTGTGATTTCAAAATTATCTAATCTATACGTAAAGTCTTCGTAGCTATATCTTGTTAAGGTGTAAATGGATGAAAACATTAAAAAAACTAAAGAAATAATATCATTATTTATTCTTATTAAAAAGAAACATGATAAAGTTAAAATTCCAAATCCAATACTGTAATAAATAAATCTATAATCGTAGAGCCCTTGAAAAGATATAAATATATAGCTAAATAAGGTATAACTAACTATATATCTAAAGTATTTGTTATTGAAATTTTTAAATTTAATTAAATAGTATGCAAATAAAATCAGTGAAGAAAAAATATAGATTATGTTTAGAGATATATATTTACCCGTGATATTTAAATAACAACTAAGAAACTCGAAAAGTTGATGACAACTCTGATATGGTTCGTAAGAATTTATAAATATTGTTCTTAAAAACCAAACAAATTGTTGATACTCAGGTGCTTCAGCAGCATGGATGTACCTAACACCGTACTCATCGCCTTGAAATCTACCTAAAAGTAAACGAAATAATTCAAAAGATAATGTTGGAATCATAAATAAAGTTAAATTTAGGAATATATTTTTATACTCCCTTTTTAAATATCTAATTTTGAACAAAACTTGATAGATGAGCCCCATCACTCCATATCCAGAGATTGTAAATAGTATGCCGTAAGAAAACCCATTGAGTTTTTTAGATTTTATTGAGTAAATTGAATATAAAAATATTAACAAATAAATTGTTGAGTTAGAGGGTAAGAAAAAATATAATCTATATTCAAAACTAAATAAAGTAAACAACAGAAATACAATGAAATAGAATCGATTAAATTTTTCAGATAATAATTTAGTTAGAAAATATGCAATCATATTCAATACAATGATTTGAATAATTAAAGAAGCTAGTAACAAAAGTGAGGTAGGGTCAATGTAAAATCCAAAAATTAAGGAGATTATAAATAAAATTCTATAAACTATAAAACCTACTACAAGGTATAAAGGCCTGTCTTGATATACAAAACCATTCTCATAAATATGATTAATCCATTGGAATCCATGAAAGTAAAATGACTCATCGCACATTTCAGGATAATTAAAAGCTAAAGATTGATTAAAAAATGAAAATTCTCTTAAATTATTCGAAGTACATCCTTCATAAAAAAAAAGATTTTTGTAGCTTAAATAGATTCCAAAAATTTGTAAGGTAATTAAAAATAAAAAATAAATTTTCAAATTTATACTATTTAAGAAACTTTGAATAAATTGTTTGTTATTTTGTAAAGCCATGAATATCTCGTATTGTTACTACTTTAAGACTTTCGATAATTATCAGATCTTATTGTTGCAGGATTACCAAACACAATACTGTTTGGTGGAATATTTTTTGTTACTACACTTCCTGCACCAATTAGAGAATATTTACCAACTGTTATTCCTGGTAAGATTGTTGAATTTGCTCCTAAAGAAACATTATCCTCTATTTGTGTTTCCATTATTAAATCTTTTGACCACTTTTCAGCTATTGGGTATAAATCATTTGTAAAGACAACGCTTGGACCTACAAAAACATTTTTTCCAATCTTTACACCTTTATATATTGAGACATTGTTTTGAATTTTTGAATTATCTCCAATTGTGACCCCTTCATCAATATATACATTTTGTCCAATTATTACGTTTTTACCTATTTTTGTATTCTCTCTTATATGTGAATAATGCCAAATTTTTGTATTATCACCTATTTCACTATCTTTTGAAACTTCAGAGGTTTCGTGTATGAGAACTGATTTACTAGTCATTATTATTTTCATTTTACCGGCAGGTACATTCAAACTGCTGATTTTGAAATATTTTAAAATTAAGTCTTTTTTATAGGTGCGTCTCTTCCAGTTGAAACTTCTTCGTGATAATCCTCTTCAACATTGACTTCCCAGATATTATTTTTTTCACCGTTTAAAATGTTTCTAACACTTTTAATAGCTGTCATCATTGAGTGATCTTGATTGTTATATCTATGCATTCCGTTTCTTCCAATTGGAAAAATATTCATATGATCATTGTTTAACCAGGTTGATATATTTTTAATATTGTCTGAGTAATTAAGGTCATATACAGGATACGCTTTTGGCATCCTCACAACATAGCCTTCTAATACAGAATCTTCTTTTATGAGTGAAAGTTTTTCAAGCTCTTCTTTTGCGAGACTTATTAATTCGTCATCTTGCATTGTCCACATTTCATCACCTATGTTTACAAAATACTCTAAACCTAAGCATGTTTTTCCATCTTTAACTAGATAAGGTGACCAGCTCCCATAATTCTGAACCCTTCCAACTTTTACTTCAGGTTCATGAATATAAATCCAATTATCAGGAAATGTATTTTCAGAATCAATTACAAGTGCTACGGACAGAAAATCTCTAAAAGTTAAATTATTTCCTGATTCAATTATTTCATTATTTGGTTTTGGAAGTATAGTCTTTGGTAAATGTGCAAGTGGCATACTAGTAATAATATTTTTTGCAAAAAACTCTTCTCCATTGTCAGTAGAAACTTTATAAAACTTATCATTTTTTTCAATTTCAATTACTTTTCTTTTTAGATAAATCTTATGATTTTTTTCTAACAGTTTTCTATGTGCTTCCTTCCACATCATTCCAGGACCAAACTTAGGGTATTTAAATTCATCAATTAATGTAGTAATTATTTCTCCGGATTTATTTATATTTAAAGAATTGAGTACTGCTTTGAAAAGTGATAAATTTTTTATACGTTGAGCTGCCCAATCTGCCCCAATTTCTTTTGCATCTACTCCCCATACTTTTTCGGTGTATGTCTTAAAAAATATATTGTATAGTCTCCACCCAAATCTTGCCGCTACCCAGTTCTCAAAATTATCTTGATTCTTTGGTGGTTTTATTCTGACAATAATATATGAAATTACACATCTTATTGCTTCGAATATTCCAAGATTCAAAAGGGCATTTGATGCTTTTAGAGGATAGTCATAAAATTTTTTATTGTAATATATTCTACTCATTCTTGGTCTCAGTAAAAAATCTTCTTTGTCTAAGATCTCATCCCAAACATCGTAGACTTCATCTACTTTAGTAAAAAATCTATGTCCACCAATATCAAACCTCCAACCATTTCGTTCAACAGTTCTACTAATTCCTCCAACCTCTTTATCTCCCTCTAAAATAACTGTTTTAATTCCAAATTTTTCTGCTTCCCATGCTGCTGTTAAACCAGCTGGTCCTGCACCAATAATTAAAATTTCCTCAATTTTGATTTCTTTATTCATCAAAGTTGTACTTTCCTACTGCTATGCCTCTATTTATATCCTTAAAATGAGCATAATCAATCTCAGATATATAATTTTTACTGACGAGCTCTTTCCACACTTTTGTAGGCTCTCTGTTTGAATTTGTACGGTATGACTCTTGAATCACAACATCGTCTAAAACTAATAGTGATGAAGGTTTAGCAAACTTTTTACAATTTAATATATCATTTAAAGCATATTCGTAAGTATGGTTACCATCTATATAAATAAAATCAAACAATTCTCCTTCGTCAATAAATGAATTTCCATTTAAAGCAAGTAATGAATCTTTAAAAATATTTTTAATTCTGCCAGGATATTTTTTAGTTAAATATGTAGCACCAAATTTACAATAATACCAATAACCTATGTCAACTGATGTTACTTTAGAAGAAGGATTCGAATACAAAAATAACTCGGCAGAGTGACCAGCATTAAATCCAATTTCTAAAACATTGCCAAATTTTTCTTTGAATTTTAGAAGATATTCTTCTTGTTTTTTTGACTGAGTAGAGTTTCCCTCAATTATTTTTATTTTATTTTCATCAAAGTAACTTTGTAAAGATACATAATTATCAATGCTGTATTTTTTTAAATTCAAGAATTTATGATACGTAAGGAAATTTAACCGCAGATTTAAAATGTTTCTTTTACTTTTATTAAAAAAATGCTTGATTTTGGTACGAAATCTTAATTTTTCCATGTATATATCACTGTGTGTCTAATTTCTATTACTTAATAATAGTAATATTTCTCTTGCTAAAAGCCTTGAGCCTTCAATTGATAAATGATCATCGTCTTGATAGTAAATATTATCCTTGTAGGCAGCAACGCATTGGTCGATTAAAAAAGAATCACAAAATATCTTATCAGGATAAATCCTGAACAAATTTTGAGAATTAACTTTATCTAAAATTTTATTACTTGTCTCTACTCTTTTATACCAGATGCTTGATGGATAAGAAATAGTGTCTCCCCATTCAAACTTTCCGTAGAAATATAATTCTGGAACATTCCAACCTTGCTCAGGTATTGGATAGAGCAAAATTACTTTGTTTTTATTCTGCAAAAAGTTTAGAGTTTGTAAAAGTTTTTCCTCAAAGTTTTGTATTACTTTTATATCATTTTCTTCTTTAACGAATGAATTATCAAATCCTGTACCGCTTAAGTATCTTGGAATTCTTCCACCATAAATAATTATTGAATTTTCAATTTCGCTAACAAAACTGTCCATAGAAGCTATTTCTTTATTAGGACAAGAATTTTCACTTAATTTAACACCTACAAGATACAAACAATCATCACCACCAAAATGTAAGAGATTATAGTTATTAATATTTTCATCTTCAAGAAGCGCTGTACTTAAAGTTCTTAAAGAAGAATCTCCTATCACAAAAATATTCTGGTTTGCTTCATCACCTTTAAATTCACAGGTTTGACGTACGGATCTGTTGTCACAATCAACACCATTTTGACTGATTACATCTTGATTTTTAAATGAAAGTAGTAATGCTTTTTTTGGAAAATCTGTAAACCTATCTAAAAAACTATAGTCATCAAGTAGTGAGATAGAAAATATTGAAAGAATGATGAAAACTGATGACAAAAATATTTTTTTTCGTTTGAAAAATTTTTTTTGAAATGGAATCTCTACAAATTTCCAATTTATATATGAAATGATTAGTAAAAAAATTATTAGGAGTAAAAGAATAGAATTATTTAGCTCATTTACCCTATCATTATAAATTCTATAAAAAACAAATATTGGTTGATGAAATAAGTATAAAGAAAAAGATATCATTCCAAATAGCTGGATAATTTTATTTTTATTAAGAAAATTTGTAAGTTGACTTTCTTCATTACTAGAAAGGTATAGGATGACACTTAATAAGCAGATTATTTTGGTATAAATATTATTAATCATTCCATCATGAAAAAAAGTGAATGCAAAAAGGAGTACCAACAAGCCTGCATGTTTAAATGAAATTGTTAATTTAATTTTATTTTCAAATAACATGTATAAAACACCAAAGAGAAATTCCCAAATTCTAAAATGCAGTTGATAGAATATTATGTTCCCAAAGTTCAATAAATTAAATGTAATAGAGACAAATGTTAATAAAAATAAAACTGTTAATAAATTTTTTCTTGAAAACTTATAGATAACAAATAATGCCATTGGAAATAATATATAAAATTGTTCCTCAATCGATAAGCTCCACATGTGCAAAAGTGGAAAGTATTTAGATGATGGTGTATTGTAAAAATCTAAGTTTTGAAAAAAAATATTTGAGTAAAAGAATAAAGTTGATTGAAAACTACTCAAATATAAATAAAGCTCTTGCGGTGGTAGTAAAGCAAATGCAAAAGGAATTGTAAAAATTAAAGAAGAGATTAATGCTGGAAGGATTCTTCTAATTCTTTTGATGTAGAAATTTTTAAACTTAAAGTTTTCACTTTTTAAATCATTTAATATCTTATTTGATATTAAGTATCCAGATATAAAGAAGAAAATATCAACTCCAAGCCAACCACCTGGTAGAAATTTTTTATCAATATGATAAATTACTACTACAAAAACTGATGCTGCCCTTAAAAAATTTATGTCATATCTGAATGATAAATCTTTGATGTTTTCTAATATATCTTTCTTCACATGTATATTTTAAAGTTTTTTATTCTCATTGTATGTAATGAATATAAAGGTTTATTGCAAAATAAGCAGTACAATTACATGAGAAATAAAATATTTAAAAAGGGTAATCATGAGAATATTCTTAAAATACTCATTGTTAAATATAAATAAACAATATATTTTAATATGAACTTGAAAATTGCTGTAGTAGCACTAACAAGAGGATATCCAAATAATCAATCTCAATATCAAACATTAATTAGAAGAAATGAATCAATTCATAGGTCAATTAATCGACATAGAAATAATCCTGTAGACATTATTTTGTTTCATGAAGGAAATATATCTGACTCCGACCAAGATTATATAAAATCAAATTCACAAGACAAAATTAAGTTTGTTAACGTCGCAAAATACTTTAATAAAAGTAATTTAATTCTTGAAGGAGAAGCTAAGTTCGATCTTGGCTATAGGATAATGTGCAGGTTCAATATGTACCATATCTGGGACGAAGTTATTGAGTATGATTATATATTAAGAGTTGATGAGGATATTGAAATAAGTGATTTTGATCCTTTTGTTTTTGAAATAATGGAAGAAAAAGAAATAAAATATCTTACTGGTAGATTCACAAAAGAGACTCATACTCTAACAAACAAAACTCTTCCTGTCTTCTTAATTGAAAATACAAAATTGAATGTTAAAAAAGTTTACAATCACCGAAATCCATATACAAATTTTTATGCATCGTCGGTAAAATTTTGGAATAATGAAGATGTTAAGTTGTTATTAGAAAAAATAGCTCTTTCAGACCAACAAATCATAAATCGGTGGGGTGATCATACAGTTCAAGGAATATTGCTTAATCATGAAAACACGAAAATAAGTTTGTTTCCAAAACTTGTATATAGCCATATATCACATGATTTAGTTATAAAAAATAATTTCTTTCGAAATTTAACTATAAATTCTAAATTTAATCCTATATCAACAACTTCAGGTTTATTAGCAAGATTTAAATTAAAAATAAAAAAATTATGGGACTGAAAGTTGCGGTTGTAGGTTTAGTAAGAGGTTATCCTCAAAATAAACATCTATATATTCCATTAATTAAAAGAAATAATTCAATCTACAACAATATAAATAAACTTAGAGATAATAAAGTTGATGTTGTTTTATTTCATGAAGGAAATATTTCCAAAATTGATGAAGATTATATAAAATCTCAATCTCTTGAAAGTTTAAAATTTATTAATGTTTCTAAATATTTTCAAACTAATTTGTTGAAACTAGATGAAGGTGATATGTTCAGCTTAGGCTATAGACAAATGTGTAGGTTTAATATGTTTCATATTTGGAATGAAGTTGCTGATTACGACTATATCCTTCGAGCAGATGAAGATGTTGAAATCACAAAGTTTGATCCAAACATATTTGAATACATGGAATTGAAAAATATCACATTTTTAACCGGAAGGTTTTCAAAGGAGATCCATAAAAAAACAAATGCTACTCTCCCAATGTACCTTAAAGATAATACTGAATTGGATGTTGATAAAATATACAATCATAAATTTCCATATACAAACTTATATGCATCCAAAGTAGCTTTTTGGAGAAAAGAAGACGTAACTACTTTACTAAAAAAAATAGCCTTATCTGACGATCAATTAATCAATAGATGGGGAGATATACCAGTGCTTGGCGGAATTTTGAATCATAAACAAGAAAAGCTAAATCTTTTTCCAAAATTAGAATATCAACACATATCACATGATTTAGTTATAAAAAATAATTTCTTTCGAAATTTAACTATAAATTCTAAATTTAATCCTATATCGATAAAAGAGGGTATAACTAAAAAAATTATATTGAGAATTAAAGGGAAAGTATCAAAAAAAAATAAATATGATTTTAGAAATCATTAAGTTTACGCTCTGTAATATTAAAATTTAAATCATTTTCTGAAATTTTTAAAATTGTATCACTATTTAAGTTACCTATTCCATTGGCTATGAATAGTTTGTTATCCTTATGAGTACAGTAAGTCTCATCGCCAAATGCGCCATAATCACCAGAGATAACAATAAAGTTTTTATTATTTACTTTATCTATCCAGTTCAGTGAATTTTGATTTAAATTTTCTCTTAATAATGCATCTGAATTTGGAGAAATATCTTCCTCAGCATCTAGAAGCCAAAATAATTGATGGGTCAAAATAATTACATAGTCTTTATCTGTTGTGTTTATTAAGTCATTTATTTCTTTTTTTTGTTCAACGTTTGGAAGCCAGTCTTGATTTGAAAAATTTGCAGATATTATTAAGAAATGATTAAATTCTTGGTAAAAGAAATCTTTATTAAAAATTTTAAAATAATTATCTAATCCTGGACCACTGATATTATGACCATTATCAATTTCATGATTGCCGATTGAAATAAAGTATCCATCAAAGTTTTCATCTATATAATCTTTAACTTTTGTATAGCTATTTAAATCTGGATTTCGAACAAAATCACCTGTTAATGCCAAATAGTTTATTGATTGCATATTCAGATTATCGGCAAAGAAATTTGTTAAATTATCTGGAAAGAATTCTCCTTCGCCAGGTTTACCATATGCATGACCAACCACATATATTTCATTCTCAGAGAATCTACTTTCTTTTATTTGTTCATTATAAGAAAGATTACAATTTTCAATATTTATAGATATGGTTTCATCAAAATTTAAATTATTACTAGTACAGTATAAAAAAAACATAGTAAAGAGGAAAGTTATGAATTTTAATTTATATCCCATAAACTTTTTCAATTCCATACTTATATTTTGAAAAAGCTACTGGATTTTTATCAATGTATTTCTCTATATTTAGATTTGTTTCAAATTGTTTGAACTCAAGAATATCTTTCAAATAATTCATTTTTTCTTTAACTGGTGTCCTATATTTATGTGAAGTAAAGTGAATATCAGTATCTAAAGTAATTCTGCAATTATTATCCAAATTAAAATACCGTCTTTTATATTCCGTGAATAAAGCTGGATAAAGTTTATTTCCATTTACAAAAAAATGTGTTATTTCATTAAATGACTCAACGTCAAGTTGTTCAATTAATTTATATTTACCACTAAACATATTTTTCTTTACTTCCTTAAAAAACTTTTTATTATTTGAATAAGTTCTAACTCTAACTTTGTAGGTATCAACATCCTTCTCAATACAAGATTTATATAAAGAAAAATTAACTGTATCAAAATATAAAGAAGTAACGATTCTTGGTTCATGAATTTCAATTAATTTTTTTTCATTTTTCTTTAAGAAACTCATAGTTTCTGAAATATTTGCTATTCTTTTATACTCTTTTCTTGTTTCAGTTATCAAATGTTAACTCCTGTCCATGCTGTATGAAATTTTCATTTTTTCCTTCACATAAATTATTTTCAATTCTTAGTCTAGATGGTCCAAATTCCTCTTTTTTTCTGTACATTGCAATACACATTTCGTTATCGGATCCAAATTTTTTGTTGATATTCACATTTGATGAATCCTTAACAGCTAAAACAATATTTGACTTTATGCTTTCAAAAATATCAATATAAACAAATGATTTTTCACCAATTGATAAGGACTTATCATCACAACTCTCTGAATAATTAAGATTAATTTCTATTGAACTTGATGATATATCTAAGCAATCATTTCCTGAATTTGTAATGTTGATATTCTGAATTTTCAAATTTGAATAATCAATATCTAGACCATCAAAATATGAATTCTTAATTACTATATTATTGATATCGCCCTTGACATCCATTAAATTTACTGCATCTTCGCATCTATTATTTGATGAATTGATTTGAATATTCTCAAGCTGAACCCCAAAAAAAGTAACACAACCAGTTAATAAATTACTATCTTGTCGATAATTATCTATCTCAGATTCACTATTCCCTTGAATATTAATGTTCCAGCTTTTTAAAACTCCTGTTCCGTAAATTAAAACTCTACTTTTTTTACTTAAGATAATATCAACTGACTTTGTTAATGAATCTATATCTATAAATGAAGGAGGGCCATAAGATCTTAGATATACATCATCTTCAATAAAAAATTCTTTTATTTCTCGATTGAAATTATTTTTTATTTTTTCAGAACCTAAAAAATAATATTGGACATCATCAAATTTTTTTGGACTTTCTATACTTTCAAATTCAAGTGTTTTATTCATACAGTTATCTAAATTTGAAGTACAAAGCTCATATGATTTTTTTTGAAAGTTATAAAAGTAAAAACCTATAGAACTATTTTGAGTATCAATTAAATAATTTTTCTTGAAATTAACTACAGGTTGATTAATAAATGTCGTATCTTTATTAGATATTTCTGATATTCTTTTTAAATTTTCTTTAAATTTTTTGAATATAATATCTACATAATCCTCATCAACATTTATATTTTTTAGAGAGAGATCAGATTTTATGTCATCAGATTTAAAATCTATTTTACTGAGTAATAATTCTGCACCAGCAGCAAAATTATTTATACAAATAAATTTTTCATATGCATTTAATAGCTCCTCTTCGCAATTTTTAATATATAAGTCTCTTCCTTCCATTTGAGAATCTATATCGTAGTATATGGGAATTAAATCATCGTTTATAACATCGAAATAAAATTTTCTGTTGTGAATTGCTAAGCCGTGATGTCCGTCCATTGCAAAAATTGCAGCATCAAATTCAAGAAGTGTTGAATTTTCAAGATAATCATAAATCAAATAAGAACCGTCGGATTGAAATATAAGTTTATTATATTTGTTAATAGATTCTGTTCCAATTTGAATATTGTAGGGTGACCGATTTACCCAATTGGTATTTAATAATTTTGCAAATAAAACTGGCTTGTCAGGATTTAGTAAATTTCTATTTTCCCAAAAAAAATCTTCTGAGGTTTCAAGTATGGCAGACTCTCTGAGTCCATTGTGCTCAATCATTTCTTTTACTATTTTTTCTTGAAAGATGTATGTTAAATTTTTTTGATTATTTAATGAAACGCTTAGTTTGTAGGTTCTTGGTGTTAAAAACCCAAGCCTATCCATAATTGAAGTGGCAATTAATTCTATGTCATTTTTTCTTGTTTCAGGCAAAAAGAGTTTAAATTTTACTATATTTCCAATATTCCCACTTTTTAAATGAACATCTAAAGAGGTTGCCAGATCAGTTTTGCGAATGTGATCTTGATGATCACCTGAGATTCTGATTTCTGATGGGAAAGAACATAAAGTTCCATCTTTGTAGATAACTTCAACTTCAGCTTTAAAACGTTTTTTTCTGTTTTCAAAAATATAATCTTCGCTTTCCTTAATTATGGAAAATAAATTTTCGTACCAACTTGCTTTGTTAATCAAGTTAATGTTTAGTTTGGATACATCATAAAGTGATTTAGAAATTGATTCTGTATAAGAAATTCCTTTGCAAAAAGGTTCGATTTCGTCTGGTATAAAATCTGATGTTGTTTTAAAATCTAAAAAATTATCAATTGATGAACTTTTTTCAGGTTGATGTAGGTTTATAAATACAAATATTGCAACAAATAAAGAAATGAAGAAAAGTTTTGTATTTTTAGTCACTTGATTTGTCAATGCTGTAATTTAAAATCTTACTTTCTTCTAAATTGTCCAAAACTTTATAAATATCTTCAATATTTTTAAATCCTAAACTATATGAGTAATTATTGGAATTGTACGATTGATGAATAAGATCCTCAGAAAAATTAAGGTCATTTTCTTTATCTGCCATCTCAATTCTCAAATAAGCTTGAAATTTTGTGTTTTGTTCGACGTTTAGGTTAAATCTCTTTCCAATTGCTTTATATATTTCTGTTGAAATTGATACAAATATAAAAAATAAAGTAAAGTTAACTGCAATATTTGGATTAACATTCGTGACAATACCAATGGTTATCAGATAAAAGTAAATTACTAATTCTAAAGGGTTTTTAATTGGTGTTCTAAATCTAACAATTGATAAAGCTCCAACCATCCCGAGCGAAAGGGCAATATTATTTGAAATTGCAGACGTTATTACAAATCCAGTAACTGGTAATAAAGAAAAGACTAATATTTGATTATTACCTGTTGCAAAATAGTCAATATTTACAAAAGTAAGAAGAAACTTAGAAAAAAGACCTAAAAGGGCGGCCAAGAGACACAATTGAAAAAAGGAAATATCAAATGTGTAATCAAAACCAAAAATATTATAGACCATTTTAAAGTACCATTAATATACTAATTGATTGAATATAAATATTAATAACATTATTTATTTCTTTTAATAAAAAGTTGAATAAAGTTAAGAAATGTGGGAGTTGTTCCGTAAAAAGATGTTGTTAATTGATTTTGTATAGTAGATTGAATTATATTTTCTTTTAAATATGTTGAGATTATTTTATCGATTAATTTATTACTCAAAATTATTGTCTTAACATGAAGATCTCTCAAGTTCAGTGGCTTTTCATTAAGTTTTTCCATCAACGCAACATTTCCATTGTCTATTCCTTTTGTTAGATGAAGAACCGAGGAACCCATGTTGTCAAAATCTTTAAAATAAAATGACCAAAATTGCCCATGAACATTTCTATAGTTTGGAACTACAGCACCATGTATATTTAAAAAATATTGAGTATTGTAACTAATTAGGGGTTCTTTGATAATTGTAGTTCCCCTTATAATGATAATATCAGGCCTGAAATTAGAAATTTTATTAAAAACGTCAATACTATTTATATCTTTTGTACGAAAAATATAATCTTCAGATCCGAAAGACGATTTAAAACTTAGTTTTTTATTTATATATCTTTTAATTATATATTTATATATATAGAGAGATAAAACATCGAATGGAAAGAATAATTTTTTAAATATATTTGAGTTTTGAAGTTTTTTTTTGATGATATTTTTTTTATTATTTGTATTGTTTTCTATGAAAACATTTAATTCAACATTATATTTTTTTATTGTTTCTACAAAAATACTATTTAAATCATCTTCTGAACATAAATATGCGATCTTCATACTAGTTCACTTAAAGTTACAAAATCGACATTATTATTTTTAAGTTCCTTAATTAAAGTTATAAAATTTTTCTCTATAAATTGAATAATTAACGGGTGATCATAAATTATTAGGGTATTTTGACTAAAATCTATTATTTCCTTTAATAATTTTTCCATAATTTTTTTTGGATCTAGATTTTTTGAAAGATAATATTCAAAATACCCAATTCCATTGTCACCAGTTAAATCCACATTAAGATTTTTTATATTATTAAAGTTTTTCATACTATATTCTGTATTTTTTTCATCCATGGAGGTATAAGTATCAGAAATATAATTGAAATTATGGGTCATCAGTACTTCAGATAAATATTTGTTAGAAGTCATTCCTGGAGAAGTGAATCCGGAAAAAGTAATTTCATACTTTTTTCCCTTTTTTAAGCCAAAATCTATTTCTTTCTGAATCTGGGATAAGCTAAAAGATTCTGCATATAGTTGCCAGGTACCATGGTTAAGTCCACCATGAAGGCCAATTTCATTATCTGAATTTATTAAAAATTTTATTTGGTCTTCGTATCTGTCGAGTTCTGGGTTTTTAATAACAGTAAAAAAATAATTAATTACTCCTAGTTTTTTTATTGTTGACATTTTATTTGAAGTATTATCGAATGATTTACTTTTAATTTTAAAGGCTTCTTTTCTGTTTATACTTCTCCCAAAATTCATAAAAAAAGTAAATTTAACTTCATTCTCTTTTGAAATATTGACTAACTTTGGAACTCCATACTTAATGCACTTTAGTGTGTCAATATCAAACCTAAATGCTACTTTTTTTTTCATATTATTACTTTAATCCACTGTTTTCCAGAGATGTAATGAAGCAATAGTCTTATAAGGAGACCAGTTTTTTGCATATTTATCATACTCATTCCAATCACTACCTTCTCTTACCATTCCAAAATTATTCATTGCTAGTCTTAAGCCAGCATCTCTCGATGAAAATACATCTAATTCTCCAATACAGAATATTTCAAACATGTTGACTGACCATGGACCTATACCAAAAACTGATAATAATTTAATGTTTAAATTTTCATTATTCAATTTTGTTAAGTCCTCAAAGCTTTGATCTAAATAAAGATCTGAAAGATTTTTTATTGTTTTTGCTTTATTAATACTTAACCCTAATTTTTTAATATCATTTATTGATAGATCTTGAAAATTTTTTTCATTTAAATACTCTGAATTAAAGTTATTTTTTATCTTTTTAAATATTGAATTCGAGGCTTTTGTTGATATAAATTGTGATATAACTATTCCAACGAGAGTATCAAATTGGTTTTTTTTATTTGGATTAAATAATATATGACCATTAAGGTTAATTATTTTTTTTAATTTTGGATCTTTTTCTATTAAGTATTCTTCTTTTTTTGAGAGTTTCAATGTTATTCAAATGGATGTTTAATATTTAAAATCCTAAAAACTCGAAATATTATAAATACAATTATTGCAAAAATAGCCCAACCAAAAACTGTAGTACCTAATCCTACACCTGCAGCGTTAGCACCCCCCAGGCCCGCTCCCAAAGATCCTGCACTCCAACTTATCGTTCTATATAGTTC
>MDTB01031827.1_pt1 | contig 24324 bp, 2 predicted proteins | sample 811161 | NCBI WGS metagenome assembly MDTB01 (sample SAMN05326650, study PRJNA326480) | marine metagenome | isolation source: seawater | place: Mediterranean Sea | collected 2009
ACAAATAAAAACACATACCTGTTCATACACAATTTTCATCAGGAAATTTAAATATATATATTATATATATGATAGGAAATAAAAAGCTGCAGTACGATAGCCATAGGCATTTAATGCAATTATTCAAGATAAAAGCACTGTACTAAATATATTGGCATTGGATAGTTTCTATTGTCCAATTATTATTACTAGTAATACCATATTATATTTTAACTTCTTTGTTTTTGCAATTTTGTAACACCGTGTAATATTGAAATGAAACATTTCAAGTTCATTTTGTTTGTATATAATTTTCTTCATCTTGTCTGCATTGGCATTGGAGAAGACATAAAAATTTCAGGGGTTTTAGCCCCTCATGCACTGCACTTTGGCGAAAATGTGGGACTAAGCATAACACTTTTGGACAATCCTATACATTTAGATATCCATGATTGTTTTTTTTTAGATTTTTATGAAGGCGATACAAGTATACACAGAACTGCCTGTTTAAGTTTAGAAGCAAACGTGTTACCTGCATCGTGCAAAGACTTTAATATTTATAACCAATGTAAACAATTGACACTAAAATACTATTGGTATCAGGACTATTTGCAAAATGCACGCAATAACCCTACAATTATAACCGTCAAATTGAGAATGCCAAATACACCTCAAATATGGTTTATCGAATCAAAAATATTTGTCCTTCCCAGATTTTATGGTATCAAAAATATCTTGAGTGTGAAACACGGGTACCTAGCAGTTGCAGATTGTATTGGCGAACAATGTGCCGTTAGTGGCGAAATTGACTTAACAGCATATGAGATAGACCCGCCTTTCTGTACAAGTGATGGAATTAGTAACGATATTGAAGATAACATCACTTTACAATGTTTATGGTCTGAAGCAGTTTCGATTCAAGAGGATCAAACCATCTTGTCTTCGGAGAGCTTGCGAATTCCTGAAACACGTATCGTTAGACATGCAACTACTTGTAACAACAATAAGTTAACATGTTCTTTTGCAAATTTAACTGGTTGGACATCACGATTTAACTTACATATTTATGTCACTTTTACAGATTCATCTCATGTTGCCGTATCCGCAACTGTGCACGAAAGTCCAAGTCTTTATGACGTAGATAACGATTGGGATATTGATCTTGTAAATCACGATACCGTTCACTCATTTCGCACGATAAATTACACTTCATTACTAATTACGGGTAACATTTACTCCAAAGAAATTTTATATAGTCACGTAAATGTACATAAAAAACACGTGCTTTATGCTTCATTTTTTCCAATATACATTGAATGGACATTAGCAATTGTTCACGAGGAGCATGAAACGTTATTGCCACATAATTATGCTTTCACCGGCCAAATCATTATAGAAAGAGAATTTAAGGATACGTCTATTGCATCGGTTTCTATTGACTTGGGCACCCCAGCAATTGAAATAGCAAAGCAAATGAGAGAAGCGTTTCAATTAGATTCCATTCGAGTAATTATACGCAAAGATGAGCCTATGCAGAAAATATTTAGTTTTCGTGTTCTTAGGCAAATTGGAAAACTTTATGTAAATACTAGAAACCTTTTCCCAGTGCCAACTACAACTATATTCCAGCCTTCCATTTTATGCAAATTTAATGCAATTAGTGTAGTACCCGATATGATCATGGCTGATTTTGTTGTTTGTGAATCACCCCAAGCCATTAGTAAGGCAGAAACTGTACCAATATCGATCTCATATGATTACGGGAGTAACTGGCTGCCAGCCACTATTAAATTATCCTATATTCCAACCATAGTGGAAATCTCAACAAAGCAGTTTAGCTCATTGGGTTATGAAACACTGGTCGTTTTCGCAGATGGCCTTCAAGGCAATTGCAAATGCATATATGGTCCATCGTTTTATTGGGTGGAATCTACTGAAAGTTATTTAAGCAATGATAATTCATCGCTTACGTGCATTGTGCCTCCTACGCCATATGCTATAACTGGAGAAAAGGCACAAGGCGTACATATATTGTGCGGTTCTCATTTGACTGTAGCAAACTATCCTCAATTATTCAAAAACGAAACAAGTCAAAGTTACTATCTTAATAGATATTACGACGCGGAGCAATATTTCACATATTCCCTTGATTTAAGCAATAAAAACGACCCTGTTAATGTCTTTTTCTATCAAGTAGTTCCTATTGTCCATTATATATACCCACAAAGTGGGCCTAACAATGGAAACACAGTCGTACATATACATGGCTATTATTTCAAAAACGATAAAAATTTACAGTGTATTTTTATTCAACCTGGGTACTTTACTCCTATGGTTGTTGAGCCTTTAGTTCTTACTGACAAGCACATCACTTGCAAAACCCCAGCAATTAATTTGTTCTGTGCGCATAGTAATCATTCGCGTTTGCACGCGGAAATGTATAATTGCGAGTCCGAGCGCGGCTGCTATTGTAAACAAGGCGCATTTGTCCACGTAGATCTCCACGTCATAGGTAATTATGTACCGAAAGGAAGAGATTGGAAAAAATATGCTAGTCGACCAAAAAATTTTTTATATTATAGGTCAACATTTTCCATAACTGGAGCAGGGCCATTAGCATCGTATGAAGAATTTTTAAATGGGGTACAGCAACAGGATCTACCAATACATATTGACTCCCAAGTATTTGGTGGGTTTGAATTGTCCATATTTGGTGTAGGCTTTAGACCAGAAATGCGACGGATAGAACCAATTGTATTAGAACCTGAAATTACAGATGGCCCACAATTAAAGCGTTTTGAGCGAACTGTTTTTTCAACTCCAAATTTAGACCACCCCATGAATTTAGTTGCCATTGGTCAAGTTAGTAATGACCGATACGTTGTTGCATATAATGACCATGAGAACAGATATGTACATATTTCATTGTTTGATCATCATTTAAATCCTCTGGAACTAGTAGGGAAAAATTCATTACTTAAACCAATATACGGAGACGCTTTGCAACTAGGGGAAATAAGTGATTTACATATTGAAAATATAAAAGGCGGCTCGGTCATAGTCTGGGAACAATTTATTGGGAATTACAGGGGCAGAGACCACTGGGCGATTTTTGCACAAGTATTGGATCAATTTGGGAAACGGAAAATGCGTGTTGATGGGATCAATGCTAATTTGTTTCCTTGCGAAATTGAACAATATTATGGGACTTTCGAAGTTACAAACTGCTTTCATAGAGATGGGGCATGCAACAACGTTTCGCAGCTGTTAACGAGTGACTGTCCTTCAACCGAACCTATGGCATCCGTTGCAAACATCCCTGGGGGATTTTCGATCTCATGGAAACAGTATAATTATGAAACAATGAAAGTACAAATTCAATTGGAAATGTATCGCCATTCCTTTGTACCTTTAGTCTTGTTTAACAATGGGTACATGTTTCATATGGAAGCAGACTACGTATCCATCGTTGCGGCTTTTACTAACATCAAATGGGATGAAGTGAAACTGAATTCGGAGATCTATTATAAGGAGGTCAGCGAGTATGGTATTGACTATAAAGCTGAAATTGAAAATGAGAAAGGAGAAAAAATTCTTTTAAGCGATGGGGATCTAATTTTACTTGCTTATGAGGATGATGCAAAAAATAATGGTATATATAGCTATGATTCGACCTGTGGTGTAACTCGCTGCGATAGAAACATTGGAAGTAATTCAAATTTAGTGCGTGGTGTTCGATTTTACAGCGACGAAGAAATTTTTGACGAAGAAACAAATATAGGATTACAAGCAGCAGGTGGAAACTTGTTTACTAAATGTCAAAAAAACAATGGTTTGCCTGTGGAGGGTAATTGCCAAAAGATCAATGGGCAATTCATAGATGTAACTTTGGCAGGGAAATACACAGATGGAATCCCACCCCAAGCATCCCCAGGCGCGCAAGGTGATGGTTATATCTTACGTGCAATAGATAATCAAGCAAATTACTACAATCATTTCATGAGCACGTATGAAAAGGCGACATATAGGACATCGCTTGTTGAATCAAACTGGTGCAGCGATGATACTGCAAATCCATGCCAAATAGAACAGGAACTTTACGGAATTAACTTTAGGAATCCATATAGAAATGCTAAGTGCTTTCATTTGCGAGATGCAAACAATGCCTTAATTTTAAATGAAAAATTTTATAGGGAGCAACATGCTGGTCAAGTTGCGCCTGATGATTATTACGAAATAAATGATAATAATGGCGATAAGAACCCTGTAAATTATGCAGCGAAGGTGATACCATATGCTGGTATTGTTTACTTTGGATGCCCTGGCAGTATGTGTTATATAACGGATGAGGAGGAGAGCCAATCATATGCCCAAAAGTGTGAAGCTATGGATGCAGCTGCTCAGCAAAAAGCCACGGAAACTGAACCAAAATCCATTTTCTTGCCTCAATACTGCGTATACCCATGTGCTATACATGGCGATGCTTGTAGTACAACAATTTCGGACAATCCAGAAGAATCATGTCGCAGTTTGACGTATTCAGAATGCAATTTGCATCCACACTGCTCCGGAACTCTACCATCAAATAATGAATTGGAAAATGTAAATGTAGATCTTGCAAATAAATTTTTATCGGCGTATGAGGCATTTTATCCAAGTAACGCTTCATGCGACGAGCTAGGGTTCATAAACGAAGGTTCAACGGACTTGGACAATCTAAAATGCAGGATAAAAAATACACAACAATTTAAAGAGCGACGGGGAGAATATTACCGATGTTTTCATATTTACCATGATCAGACAATTGGACTTAGATGTGTAAAGATCATCAACCGACCATTTCCAGATGGATTTGTTTTAGAAAAAGATGATTTGGAACCAATCGTTATCGGCACAGACCAGCAAATATGGAAGCGTTTAGGTAGTAATTCCCTGAGTAGCACAGGCAAAATTAATTGTGAAAATTCGACTACAAGTACATGTAAGAACCCTAAAAAAAGTATGGATTATCATGTTGGGGGTACACCGTATAGAATTCAAAAGCAAAGATTTAGTTTGTGGGAGAAAAGTGATTTATTGAACTACACTTCAGTCAATGATGGAAAAGACAATGGCACAACATTGTTTATTTACTCAAATTTTACCCATTTAAACTCCCTTTTTTACCAAACCAATTCTCGTATTATCATTGACAATTACGTAAGTCATCGTGGAAGCATAGTAGAGAAGTGTACATCAATGTTGCATTCAACGGTATCCCCTCATAAAGAAGGTTACGCAGTAGCATATATAAAAGAACGAAATACCCTTATGATTCGAAAAGGTCTTTGGAGAGTGAAGACTAGCTCAGTTTTTGGTGTCGCGGAAAGTGTACAATTTGAAAGTTATCATGAAGTCAAAATTCAATCATTAGTAACATTGGGAAATTCGTATGTAATTTCGCTTCTTATTGGGGATACGCGACATCCCAAGTTCTCAAAGCTTCATTTGATACGATTTACAGACGTCTTTGACAAACTGCAGTTAATTAAAGTCTTGCCTCGTTATACCCATATGGAAACTCACAAGGTGCCGATGCAAAAATTGTTCGATGCAGACCCTCATATGTCTGTGTATCAAAGTGATTTTAATATATTTGATGGTCGAGCAAGTGCTATATCTAATATTGTCCTTGGGCAAAATATAATGGCTCGTTGGGTCAAAAGTCACAATGAAACGAAAGTATGGTTGAGTATGTTGCAAGATAGTTTAGCAAAATGTAAGTTTGGCCGCGCGCAAACAGTGTTTGCGACTTTTGTGAGCGAAACAGAAGTTCGCTGTATAATCCCAGGCAACATGATTCGTTTGAAAGGCGGAGAGGAAGAAAACAAAGAGATTAGTCTAACATTTAATGGCCATGACTATTTCCCCACTAAAGTGTTTGTTCGTTATTACCCAAATTGCCTTCCTGGCACTTATGGTCCAGACGATATACATCCATTACGAGGCACTCGTTGTTTGGAATGTCCAATGGGGCATTATTGTGAAGGTGTTGGGCAATATAGATCTGAAAGATGTTATCCTGGAACTTATAACGACAAAACGGGGCAAACACATTGTATTCCATGTCCATTAGGTTATTTCTGTCCATCATATGAAATGACAATTCCGACCCTCTGTACAGCTGGGTACGTTTGCGATACCGTCGGGACAATTATGCCCATCAACCCATGCCCTCAAGGTCACTATTGTTTAGCTGGAACTGCGACTTCTCTTGGAGACTGTTGTGCAACAGGGCCCGCATTAGGCCATGCTGCTGTAGTAGATCCTGGTCTCGCCGCTTCAATTGATACTATTAGAACCGCAATTGAGGCTTGGAATGACACATCGGCCATGAAATATGTCGACAAATACAAGCCCGAGTACCAATTTCCAATGCCTCGATGGCTGCCGCCACTTGAGGCAGCGAAAAAACAAGAAGGCACGTATACATGTGGTACTGGTCCAGATACGTTAAAAAAACCATGTTGCTCTTGTTATTCCAGACCCCGTGGAGCAAAAGCGGAACAATGTGCTCCACGAATCGCGGATTATAGACGTGGTTTTGATAAGAGTTCATTTGTCGGTAATGTATGGTGTGTGAAGCAGCATGCAACTTCCAAAATAAACGCGTTGGACAATCAGGCTAACCATCGTTTTGTTAAACAAAAAAATATCGATGATGGTCCATACAATGAAAAAAATTGTAAATATATTTTCGGCCCAGGTATTGGCCTACAAGACGTAACAAATATGTGCCAAGACCATAAATCCAATGTATATTGTAAGCTAAAAATTCGAAATAGAAAAGTTTATAGTTACTATGAACTCGTCGATGATAATCCTGCATCAATTGACGACTATACAGGTGTACAAAATGGTGTTGACAAAGAAACTACATGGAAATCGTTAAAGCATGATACGGATGATCTTACAGATACGTTTGGAGCAGGATCAACCTGGTCTGGAGAAATATTTACTGATTCTCGCACGCCCTCGTCTGTGCTAGACGTTGACGAGACATTAGATGTGGGCTCTGTTATTAGATTGGATTCATTCGAAAACCTGTATAGCTGTGAAAGTGATCATCAAGGGGACAAGTATTTACAACAAGGAGGGGATTTATTTTTCTCACATATACCGCTAGCGGCTGCTGTAGAAAAATATACAGACGGTGATGAAGAAGGTTTGTGTGGTGGTAGCAATAACACTTGTTCTACTTACACATCTAGTACTACATGCACAGGTAATAATTGTGTTTGGACACAGGACAGCTATTTGCAATTTACAACTCAAGCGCCACATAATTTTTATTTTCAAGATCGTGTTGAGTTTAACAATATTTTTGTTGACGACGATGAAAGTGAAAGCCCTATCCCGCAAATCGACATCGTAGTTCATAACGTTTTAGATCCATACACTTTCGTGACATTAACGCGTACCGGTATAACACTTGCCCCACGATTAAACAAAAGCGAAGCCACAGTTCGTTTCACGAGAGCAGGGATATACGACTCAAAGTCACTACCGGAAGTGGGGCAAAATAAACGTCCTTCTCTTTTTCCGGAAGGATTTTGGAGAGAAGTTTGGATCCCTGTGCCCGGACTCCATAGGATTGAAGAAGCTGATTCAAGACATGTACGGAACGAATTCAACGGTGTAGATTATAGACGTCATGTTAAACGAGGTTGGGAAGTACAAATAGTGGATGAAGACAGTGGCTTAACACAGGTGTTTGTAGTTTCATCTACAGGGCTTCTCAGTGAAAATGCTTTTTTGTTAGAGAAAAAGTCTGAAGTCAAAGACGATTGGTACGTATGGTGGACCGATAAGCCGTCGCCGGTAAAGACAAAGGCCGTAAAAAGTGGTAGAATGTACAAAAAATATCCTGGATCTGCAGACAGGACCCTCCCAGTTGTAGGCCGGCCGTTGATTTGTTCTAGTGGTATGTATTGCGGTACGGGTGTTGGTGAATTTGAATCCTTGCCATGCACTGCGGAAAATAGAATTGATGGTAAGTGTAACTTGACTCCACAGCCTTGTGCGCAGGGGTATAATTGCGCGTCTGGCGCTAAAGTTCCACAAGGTGATAATCAGTGCACAAAAAAAAGATTTTGCGCATCTGCAGTGGAATTCTCATTATCTGGTGAGTGGACCTTGAGAGAATCTGCAACTATATGCAAGATTATTGATCCCGAGACGGGACAAATGATTGACGGGTCTCTGCGTACAAGTTTCCGCAGAGGTGAAAGGGGGATGGACGGTACCGGTTGTAACTGCAACGAACAGCAAGTTTGCGTGGCAGATGACATTTCACTATCTGAACTCGCATCCCTCTCGTGCCAAGAAGCGCATTTAGATTTTTTTTATTGTAATTGCTTATTAGGCCATTCTTGCCCTGCAATAGGTATGCGAGAACCGACTGCTTGTTCCGCAGGGACGTACAATGATATCAATAATGCAGAAACGTGTAAACCATGTGTGCCCGGATTCATGTGCCCGGATTCAGCTACAGTTTTCCCTAAAGCCTGTCCAGCTGGTTTCATTTGCGATACGGAAGGACTTGTGCGCGAGCAAACGCTATGTTCTGCGGGATTTGTCTGTCTTTGGGGGGTGCGCACTATCCTTCCCCGGCCTGCTGACGGTGATAGTTTTATTCCATGTACAATTCAAGAGTTACGAATACGCAAGGGTAGGAACGACTTGTCGGATGGAATATCAGTTAAATGCAATTATACAAACGCTTTGAATCCAAGCGTTTTATATGACAAAGTATATCGGAATCCGAATCGAAATCTGCATTTGAAAGCATACCAGCAAAAAACCATTAAAGGTGTTTACGTAGGGGGGAGGTTACGCGGCCTACGAGCCTATGGAAATATGCTTCACGACGGATATGAAAACTTTATGATTGCACAAAACATCCCGGCAACAGAGTACGACCCTATCTACAATCCTCATTATTTGAAAAATCTGTACAATGTAATACCAGGGTGTCAACAAGAAGCATATTGCTACGGTACCGGATCCAGTTGTGCTAATCAAACGATTGAAGACGGTTGCATTAGTTCTGGCTTGTGTGACGGGGATAATACTACTTGTAGGAATCAATTTTCAAACCACTCGTGCTTAGATTATAATCTTACATGTAGTTGGACTCCTTGTATTTGGTCACCTAGAGGCGATGGTCCTTGTCCAGAAGACTATGTAACAAAATATGTTTCAAATGCCCCTACTTTAAATGAACAGATCGTCTGGTTAAAGAATGAGGTGGACCAAAAGTTGCAGTACATATATGATAGCATTGAAAAGCTATCATTTGCATATAGCCATACAATGGTAAATGGGCTGCTTTACTATGTTAAAATAAGAGACTATGTCGAAAATGTTATAACTTATGAAACATTGAAGGACATATGGAGAATTCGAGCTCCACTTCCATGCCCCAAAGGATACTACTGCTTAAGTGGAATTAAAGATTTTGTACCAATTAGAGGAACACCGATAGAAGATATTGTCGTTGCATCATCTGTACCAGCATTATGCTTGGAGGGCACATATTGCTTACAAGGTACCAGTACGCCTACTGGCACGGGCAAATGCATGAGAGGTTTTCGGTGCCCCACTGGCGTTCATAGGCCAGTTTCAGTTGTGCCAGGAAAGTTTTCGCTAGATAATGCAGGTTCCCGTGGTCAATTTTGCTTTGCAGGTAGATTCACCCGACAATCAGGAAGGTGGTTTTGTTCGTTATGCCCCAAAGGTTTTATATGCAATTTAAATTCAGGCAATGCCCCTGAAACATCAATAAATTTCAGAAATGATACCACGATATGTTATGAGGGTTATGCATGTGACAAAAAAGGGCAGGCGGCACCACCGACGAAATGCCCCGAAGGTCATTATTGCCCAGCAGGAACTGCCAGTAGTACAGTTGCGACGAAATCATCGTTGGTCCCATTGGAATTCACTTCTGAAAACAAATTTTCATGGGTACTGCTACCAAACACTGCTCTTGCTGTTGTCACCTGTGAAAATCCTGTATTGCAAGATACAGAAATGTGCGACATTACGTCATTTCTGGATCGCGGTGATAAAATTGAACTCGCAGGTGAAGTTTTTCAAATAAGTTCAGACACCTCTAGAAAGTTCGGTGCAAACTGTATCATGTATGGAAATGCATTGGATATCACTTGTCAGGATGAAGCGCAAATTAGCCGTAAAGCATTAAAAACAGCCCTCCTAGAATATCCAGAACTTTGTCAGTCAATGCTTCCAGCATGTGACATTGACAGCATTCATTCATTTGCTTACAAAAATACTACAGGCATTCCTTGGGATCCGCTAGATTATGACATGTTTTGGCCGTTGCAACTAGTCCCTTTAAATCGCGTGCATTCGAATTATTCTGATGTCAATGCTGGTAGATGCAACGATCTATTGGGAATATCAAGTGACGAGACTAATTGCGTTGCGCGTACAATAAATGGCATAATGCCAGAATTTAATAAGCGGCTGCATGCTTACATTATCGGTAGTCCTGAGTGTACAGTTCAAAATCGGTGCGGTCATGTCTTTCGAACAGGAAACATAGAAGCAAATTTTTTATTTGAAAATGATGAGGATGTGAATGAAAAAGTGCTAAACTACAATACCATTCAGTTTATAAAAACGAATGAAGATGTAACTATAGCAATATTTCAAATGTTTGGAGAGGATCCTAATGCTATGAGTGTCGATGTATTGAAGTGCAAGCTAAAGCGATTATGGGGAAAACCAGTGTACAACACTATCCCTGGAAGCGACGTAACTCCACAAAAATGCGAAGATATGCTACCTAGGAAATGCAGTAATATACAAAGGAGACAGCCTACAGCATGTGGCTCACACGATGAGAGAGATTTCGATCAAATAGGTGAAAGAGAAACGCCTTTAGAAAAAGGCAGTACCCCACATTGGAAATATGTTTTAACAAACGAAAGTAACATTATTTCAAATATCAATTTTACCGAGCCGGTTGTTGTTGATTATGTTGAGTTTGAAATGCCTGATGTCACCAGTACCATATGCGCAAAAAAAGGTGAGGAATGTTCTTGTCCAAATGGAAGGGTCCGATATGGAAGTAGGGATACGGATAAAAAATGGATATGGACAATATACAAAGATATTGACACAACCGTTACTTGTAAAACTACTGTGGATGGCGGTGAGTTCAGTAACTTGAATCCTCAAGTAAAAGATCCTGGGAGATGTGAATGTTTAAACTCTGCGATTGAAGTCAATGGTATGCCTGTGCCAAAAGAAAAGATGAATGGAATTATAAATGCTGCTAGATCGCGGTGGAGTTTATACAGGGACAATGTTTGGGAGCCAATTGACGAATGTACATGTGGGAATACCACCCAAGAAATTTTGGATTGCGCGTGTGAATTTGGCAAAAGTAAAAAGCTAGATAAATTTTTGTTTGAACGGAAGTACGATCATGTTTACTTTACTAGCCGTAAAATCTTAGGAGGTTTTAAAGTATATTGGTCCACTGGTACATTTCCAACTGCAATATCAATTAAGGGTAGCCAGCAGTATAAACTGAAGCGAGAGCCTGGTTTGATAAATATCCAGTACAATTATGATAATTTCGTGGAAAATACGACATTGAACGAAAATTTCTTCGGTATTGAAGAAACCGCATTAAATTATGAAGGGAAATTCGGTAATGAATCTGAATTTTCAATGAGTTTACCGCCTATTGCAGTTGAAAATATGACTAAAAAGGATCTGTTATATCAAAGTTTGAATCCTGAATTTAGTAAAATAAAAGTTGAGAATGGGGCAACCTTAAACATTATAACTTTGCCAATTATGCACATAGTTAAGAGAACTGATTTTCTAAATGAAACTGTATATCATGATGAATATGATATGAGAACAGTCAAATCGGTAGCAATCAAAGTAAACACAAATTTGTATGATGCGACCGAAGATAAGATTACGCTGCATATATCAGGCGTACGTATGTATACCAGGGACCAAGTTTATAAGTCAGGGCAAATAGAGATGGTAAAGCGTGTCATTGCATTGGATGATGAGAATCATTTCCAACAAGATGTGTTTCCATATGCAAAAACTGAAGACGATATTGCTTCGGATAACGTAACAAAATCTTGCTGCGCCCATCCAATTCCATGCCTGGAAGGAAGTTACTGTTTACGTGGAGTGGTGCAACCCATAGTCGATTTTGCCGGGGAAGATTTTTCAGCCCCATTGTCATGTCTTTCAGGCCATTACTGCCCACTAGCATCAGAAACTTCGATAGGGGATGGTGCTTGTCCCGCAGGTTACTACTGCCCTCCGGGTATTGCAATTCCTAGACCGTGCTGGAAAGGCCATGAATGTCCGGCAACTGGGAATATAATACCGAAAGTATGCCCAGCAGGAAAATATTCCTGGGGGGGTCCTTACCCACCATTCCAACCAGAAAAAGCTACTGGTGTTGAGGATACAGAGTACAAGGTGTATTCCTTCCTTAACAGCCTTCAAGTAACGGAAAAGAATCGAGCTTTACTAGGAAATCAGTATCTAGGGGAGCGAAGGTGCGCAGACTATTGCTGCCCGACGATAGATAAAGATGGCAACGCACTTAATGTTTCTAATATTATTTTAGACAGAATAGACTTTGGAACCATGCCCGGAACATTGGGTAAATGCGCACTTTCCCCACGATGTTTTCCAAAAACAAAAGCCTACTTGAGAAATTTGAAAGAAGAAGATGAAAATGATTATGGATGCCAAGGCGAGCTGTTACTTAAAGGGGAATACTCAATGGGGGCATATGATTACGATTGGTGGCCGGATACTGAAGTGCAAGGTTCAACATCCACGACAGTGCATTGGCAGCAGCTTCCCCAACCTTACCATACACATAATCATACAGACAAACTTCATGCTCAGAAAGTGATCTCTCGTAAATTAACAGATATACGCAAAGCCTACGGAGCGGCCTTTGGCGAGGTTGAACAGTCTATAGAAATACAAGAGTTAATAGATTTTGCAGAAAGTATTGAGGCAGGAGGTGTTGCTGCTTCACATTTGAAACGGTTCTCTTTAGAAACTTGTCCATTTGGAATGATACGCGATTGTGATAATATTTGCTGGCATAAAGATTCTTGCACCATTCCCACACAAGGGATATTTAATTGTTCCATGTTGATAGGAGATAACATTTGCCACGACGGCGAAATAAAGAATCGGCCAAATTTTAATTGTTTAAGGTTTGGTTGCGATGGAGGAGATTGTGATGAGACTTGTCTGGATGTCATGATGAAAAAAATATTGAATCTTCCATTCACAGCGAAATGTGAATTCTGGAATGAGCGTGTATCCTTCGGGAAAAAATCTGGGGCTAATATGTGTGGTCAAAAAGTAATTCCCGCGGCAAATGAGGATGATGACAATAGCGAAGGGATGGAAGCAACATTAACGAACAACATTGAACCCGGATTGATATTGTCTTGCCAAGAATGTAGCACATTTGTAGAAGGACCTTACCAGGAGGCAGTGAAACGACAGAAATCAATGGAGAATTACTTTAGTAGTCTTGACTATGTGCCAACCTTAGAAGATCAAGAGGCTATTGCTAATGGTTTGTACCAAAAAAAAACAGGGTTATGGGATGAAACACAGGATGGGCCTGCAGAAATATATTATAACCCACCTGTAGATTGGTGGAAAGTACCTGTGACATCATCCAGGACGATGAGTTTTGGTTGCTCAGAAAATCAAATTACCGCTAAAGTACCATGTGCCCGCTACTTCGACTTTAGCAAGGAGGTATTTGAAAAAATGGGCTCGATAAAGTCTTACAACCATTTAGCAAGAATTATAATCAGGGCCTCAGCATTAGAATCTGGGCCATGGTTTGAATACAGCCAAGGCGAACGACTTCGACGAGCACATGGAGGGGGGCATTCTTTGGAGCGAACCGTATGTGCCGTACATGGCGAATTGTTCGAAACATGGCTACAGAATACGTTGCCTTGTGCTGGGACGAAAGCTGGAATGGAGACAAACATTAACTACAACCCGTTAGAGACTGACCCATTGTCGGATGAAGATGATATCGTTTATGATGATAGTGGAAATCCAACACCAACCCGCCCAGCGTGGAAAGATCTTTATGATGCAAGTGGTCCAGATTATAAGAAGGATTGGACTGGAGAACCTGTTGGCTATGCGTATTATAAAACGTTGGTTAATATTGTTCAGAAAGTGGCGGTGAAATATAGAGACAAAGGTTGGGATACACCAATAGAGGAAATTTATGGGCAATTGGATTCTTTATTAGAAGATTCGGATTCGAGCATTATGCCCTCACTCATGAACGGAACAAAACCGGTTTTAAATTTTTTTAAAGAATTCTTAAAAGAGGTTGAGGAAGGGACAAGCAGTCCCGAAAGGCAAAATGAAGTGTTTAAAAAATATCTTGCAACTGGCTTTATCGATGCTAAATCGTATCCTCAACAATTTTTTGGCTCAAAATTTTCTCGTTTAACTAGTACAATCAATCCAATTAATGCTGTAAGCAATACACGCTTGTTGCAGCGGCTATTTAAACCTGATCCGGAGGGAAGAATGAGCACTTGTGGGACCGGGGGGACAAAATATAAATGGGAAGATCAGGATTTTCTGGATGCTGTCAATGATTTATCATTATACCATCTTAGTGAAAGAATATACGGTACGTTAGAAACATGTGGAGAAATAGAAATGGGGGCAACGCCAAAAACAGTGCTGTCTAAATGGCCGTATTACCCTGGAATGCAAGGAACAGCAAGATCGACCGACCTCTCTGAAAATCATAAACCAAATGTTGACACGGATGTATATTTAGAATACGATGCAGGAAGGCGATTAAGCACAGCCGTTTATAGTGAAAATAGGGTTACCAAACCTGATGATAGTTGTGGAAAAGGAGAAGGCTTTTTCTGTGGAAACCGAAACAGAGACTTTAGGACGGAATCAAATGTATTAACAGGTTGGGGTTGCCAAGACTGTTGTTTGGGGGAATTATCGTGTTTTTCAAAGTCTATGTTCACTGTTAGCAAACATCGCTGGGACAAAGAGTTTCAAAGATGGCAAAATGTAAGGACGATGTCTAACCAAACTAGGTATTGGTTGGATACTGGTAAACTTACTCAAAATTTTTGGCATATGCCGACTGATCTGAACAAAGAAGCAGAAAAAAAGACGGTATGTAGGTTTAAACTAGGTGCAAATTACGAGCCTTCGGAGTGTACGCACCGAATTGAAATCGGTTTTCACATACGCTTTGAATCTGTAACTTGCAGCTTACCGTTGGCAGAGGCAGTTTTTAAAGCGCCGCAATTTGACCCTGACCCACCAAATTTTTGGACACATGGGGAAAATGGAGAGAGAAATCATCGCGGGGAATATGCGGATGGCTTCCATGAAAGCACATCGCCCTGTTTTAAAGTGTTTTCTCCATCAAAATTAACTGCAACTCCTGGGATAACTCGAGCATACCGATTTCCAAATGCAATTGGCATGATGGATAGTCTTGGAAAACTTTCTACTGCTGGAACAAATACCATGAGAGAATACAACGCGAGAAAAAATAGCGTTTCTGTTGAAATGTGGATAAAACCTGACGATATAGAAAATGGGTCAGGGATACTGTTTGAAAGTGGGAGTTCAACGATACAGCAATGCGACTGCGATGCTCTTGGAAATTCTCTCTCTCATTTCAAAGGAGAACTGTGTACAGCGGAATCCGATTTAATCACGCAGTGGGATATGTACCAAATTGCTGATAAAGGTCATCGTATAGGGAAAATGATATGTGAAGCTGGTTTTGCACTTGTTATGGACAAAGGAAAGGTAGTTTTAAAACTAAACCCACTTTTTGGAGACCGGCATTACAATGTCAGTGGAACTTTTCAAAAGCCTATTTATGAAAACGATTTTTTCCATGTTGTTGGCGTAATTGAAAAAATTAAACCTTGGGATAAATGCACCAATGCTGAATGGTGCAATTCTATCAATTCGCATCAATACCATTCTGACCTACGTTTAACACTGTACATTAATGCTAGATTTATAGATTCCGTAGTATGCCATGCCTGTGGGGCATGGACATCACTGGATGCATCTGGCCTCGGTGCAGCTGCTTTCGGCGGGTATGGTTTTTATTATGGAAAAGCGGACAAAGCTGGGTGCACCGACCCAGATGGAATAAAGTCTAATAAATGTTTTCCAACGGCAGACAATACAAATTTTGAATGGAAACATGACGACACGGAAAAGATAAGGAGGGACTATGAATGCGAAAAATGCTCGGATCCGCAATACATCAAGATAAATCACACTAATTTGAATGGCGGATGGATTGATTCGAACGAACCTTATACCGGATATATCTCGCTCTTGCGAATTTATAAAAAACCATTGAGTGCACCCATTGTTAAACGAAATTTTGATGCATACACAATTGCCGGCGGGGTTACAAAGCCATATCCAGCTTCATGCACTAATACCTTTATAGATCCAGAAAAAATGGACGATATACCAGAGTCAGAGTTAAAAGTTAAAACTTATACGGAATTGTTACGAATGAATAAAAAAAAACAACTGCATTTAATGAAAATAGCATGGGCTTCGTGTCCGCGCCAAGATGCCCTCTATGGTTCTGATGATATAATTGGCGCGGCGAAATGCCAGCCGTGTCCAGATGGCTACTACTGTCCAAACGAGGCAACAATTTATCCTATTCAGTGTCCGCTGGGTTCTTACCAGGCGGGATTAAATGCCAAAGCATGTAATATGTGTCCAGCAGGGACCTGGAGTAACCAAAAAAAGTTAGCCAATGTATTTGAGTGCAGTCCATGTGAAGCAGGTCACGTTTGTGAGATTGCTGGAAATCGTGATATGGATGTGTTTGCGTTGCTACCGAAAACTAATTTTTGCCCCGAAGGCCACTATTGCATGGAGGGCACCACAAAGGCGTCTAATACGGAATTTAAGTGTGCTGCTGGAATTTTTTGTTCCTTTGGTACTCGTCCGCCTGACGATTTTAAAAGAAACGGTATGTGGGTAGCACGCGCTCAAGAAATCACAAGCAATGTTCTCGCATGTCGAGAGTACACTACCAAATTAGTTCCATGGGACCAAGCTGCATGGTCGGTAATAAATGGAGCCGTTCTTCCTATATGCATGTGGAAATACTCTGGTGAATTTTCATTTCGCGGTGTCATCGGGCATTACCTATTCTCCGGTGTAATAAAACAGATGCGAGGAATAGATGTTGCTAGTTTAGGAATTGCCACGGGAAGAAACAGAGGTCGGGACCAATGCCACCCCGGTGTTATTAGTACTCAAGGTGGATGCCTTGAGGGTATTTTACTAAATTTAATCGATCCGAACTCATACAGTGAAGGTTACAGGCCTAGTCTTTTTTATGGTAGGGAATTTACCCACCCAGATCTATTATTAAGATGCCCATCCACAGCAATAGCCGGAGTTTTTCCTCCACCAGAACCTATGTCTCCAGATCAGAACATGTTGAAAGATAGATATGGTAAAGTGCCGAATTATTACAATTACAGACAGTTCCGATGGACTAAATGTGTTGAAAACATTGAAAATCCAAAAGATCCCACATTGTTGGAAATTTTTGATGGCTTGCGCAGGATGCAAAACACTGGGGATGAGTGGTACGACACAACTGTTTCCCAGCATATTCGAGATTTAAAGACTTTCTTCAATGCTGACTATTACCAAAATACAAAATTGTTATTTCGAAATATGCCACAAGCCATGATTGACTTTGTTACTGGCTTCTGCAAACAGAAGCAAATGCAAGAAGCATACGATATTTGGCTCGGGTCCAAGCGTAAAATCATTCAACCGAAAAGTACGCTCGGGTATGCTTTACCACCAAGGCTATTGACAGAAAGAATAAATGTATTGGATGCGACTGATCCAAATGGGCTAGATGATGACCAAAAAGATAGAGGAGAATTTATAGCATTTGAAAGGCTGTGGACGGAAAATAAGCCCGATGATGACGTGTATGACACGACAAATATGAGACAACGAAAGGTAGCCGTAAATCCTGCAAATTGCCAACGCTTTTGGAGTGGTGCATTTGCAAACGCTGAACAAATTAGTTTAGGTGTGAATGTATTTGATAATATCAGGACTATATGGAACGAACAAAAACGCTACAACCAAGGTGCCACAGAAAGGGAGTGTATATTGCGTTTACAAGGTACAAAACACAACCGTATCTGGCATGTGTTTTGTCCTGGGTGGCATGGTGGTGGGGCAAACGATTTGACAAGTAGAACTGTTGAGAAGGAATTTAACAGATTGCCATCTCATCCTAGAGAAATGTTCTTTAAGGAGCTACACCAATTTCATCATGAAACCTTTCCTTATTTTGCACAATGGGAAAGTGGCCCATTTTATAAATGTCCAAGTGGGTATGCTTGTGGACAAGCTACAAAGGCACAAGATACTAGTCGTTTGGATAAAAATTGTGTGAAAGGCTTCTTCTGTCCTATTGGTACCCCCGGTCCGCAACCAAATAATATATTGAGTGAAAAATTACCTGGAAGTCAATGTTACAAGAATCGATGTAGAAGGCCTAATGCACGAGTGACTGCCCAATGGGAATTGTCTTTAGGTGTTGGCATGAATTACTCAGATCTTGCTGTTACATTTTCTGGAGTAGAAAACTACAAAGATGAAGGTGGCGCTGCAAGTTACAAGTATGGATACTACCAAGAAAATATTGAAGGTGGCTTAGATTTTATACCCGGAGACTTCACGTACAGAATGGATGGAATCTGTAATATATATGACATTGATGAAGTAAGAAGAAAATTTAATAACATGTTTGTTAAGGTTTTATCAATGTTTTCCGGGGTACCCTTGCGAAGCATACAAACTGGTTTTGAGCTGGAATTGCTCGTTCAGCCTCAGTGTACATGTTCGAAATGGATAAACAGGATGACGGACAATGCGTGTCCAGAAACATGTCTGCAGGGATGCACAAGAGAAGTCTGTGTAGAATGGGTGAATTGCACAGGATATGAAAAGTTGGCAACAACGGAGGAAGAGACGGAACTGGCTAGGATACAATTGGAAATGGCTAATTATGAACCTGATCCAGATTCAGCATTATATTATGTGACAATGATTCTAGGGCCGTACTCTGTTATGTGCAGTCCACAAAATGTAAAGTCGTGCCACCAAATTGAATACGGGGCAAAGGTGAACGCTGAAGGAAACTTGAAAAGTAGAATAGATTTTGAGAAAATTTCATTTTCTGTAATAAAAAATGTTAAAAATCATGTGCCACTATGCACAGGCCAATATGCGTCATATGCAACATGTGCATCTCTTACATATCAACGGAATAATTTCTGCCTTAAAAAAGGATGTGTTGGGTATAAATTGGCGAATAAAGCTAGAGATCAGCTACTGTTATGCTCTACAAGACATACTTTGAGGGTCAAAAATAAACAAACGGATGGCTCTGGTGATTACTACTGCGATGAAGAAAGGTGCGAAGCGCGGGATCAATCTGGCGTCGTTCTACCATTTAAAATATCGACGTTTGAATGTAAAATTAATTGGGAAGACTATCTTTGCCCAACTGGTACAAAGTCAGATACCAATTCGCTCTCCGCAGCGGAATGCATTATCGATTGGACATGCGCGTCAAACAACATCCCAATGTACAAGAATATGTTTGGTAACGTAGGAGCTGCAACGTTTAAAGTTGAAGATGATCCATTGCCTTACTTCTGTCCTATCCGCCAGGACGACGTTGTGCTAATCTATGAGCCACGATTTGAAGCAGGTAGGACTGAACCTTTTGCTAGGCCGACAACGTCGTTGAAATTGGAAATGGCAAAAATATATAGAATAGCACAAGTCCCATCCGATGCCCAATTAGTGGTAGGAGATCGCTGGATAAAAGGCAAATGGGGGCAAAATCCGCTTTACGATGGTATCCAAGGTTACAAAAAAGCATTGCATGTGAATCGAAGACCTCAAATATATATCAATACGCTAAAATCTTGCCATTCGTATTCAGATGAGCTGAAAACAGAAATACAAGAAATTCCGTGTACTTTAAATGGTACATTAGAGAACCCGATTTTACCTTTAATCGTTAGAGATCCATCAGAATACCCATGGGTTTATATACCCAACTTTGGACATGCGACTATTGAATACGATTTAATGGGGTTGCCGCTGGAGTTAAAAAGCAATGTAGGGTTTACGTTGGTCTTTTATACGAAAGAAATTGGAAGGCAAAGAAAAATGCATTCGGCTGTCTTAAACCCGTCCTCGTTCGAAACCAAAGGTTCTGGTGTATCTGAGCATCGTGGGTTGCTTCATTTCACATGGAATACAATGAATGCTACTTACATTCAATTTGGCGCTGCCATTTTGAATGGAAGATTCGATCGATATTATTATTATCAAATGTTCTACAAGACTGCTCGGGTATACATTGACTATCCGAGACGGGCAAGGGATCCGCAGCCAGGGCGATTTGCAGACGAAAACGAGGCTAACTGGCACTTTTTTGCAATATTAAACCGTATTGATACTGACCAAGCAGAAATGAAAAGCATTTTACCCACAAATCTTCCATTGATGATGGAAAACGGCGCGACAATTTCTTTTCTTCCTCAGAATAATACGGCATATTGCGAATCCAAGTTTAAAAACACATCAAATTTTACTTCTAAAAAGGATCCATGTGAAGGTGATTTGGAGACACATATGTCATATCCTGTTACGAATGAATTTGCAACAATATTCCCGAGCGGTGTGTCATATTGGAGAAATGGACTTCAATGTGAAGCATGCCATTATGATCCCGGCGGGGTTATGAAGGAAGGTTTTTGGGGAGTTGGTGGGGGGTTGGAAAATTGCGGCAAACAATTTATTAATTTTGAAAATCCGACGCCAGAGATAGACGGGGTAACTTTTAATAGAACCCGTCCTTACAGAGTCTCCCATTTACAGATATCCGACACCTCTCGTCAAATGGATGTTTTATATGAACCGTTTCAAACCTTTGCAGCATTTCCGTGGATGCCGTACTTTAGTAATTGCTATAAACATGGGTTGCGAATCTCACTTTTTAGGTTGATGGAGGATCCTGAAACTTGTAACTTTGTAGAAGATAGATTGATTACAGCGACTGATCCAAACGCGATGATTCCATTTCAATTACTTACATCAAATGGGGGCGACACTTGCCATGCAAACATTACATGTATGTATGACGAGTTTACTAGTGGGCAGGCTGGCGGAATACCAGGCAGTTCCGTATTTTGGTTTGAGGAAAGATCGACGCCACTATTTTATCTCACTAAGGAGGCGATAAATACCACTATTATGCTTCGAAGTATAAGAAGTGGATCAGAGGGTTTTACTGATTGGGAGCCAGCGAGGGAAAATTTAATTTCTGAATTATACAAAAATGATGAACTTGTACCGGTACACATTAAGGTTCATGATTCTACTGGTCAAATAAAGGGTAACCGTAAATACATGCCTCGTGACGTAAAATTTACAATAAAATACTTTACTGAAATTCTACCAATGGGTGGAAGTAAAAAGAAAATTGTTTCGGCAGCGTTAAGTGTTGGACGCTTCGAGGAACTTCTCGATCCAGATCTTTGCAATTTTGAGTGCCAATTTCAGCGTAGACATTATTATATAGACTTTAGAATGCAAGAAATGACGTTTTATGAGATGATTGAAAAGTTTGGATTATCGGATACAGCTTATTTTTTTGTAGCATTCTTGCTCTCATTGATGTTGTTCTTAATAGTATTTTGTACATGGTACAGGGTTGCTCCAAGGCGCAAAGAAGGGGCTGTAACGGCAGTCAGTTACTTGAAGAAAATGAGGAAAGAAAAACTTGATGAGTTTGGTCAGATTATTAAAATCGTCACTAAGCAGAAAAGAGGAAAGAAAACTGCTGAAGAGGCAAGTGATAAAGAAGTTGAAACATTTTTGAGAAGGCGATTAGGGTTATTCTATGAAAAGGATACTTTCCGAAGCTTACGAACGCGATTAAAAGTAGGTTCAAGAGCTGATAAGATGCTGCGAGATTTGTCACGAAAATACCGCACAGTATGGAGCATTTATGTTATGCGGTTTCTAAAACCATTTATGGCTGGGTTTGGAGGCCTGCTTTTATTTTATTTTGTTACAGTAGGGTGGACAATTGCGTTGTATCATAAAGCTGGTTTGGGTGGAATATTTACAGACTTAGTACCTACGAACCCAGCGCTAATCCGAAATATATATGAGCTGACGTTGCCTAGGTGCTTAGATAGACGTGATCGGGGGGAACAAATAGATGCTGGTAACAATTGCCTAACTGAATATTTCATCAATTTCAACCGAGGTATACGTATTGCTTTTCTTTTGTGGTTTGTTGGTGGGATGGCAGGAATGATTTCTTCTTATATGTTTGTGTACCATATGCCACCAGACCCTAAGCCAACAAAAATTGTTGGCAAAAAAGCAAAAAAAGCAAAAGTGGTTGTTGATCGTTCTGAAATAATAAAGGAAACTTCCTGGAAATGGTACCATTACTATGTATTTTTATTCACTTCACAATGGATATGTTTGGGTATAATTGATACTTCTTCGATGCTCTACGCTGAATTTGGTCCGATGTGCTATTACGCCATGTTTATTCTTTTAAAATGCACTCGAAGTTTTGTCCTCAATCCCCTACTAAACACGATTGCAGAGGATGAATTACAAGCATGTGGATTAAGGGCGACTTACATTGTCATAGAATTTTTAGTAACAATAACCGCTAAACTTCCGTTTGTCCAATTTTGCTTTGTGACTCAAATGCTACTGTTCCTTGAAATAATTTCAATTTGGAATGACAGTTTATTAAAGGAACACATAGACAAATGCTTTAAGAGTACAGAAATTACTAGAGAAGCTCTACGAGAAGATGGCAAGGAGAGCAAGAAAAGAAAATCTTATGAAATTGCACTACCAGATAGTTTGAAACAAACCAAGGTATTGCGATTGTTTATAAATATTTCAGTGATTTTATGCGCCTATGTGGCATATTTTTTGATTTTGACGATCTTATCGTTTTTCCCAAAAGAATATGCAAGGTTTACAGTAAGATGGCAACATGTGATAGTTGTTTTTGGAAACATACCATTCCTACCATTAATAGCATACTATTTAATTGATATAGAGGAGAAACATTCTGATTCTGGGACATATGCACTAATGGATTTATGGGCCAATGTTGCGCGTGGCGATGTATTGGGGAGATTCAATTGGATTAACGCAATAGGAAGAGGAGTAACACCAGCTTTATTAGAAGAACGATATGAACCAAATGAAAAGATTCCCGATGTGCATCTTTTAGAATTAACTAGTTGTGTTTTTGTCCCGATAGCACAACATCCTAATTTAGAACTTGAAGAAAAATACAGAGAAACTGAAAAATTGGGTTTCACCATGAGATATTTCTTAGGAATTTTTTTTCAATGTTTCGGTGCTGTGCTGATGACTATTAATATGAGTGGGAATATGATATCTTGGCCAACAGTAGATATGGTTGGATACATTTTTGCCATTTTATCATTAATTATGATGCGATACATCTTCAATAATATAGTCCCGTCTCTAATGATTTCTATGAAAGTGTAAGTATTTCATTAACTAGCCATTTATTATATTTTGAAGACTAACAATTTTCTCACTTTACATTGACGAAAGCACGATATCCCATAAACAATTTGTAGAAAAAAAAATCAGCAAGTATGCTGCTTCAGAAGAAGACAAAACTGCGATGCGTAGAAAAGCTGTTGAAAGTTTGCTTGGCCGTTTACATAAGTTTAGAAGTGAAGGCAAGCCTGATTCTCAACTTGTAAAAATGTTAAAAGCTAGAGCGAGGGATTTCATTGGAGATCAAATTCAGCGAGAAGACGAGTTAATTCGATTAGTTCGAGAAGAAAAAGAACAAAAGGAAAATGCGGCTGTAAAAGAGAGTATTGAACAGGCCAAACAAAAATTGCTAGATCAACAATTTGCAGATCCAAGTGATTGGCCCATAGAATTGCTGGGAGACAAATATTTAGGTCAAGAGAGTTGTTGATATCGTACATCTGCTTAACCTCATATCAGGAATTATCATGAGTAAATTTAAAACAATAAAATTATGCGTAAATTAAATGATATATATATATTTCTCTTACTCATATTGTATATAAAAAATTCTCTTATTTATAAGTTAAT
>MDTB01022117.1_pt1 | contig 24322 bp, 21 predicted proteins | sample 811161 | NCBI WGS metagenome assembly MDTB01 (sample SAMN05326650, study PRJNA326480) | marine metagenome | isolation source: seawater | place: Mediterranean Sea | collected 2009
ATGTCCCTCGCGCGCGAGTTCAACATCGGTCACCACGACTTCCCAATATTGGCCGAATCCCAGACCCCAAGGGAAATGATGCCAAAACGCCTCAAGACCGAGAAACCAAAGTGCGGCACGGACGCTGATGGAGCGATCCATGCTATCCATGCGTTGTAATAGATCGATACTAATTCCTAAGGTTTTGACCATGATGACAGTGAAAAAAATCGCCAAAACCAAGCTACCGATGATTATCGAGGCTCGAGCCGCCGAAGTGCGCCGTTTGATGTGGACGAGCGCGACCCAGGCAGTCATCAAGAAAGTCAATCCCGCAATGCCCTTATTTAACGAGAGCAGAGAAATTAGAATTACGAAGGTACCGGCGAGTAGTAACAACAAACACCGCCGACCGGATCGGGTCCATGCGCCGTCTGCGGCCAGTAAGAACAGAAGACTGGCGAGCGCTGTGCAATACACCGTACGGGCAAAAAAGAAGGGTTCATACTCCAGCATTTGAAATGATAATATGCCCACCGCCAACACGGCGATGGCCAGAGCGCCAACGATAACACCATGCTGAGGGAAGCGAACGACGCGAGATTGAAACAGTATTAACAATAGGAAGAATTCGACGACTAGGACGATATTTTTTAGAGTTTCTTTTAGCAGCCATACGCGCTGAAGCTCGTCCTTAAATACATAAATACTGACAGAATGACCGATGAACGCAGTTAAAATACAAGCTACGGTTACGATGACCCGGCGTGAAGGAGGTATGATGCGACCAGAAAAATATGCCCATGCGAATAGGGCCGGGAGGATAAAATCAAATGCTGAGACTTGTGTATTAACACTGGGTAAAGAAATGGGAACATGCACGAACGCACCTAAAAAAAGCAGCGACCACACCAAACTATCCGACGCTCTTGTGCTTTTGAATTCTTGATCATTCATTCGAAATCATTTTTTATGAATAATATCTATATACACTGGGGCCATTATGTATTGTGGGATGGTGGAGTCCACCGTTGGAGCGATAAAATCAGTGGATCCCGCAAACTCAATACATCATAGATTTACCTCGCCGAAGATTGGCGCCGTCAGACTGTTCTTGCCACCAAGAAATAGTCTCCGTGAGGCCATGTCGTAGATCAATTTCAGACTTCCACGTCGCGGGTTTTTGAAATTTTGTCGAGTCAGCTAATAGTTCATAGACTTCCGACTGATCGGGACGATGCCTGGCTTCGTCGTTCTCGATTGGTTTGTTGGTGCCGCATATGTCGCAAATAATATTTGCCGCCTGTCCGATACTCACTCCTTGGCCGGAGCCGACATTGTAAGGAGTTCCAAACTCGATGTGCTCAGCAACGCCGGCCAGTGTGAACGCTCTCGAAATATCGGTAACGAAGTTGAAATCCCGGATTGGGCTTAAGTTTCCGACTTGTATCACGTCGCAATTAGGATCGATCGCCTGACGGATCAGTGAGGGTAAAACAGCCCGTTCGCTCTGTCTTGGGCCGTAGGTATTGAATGGTCGTAAAATTACCGCGGGTAGGTCAAACGAGCGCGCATAGGCCGTTACCATCATATCCGCAGCAATCTTGCTTGCCGCGTATGGAGACTGTGCGACCAAAGGGTGTTGCTCGGAAATCGGTGTAAATTGCGCTGTTCCATAAACTTCTGAAGTAGATGTGTGAATCATGCGTTCGACGTCTGAATTTCGGCATGCTTCTAAAACGTTCAAGGTGCCGTTGACGTTAACATTCACATAGCTGTGCGGGGCGACGTATGAATAGGGAATGGCGATAAGTGCAGCGAGATGAAAGACGACATGGTTTCCGGCCACTAATTTGCGGACGAAGGCGGGGTCACAAATGTCTCCACGCGTTATTTCAATCGAAGAATGAATGTCCTCGCTCAAATCGTCCAGCCAACCGTTATGCCCGAATGAATCGTATTGAGATAGAGCCGTAACCGTAGCGCCCGCCCGGACGAGTAACTCGGTTAGATGAGATCCAATAAATCCATCGGCGCCCGTCACTAAAACCTTGCGACCCTCAAGTTTCATGTATTTCTACCTCTATAGCGAATGGAGCCTGACCATCGATTTTTAACGGAACGAAGGTCATGGATAGACTGAATATCCAAGTTACTCAATCCCACTCCCGTATTGAGAATTCAATCTGAAGTTGGCCATTGCCGAGGGTCAATTGCCGATTCTTGGATGTCGTGGCCTATCGCTGCAAGACGATCTAAAATAGACCTGTCCGGTGGATCAGCCTCGACAATATCGCAAGATTCTGAAAGTTCCGAGGCCCGGTAACAACCGAGGACCAATGCTACATTCTCGTGAACATTCATGGCATAGGCGATCGCCAGATGAGCCAATCCCATGGAAGTTTCTTCTGCCAGAGCATGTAATATGCGTAATCTTGGTATGATTGGGGCAAAGAAAGACGGCAATGTTTCAGGATCGCAAAATAAGAGACCTTGCAGAAAAATACTACGCGCAAATAAGCGAACACCATCGCGATGAGAATCGTAGATAATGCCAGAGTCTTTGAAGCGATGGTCGAATAGATTGATCGGTATTTGCATGGCGTCAATTTCGCCAATTGCCAATGCAGCCGAGGCTTCGGTGGTGTCATAAAATGAAACGCCTACAAATCCCAAACGGCCTTCGTTTTTTAAAAGCGCCAGGGAATCTCGGACCGGTTCACGCGCAAAATCCGTCGCGTCGTGTAAAAGATATCCATCCAGCCGTTCAAGCCGCATGTTCCGGCATGTTGTATTAACATACTCTCGCATCGTTACTTCAATCTCCGCATCCGGCACGGATTTCATGGGAGGTAGTTTGCTGATTGCTCGAAATTGGTTCCCCGTTTGACGGATCCAGTCGCCGATGCGCAATTCTGCATCTCCGTAGACCGGCGCTGTATCAATCCACACAATTCCACGGGACCAGGCAGTCGTGAGAATTGCGTCAGTTTCTTGGGGCGAAACACGTTTTCCCGAATTGGCAATTCCGTATTGTTGGCCAAGCGCCGCAGCGCCGAGAATTATCTCATTAGCGAGGGGAGTGTCGGGCATTTCTTCCAAGAGGTAAGTGAAGTACAATAGAAACTGTAGATAAAAATACTGTAACTTACCGAGACAACACCGTCAGCCAAATAGGGCTGTACAGCTTGACTTTCTGAGTGCGCTCGACCATATAACATAATATCAGCGTGCGAATTTCCATTCACCCGCCCGGCGGTAGCGTGGGAAATAGCCCTAACACAAAATCATTGAATTTATGTGTAGTAATTCAGACCCGATCTGACGGTTTCCGGTTTTGACGCGGTATCTGTCAGTTCAAATTCAGCCTACGAACTTTTCCTTCCAGATTTCTTTACCGTCCTCCAGGGTCTGCATCGGCGTTCGGCCTTCACAGACTTTGCCCTGATGAGTGCGGTCATTGTTGTAGGTCTCGATCCATTCGTCCAGATCGGATTGCAGCTGCTCAATCGTCTCGTAGGTTTTTCTGCGGAACGTCACCTGATAGAACTCTTGCAAGATTGTTTTGTGGAACCTCTCACAGATGCCATTGGTCTGAGGTCATTTAACCTTGGTCTTGGTATGTTCGATATCGTTAATGGCCAGGAACAGCTGATAATCGTGGCGATCCGCGCGTCCGCAATACTCGGTTCCCCGGTCGGTGAGAATGCGCAGCACCGGCAGATCGTGCTGTTCATAGAACGGCAGCACTTTGTCGTTGAGCATGTCTGCCGCGGTGATCGGGGTTTTGGTTTTGTACAGCTTGGCCTGGGCGACCTTGGCGTAGGTGTCGATGTAGGTCTGTTGATAGACGCGCCCGACGCCTTTCAAGGTGCCGACATAGAAAGTATCCTGTGAGCCAAGATAACCGGGGTGCGCAGTCTCGATTTCGCCCCAGGCTTCGTCGTCCAACTTCTTCTTTTACAGCGCCTGGACCTGAGCCTCGGTGAGGATAATACCGTCATTGGCGACCTTGGCCTCCAAGGCCTTCAGGCGTTGCTTAAAGTTGGCCAGGTCGTGACGAAGCCAGATCGAACGCACGCCGCTGGCCGACACGAATGCACCCAACTTGCGCAACTCATTGCTGACGCGGACCTGTCCATGGGCCGGATACTCAGTGGCATATTCGACAACCGCATTCTCGGTCTCAATATCAATCCGGTTCTTCAGGTTTGGAACGCGACGAGGCTTCTCAAGCAGTGCTTCAACGCCGCCTTCCTCGACGGCATCGCGATACCGATAAAACGTGTCCCGCGACAGGCCCATGATCTGACAAGCCTTCGAGACATTGTCGAGCTCTTCAGCCAAATTGAGAAGACCGACTTTGTAACCGATGATTTTTTGATTACTCTGTAGCATGAGGGTTACCTCCTTAAGGTTTCGATGGGTTGGTTCGCACCGCCATCAAAACCGGTAACCCTCTCCTCGTACAAGGAGCGGTGTCAGATTAAGTCGGAACTACTTCAATTTATGATACCCCTTTCAATTCCGGATCTTCGTGGACGCGAAGAGGAATATTTGGTGACCTGTGTGCGTGACAATTGGGTCTCGTCGGCTGGGCCGTTCGTCACTCAATTTGAGGCACGGATCGCCGAATTTGCAAACCGATCACATGCGGTCGCAACAGTAAACGGCACCGCGGCACTACATCTTGCCTTGGTTGCCGCGGGTGTTCAAAGGGATGACTTCGTCATTGTCCCCGATTGGACATTTGCCGCCACAGCCAACGCTGTCTATCACGCCGGAGCCACGCCAATATTTGTAGACGTCGATGAGGCAACCTGGACGTTGGATCCGGACTTGTTGGCGCAGGCGTTTGAGGCGAATGCCGACAAGAAGATATCCGCTACAATTGTTGTCGACACACTTGGTCACACGGGTGACATGGATGTGTTGGAGGAGATTTGCCGCCGTCATTCCACGCCGCTGATTGAAGACGCCGCCGGTGCAATTGGCGGCGAATATAAAGGGCGTCCGGCAGGTAATTTCGGCGAATTTTCCACCTTCAGTTTCAACGGTAATAAAACGCTGACCGCTGGCGGCGGCGGTATGGTGCTCACCGACAACGAAGAACACGCTCTGTTGATGACGCATTTAAGCAAGCAGGCGCGATGCGGAGCGGACTATACTCACGACGCAATTGGCTTCAACTATCGAATGACCAATGTGAACGCGGCCATAGGTCTCGCTCAATGCGAACGGCTTCCGGAAATGCTCGGCCGGCGTCGAGAAATTTTTGACGTATATAATAGCGCTTTGTCAGATGGAAATATCTTAATGCCGCCGCCTACTCCATCTTGGGCTGGCCACAATGGATGGCTTTATTCATTGAAGTGCGAAAATTCCAGTGTTGCTGGATCTCTTGTCGAGCATTTGCAGTCAAATGGAGTTGAAGCTCGAACCTTTTGGCGCTCTTTATCGCAGCAACCACCCTATAAGGATGCCCCGAAATGCCTTTCAGGTGTTTCGGAGAGATTGTCTGGATGCGTTGTTTCGCTTCCATCGTCCAGTTCACTCACAGATGGGGAGCTGGATAAGGTGATAGACGCGCTCAAAGCGTTCGACCCCTCCAATGTGAACATTGGAATCCACGAGTGATTTGTCGGTAAAAATTCGTCCTTGTAGGGTTCGCGGATTTTACAAGCGTTGAATTCCAAACGTCGTTTCCATCCAATAGCCAAACCGTAATCGTTGCGCCGTATTTCCGTCGCATTGCTCGGGTTTTCATCTGGTGATTACATCGAGCATGTCATTGATTCGAAAAGAACCCACTCTTCTTGACGGATAAAGCTGTGAGCCGGTTCACTGCTATCGGATGCTGTGCCTGCTCCGGTGTTTGCTGACCCGCTACAACTGGAACTCGATTTAAACATGCTGCCATGGGACGAGAAGGTGTTCGTTATCGCCGAAGTGGGGCCAAACCACGACGGTAGTGTTGAGAAGGCTTTCGATATTATAGAAGCTGTTGCCAAGGCGGGCGCCGATGCAATTAAGTTTCAAACCTTCCAATCAGGTGAAACCGTTGTTTCAACGGCGACTCCCCTCGCTCCTTATATGGAGCGCTCCGGAGCGTCCCTGAATCAAAACGACTTGCACGATACTTTAGGGTTATCTCGGGACGAGTTTCATCAGATTTCCGATGAGTGTAAAAAACAGGGAATTACCTTTCTTTCCACTCCGTTTGATTTGCCGTCCGTTGAGTTTTTGCAGTCATTGGATGTGCCGTTGATGAAAATTCCGTCGGGGGAATTGACCAATCCCTTTTTGCTACAGGCAATTGCCCGGACCGGTCTCGATCTGATTATGTCGACGGGTATGGCCGAGCTCGACGAAATTTCCCGCGCTCTTTCGGTGATACGTGAGGAATGGCGAAGCAATGCCCAAACGACTGCGAATGAACCAAGTTTGGTATTGCTTCACTGTACGTCCGCCTATCCGACGCCGCTAAATGAAGTGAATTTGCTCGCGATGGATACGCTCCGGAAGACCTTCAATTTACCCGTTGGATATTCCGATCATACGATTGGCAGGTTAACGCCTGTCATGGCGGTGGCTCGAGGAGCCAGAGTAATAGAAAAGCATGTGACTCCAGATCCGGAACTTGTAGGCCCTGATCATAAGGCATCCTTGCCGATTGCGGAATTGCCGACGCTTATACAAGAAGTTCGCCAGGCGGAGTGCGTGTTAGGTGAGGCACTTAAGGCTGTCACCGCGTCGGAGAAAGAAGTCAGAGCCGTCGCGCGCAGAAGTCTTGCGGCGGCCCGAGATATAATGGCCGGTGAGTGTTTCGAGAAAAGTTTGTTGACGGCACTCCGGCCCGAATCTGGCATTTCTCCCATGCGATATGAAGCCGTTGTGGGACTTCCTTCAAAGCGAGCATATAAGCGGGGCGAGCTGATCGAATTAGAAGAATTAGAAGATTAGGCATCGGCATGAGCGCGTCGGCAAAACGGAAAATTTTATACGTTTCAGGGTCTAGGGCGGACTACGGTCCCGTGCGCGATTTGCTGCGAGCTATCGATGAGAGTGATAATCTCGACCTTGGCGTCTTGGTAACTGCGATGCATCTAAAGGCCGAACATGGCATGACGGTAAATGAAATTGCGAGTGATGGATTCGAGATAGTCGCTCGCGTCGCTGCTGCACAGGACGACGACTCCCTTATGATGATGTCAAAGTCTTTCGGTGAAATAGTCACTGGCATTGGCCGTGAGCTGGCTCGCCATTCGCCGGATATTTTACTGCTACTAGGTGATCGTGGCGAGCAGCTGTCGGCAGCCATAGCAGGCGCCATTCAAAATATCACGATCGTGCACTTGTGTGGTGGAGGCAATTCTGGATCGATAGATGATTCTTTTCGGCATGCTATCTCGAAATTTGCTCACTATCATCTTCCGATATCAGAAACCCACGCTCGACGCCTTATGCAAATGGGGGAACTACCAGAAACGATATATGTTGTTGGTTTGCCGGGAGGGGATTTACGAAAGCATGTGACGTATAGTCCATCGGATATACGCTTGATGTACGATTTGCCATCGGAAGAGCCATACTTTCTGGTGCTCCAGCACCCTGTAACCCATTCATCCGAACAAGCCTTCCAGCAAATTACAGCGACACTCGAAGCAGTTGTCGAAGTTGGGCTTCCGACTTTGCTTGCCAATCCAAATGGTGACCCCGGTGGAAGTGTCATGCAAACGACAATGAATTCGTTCGCAGCCCAATACGAGAATCTTCGGTTGCTGCCGCCGCCAGGCAATCGTGAACTATTTGCAAGTGTCATGGCTCACAGCGCTGTGCTGATTGGCAATTCTAGCTCAGCCGTTGGAGAAGCGATGAGCGTTGGACTGCCTGTGGTCAATATTGGGGATCGCCAGTCGGGTCGCGAATGTGATGCCAATTGGATTAACGTAGATTACGACCGCCAGCAGATTATTGATGGCATTCGCGTCGCACTGAACGATACCGAATATCGTGCCCGCCTCACGCAGCAATCGGAATTCGACACAGTTACCGATCAAGAATTCCGAACCGCCGAGATCTTGGCCAGCTTGGATATTTCCCGTGGTTGTCGATCGAAACAATTTTATGACCTCGGCGTCGATGTAACAGAAAACCTTACGCAAGATAGTAGTAGCTCTCAATGCGGATAAATGGAAAAAACATCGTCCTCCGGGCGATTGAAAAAGCCGATTTGCCTCAGCTTTTGAGTTGGTCCAACGACCCCGAAATCGCCCTGCAATTAGGTGAAATTCATTTCCCGACGTCACAATCACAACAAGAGAGATGGTTCGAACGCATCGATGCTGACGAGACCAATATTCGCCTGGCTGTCGTCAACGGGAACGACGAATTGTTGGGATATACAGGCTACTGGAATCTTAACTGGCGAGCCCGTCATGCGGAACATGCTGTAGTAATCGGCAATCTGAACAGTCGCGGCGGCGGATATGGTAGTGATGTTATTCGAACATGTGCCAAGCATGCTTTCGAGCAACTCGGTCTGCATCGTCTCTACTGCAATATATTGACCAGTAATTCGGGATCCGTAGCTTGTTATAAGAGTTGCGGTTTCAAAGTCGAAGGTCACCTTAGGGAGCATCAATTTCGAAATAATATGCGAACCGATCAGCTTGTTCTTGGCCTCTTGGCACATGAATTCGAAGAGCATTGAATGCCGGTAACTCTGGTTCGGCGAAGAAATTCACATTCCCGCGTATGAAAAATTCTGAAACGGGCGCTCGATTCGCCATCGGGGGCGAATTCGAAACGGATCATATAATTCTGGGGAAGATGAGTGCCCTAGATCAGCTTACGCACGGGTTGGAGGGGGCATGGACGTGGAGTGGACGTGCGGCACTGTATCAAGTGTTGCGACATTTAAAGGACCAAGGCGTTAGTCGCATCCATCTCCCCGCGTTTCTCTGTGATTCCATTATGCTTCCGGTAAAAACTTTGGGACTTGATTATAGTTTTTATCCAGTTGACGAGACATTGACCGCACAACCGGATCCAAGTCACAACGACGCCGTTCTGATCATCCATTACTTTGGACGAATTAACCCGGCTGTCCACGAGCTGAGAAAAGGTTCCGGCACAACGCACCATTTAATTGAGGATTCGTGCCAAGCGCTTCTGACAGATTGGACGAGCAGAAACTGCGATGGAATTCACTACTTGTTGAGTCCTCGAAAATTCGGGCCGGTTCCTTTGGGTGGGTGGTGTAATTTACCAGAAATGGCAGTCGAACAAAGTGCGGCGGCAACGAACCGCGCCTCTCTTTCAATGGTCGCCAGATTTGTTAAGGCGACCTATCTTGCAGATACTACGGCCAGTGTTGAGACGGAGACCGAAGAATTCTATCTTGAGGCGTTTGAGCAAACCGAGAACGCTCTCGATGAGTTGTCTACTTCGGGGTTACCTGAATGGATGTTGAAGATAATCGCTGGTGTCGATTGGTCCGCCGCTGCTCGTTCGCGAGTCCAAAATCAAAGGTTTTTGATTTCCGAACTATCAGAGTTGTTTGAATTTCCCATTCCCCACTTTGGCGAAAACGAAGTTCCGCTTGGCCAGCCCGTCTTGGTAGAGGATAGGGATGGGCTTCGGCGAACATTAGCCAGGAACAGAATTTTCTGTCCAATTCATTGGCACCTTCCGCCGGAAGTGGTCGCCGCTCGGTTTCCACAGGAACATAATCTGTCATCGCGTCTTATGACTGTACCGATCGATCAACGATACGATACCAACCGCTTATCGCAATTGGTTGAAATTGTAAAAAGTCTTCATTAGATGCCAAAATTCGAACTATTGGACGCAAGTGAAGACACGGACAGGTGGAAAACATTACTAAAATGCGGGCCCAAAGAATTCCAGGATATTTATGCGCAGCCGGAGTACGGCGGAATTCATTGTTCGAATGAGACTGAGCGGTTCAAATTATTCGTTTATTGTGAAGGTGACAATTATTGGCTTTATCCTTTCCTGCTAAGAAGCATTCCAGCCGTATATGCGTGTTTGCTTGGATTTAAAGCGTTCGATCTTGAAACACCCTATGGATATGGTGGACCGGTTGCCAACGGTGGTGACATTGAATTCATCAAGCGCGCGAACTTGGAGTTTATGCGCTGGTGCCGAGCCTCAGGTGTAATTGCTGAATTCGTCAGATTGAATCCGCTACAGAAAAATCAGAGAGAATACATCACTGGCATTGATCTGATGTTTGATCGAAGGACCGTATCGCTCGACTTAAGTGGTGAAATTGACCTCCGGCAACGATTAAAGAAGAATGCACGCAGCATGATCAGTCGATCAATGAGAGACGGCGTCGAAATTACACCGGCGGATCTCGACAAGGAATTCAAACAATTTGTCGATATTTACCAAAAGACAATGAACCGGGTATCTGCGGAAACATTTTATTTTTTTGACGAGGGCTATTTCGATCGACTACGTGAATTGATCCGCGCATCGGGAATGCTGGTTTTAGCCAAACTCGCGGGCGAGATTGCCGCCGCGGCCGTTTTTGTGAAGGGTGAACATTGGTTGCACTATCATCTTTCCGCGACCAACCCGGATCACTTCCATCCTGGGGCTACGAATGCCCTTATATTGTATGCGGCCGAAATTGGGCGTGCCGACGGATCGGAATGTTTGCATCTGGGCGGAGGGAAGACGAAGGATGCCGATGATTCGCTGTTTCGATTCGTACGAAGAATGGCAACGACGGAACACGACTTTTGGATCGGGAAACGGATACATCACGTCGATGCATATGACCAAATTCGGGACCACTGGCGCCGATGCAATGAAAAATCGGCAGCGGAATACAAGAATAGAATCCTGTGTTATCGCTATTTTGATGAGACAATTGGTATGATCGATCATGCTAAGGCGAACTATGACTGAACTTAATGTTGAATATGTTGGGCATGCTTGTCTGCTGATAAATTCAGAAGACGAGTTCCTGATAACGGATCCCTGGTTCACTAACCCGGTGATGGCCAACTCGTGGTACCATGTGCCTGCTTATTCACGTACCATCCGAGATTTGCCGTCGCTTGATTATATCTATGTATCGCATGAACACGCGGACCATCTTGATCTACCGGCATTGAGGCAATTGACGTCGGATGCGACGATCATCATTCCGTCCTTTGGAGACGGAAAATTAGAAAAGACGTTGTCTGAAGCCGATCTGCCACAGTCGGTGATATCGCTCAAAGACGGAGAAATTTACACGACACGCGGTGGCGCAAAGTGCGCAATTTACCAAGCCGATACCGGCTCGAAAGATTCATCACTGGTCATCGCAAAGGGAAATACCTGTATTTACAATCATACCGACAACTGGATTACTCCGGAAAAAATGTTGAGTATTGGGGAACAATGGGACGTCGATATCGCGTTCCAATGTTACGCAGGTGTTGGTTCATTCCCAGCGTATATGTTGTGGCCTTTGGATTATCGAATCGCGCTCGGGGAAAAGAAGAAGATACAGCTTTTCGAACGAATGAAAGAGGCTGTACTGGCGTTGAGGGCTAAGACTGTCGTGCCATTTGGTGCTAGTTTTGGTTATCTCCGGCCAGAAACGATATGGCTCAATAAAGTGTGCGCGACCGACCCTGTTGAGTGCCGGGATTGGCTTAAAAACAACGGCGTCACGGCTCCTATTACTTTGATGGATCATGGCGACACATGGTCGAAATCTGATGGGCGAAAGGATGGTGCTGTTCGACATTCGCTTATGGTCACTGAAGAGACGATTAGGGATTATTCTGAGCATTACGCCGACACAATTTTGCGGAAAAAGAACGAAGAATCGATTCCGGCCAAATATCTTTCCCTTAATGATGAGATGCTAGGGGAGTATCTGAATGCTTGGGTGACTGCGGAAGGGGCTCGCTTTACCGAACTGCCACTTGGCATCCAATTTTACATTTCGGGCGCGCAAGGCGTCACCTGGTCTGTCGACTTCAGTGCGACGGAAAACAGTGTTTCAAGAAAAATATTGCAGCGGCCAAATCTGTTTCTGTCATTAACCGAAATCGAATTGTTCAATGGACTCATACACCGACATTATAGCCTGACAGAGCTCTATTTATCCTCACGCATACAAATGAACCGATTTCCTTACGACGTATATCATAGGGAGTTCTTCGATTCGTTTTTCTGGTGGTCCGAAGGGGATCAGGTGTCGAAAAACCAAGTCCGAGCCCGCGCCCTAGGCGAAGAGTGGCAGGTGAGTGCCAAGATATGATACATCACTGCCGGATTTGCGGACATGCGGGGCATAAGGAGATATTCTCGCATCCGGAGACACCACTCTTCGTCGGTATTATCGGGGATAAAACGCCGACGAATTTGGAAAATGTGAAATTACCAATCTCGCTCTTGCTTTGTGAATCTTGTTTGACAGTACAACAAGCAAGTGATGCAAAAGTCGACGCATTATTGGATCAAATTTATTTGATTTCGCAGGATAATGCTTGTTCCGGTACTCGAACCGGAGAGGGCGAATTCGGCATGCAACGTGCGAACGAGTTTATCGAAAAGACAGGTCTGTCGACGATGCCCAAACGGGTACTCGAAATTGGGTGCAACGAAGGGCATATGCTGGAGGTCTGCGAGCGGCTAGGTGCGGAATCGCTATGCGGGATCGAGCCTTCGGTTAAGTCGGAAACTCGGCTGAGCGATAAGATTACTATCTTGCCAGGATATTTTGATGGGCAAAGCTTTCCAGCCGGATCATTCGATTTGGTATTCCTAATTTCGGTGTTCGAGCATATCCCGGACGCTGCTGAATTTCTTGGCAATATACGCGATGTCATGGCCCCTGGCGGGCAGTTGGCATTGTCGGTTCCAAACTGTGAGTCGGGGTTAGAATATGGAAATCTTGGAATGCCAATCCATGAACATTTGCTGTATTTCACCAGCTCAAGTCTAAAAAATGTACTTAGTCGCTGCGGGTTTAAGGTGGTGAAGCAAGAGGCGACGTTCGCAAACCTTTATTGCGTAGCTGAGAAAGTGGACGGTGTTTTGGAGGACAATCAAGCTGAACCGGTGCGAGCGGAGAAGTTTTGGCCCGCTTGCGAAACTCGCATTGATATCACCAAGAAATTTGCGCAAAAGCATCAAAAGAGATGGGGGCTTTATGGAGCCTGTAGTCTTACTGCTAATCTTCTCGCTTGGAGTTCTGGGATCGACCTGACCAACGCATGTTTGGCAGATGCTGATCCGAATAAGTGGGGAAAATTGGTTTCTGGATGCGAGCTTGTCACGACTAAACCATCCCAAGCCGTCGCTGACGGCGTGACGGATTTCATGGTTATGCCGTTCGGCTTTCAAGAAGGTATCCGCGAACACATTAATCGAGACTATCCATCGATGGAGCCTGTCCTCCTGTTCGAGAATATCGCTGCTCAATACGCCACGATGCGAGCTTTAAATGTCTGATTTAAGTTGGGCTGATAGCTTCTCGGGAATCGAAGCCGGTGATGTCGTTGTGGTCCAGGCTCATTCTCAGTTTCGCGGGCTAATCGCAGGCCTTGTTCAACGGATGCGTGGCGCTGGCGCTGTAATCTATTTGTATTGCGGAAATAAAGAGGAGAAGAAATTTTATCAGGAACGGTTCGCTGACTTGTATGAGGACGTCATCATCGCGGATCATATTTATGGTCGGGAAGAGTGCCACGATCAACCTGAGGAAATTCTTCAAACCGCTCGTCAGTTCGAGGCGCGATTGGGTTTAACCTATAACGAACTTATTCTGAATGATCGTCATTATGGACGCGGTTTCGCTCTTGGAGGCTACCATCATCCGAGATCGAGGATGTCCGAGGAATCCAAATATTTGGATGCAGTTGTCGCTATTAACAGGACGCTTGGATTTTGGTTCGAAGAATTTCAGGAGAAACAACCCAAACTAGGATTGCTTTTCGGCAGCATGTCGAATGTAGTTGCTCGCAATCTCGGTATTTCGGTACGAGTTCCGACCCTTCTCCGCTTTGAAAACCGCTATTATTGGGCCCATGACAGTCAACAGCAATCGCCATTGATCAAGCAATATTATGGGCGGGCGCAGCCCGATGAAGATATCAAGTTCAAAGAAGCCTATGGGGCCTATAAAAGTTATCGCGCGAAAATTAAGGGCCGCATCGGTTTGCGTGTCTTGTTTCGCCAGATTGGCATGATCACGCTGAGGACTGCATATTGGCGATTGCGAGGTTATGAGAAAGGGAAAGGGTATTACGTCTCGGAGTTTTGGAAGCTTTATTGGCGGCAACGCCGTGATTCCAACGCGATGATGGCGGCGGACCTTGTCAAACTTGAAGACCTGAAAGGACAGCCCTTTGTTTATTTTCCTCTCGCAAGTGAACCGGAGTCCCTCCAGTCATTGTCGCCGGAGTATATCTCGCAGCTTACGTGTATAGCTTCTGTTGCCCGTGATCTGCCCGCTGGCGTTGTTCTTGTCGTAAAGGAACACTTCGCAGCGGCCGGTCGACGGCCCGAGGATTTTTACGGGCAGATTGCTGATTTTAAGAACGTCAGAATCGCGAATATCGCAGAAGACGGTGTTGCGCTCATGCGGCATAGCGCAGCGGTCGTGATCATAACCGGCACGAGTGGTCTCGAAGCAGCAATCTCCGGCAAACCGGTAATTACCTATGGTCGGCGCAACATTTACAATTTTTTGCCACATGTCGATGTCATTACGGAAGAGACCGAGCTCAAGCCTGCGCTGCAGAAAATATTGATAGATGGAATAGATTCTGCTCAAGCTCAATTCGACGGTGAAAGGTTTCTCAAGGCGATGGTCGATATGTCTTTTTCACTTGAAAGCTTTAGCCCGTGGAAGCCCGACGAGATTGAGCAAGGTGATGTCGATTTAAGTTATCAGGCGCTTTTGGGAACGGCGACGAACGTTGCGCTGGAGAAAACTAATTTGAGCTAAGAGAGAATATTGATGCAGTCTGTTTTGGTCACACATTCTACGTTAGTTCGAGATTTGCGAGACGCGGGTGTTCAAAGTGGCGATAAAATCCTTGTTCATAGCAGTCTGGGCAGTCTCGGGTTTGTTGCTGGCGCGGCTAGAACTGTTGTTGAAGCCTTAATCGAAGCTGTCGATGACACTGGTACGTTAATCATGCCGACGTACTCCGGCGAACTTTCAAATCCCGCAGAATGGCAGTCTCCTCCTGCGCCGGAAAATTGGATCGAGCCCATTTTGTCGGAAACACCGGCTTATGATCCGGTGCTCTCGCCGACGAGATTAATGGGAGTAATTTCGGAATACTTCCGGCATTGGCCTAATACAATTAGAAGCCCTCATCCGCAGTCTTCGTTCACGGCATATGGTGCGGATGCCGAGAAAATAGCCGGTGAACATCCGTTCGACTATCGGTTCGGGGCAACCTCTCCTTTGGGGAAAATCTATGAAGCGCGCGGCAAGGTGATCATGCTTGGTGCTCCGGAAACCACATGTTCGCTCTTTTATCTCAGCCAAAGCCGTATGGAGAAAAATAGCGAAATAACTAAAAAAGCGCCGATTATGGTCAATGGTCGCAAACATTGGATGCCGTACCGAGACATAGAATATACGAACCATTGGTTTCCGGATGTAACAAAAGCGCTGATTGAAACCGGAATCATTAATGAAGTAAGAATTGGAGCTAGTCGAAGTCTCGTTATGCCAGCATACGAAACGATCGAATTTGTTGTCGATTGGAGGAAGCAGAATGGCTTTTGACACTCCAAATTTTGAGTTCCCGTCATTTCCGGTTTATTGAATTGGTCGAACGTGAATCGGGTTAACTAATATGTCTCCAAATATAATGGTAATTGTGCCGGCACGCGGTGGGTCCAAGCGTTTGCCAGGTAAGAATTTATTGGAAATCGGCGGGAAATCGCTATTTGTTCGGATCGACGATGTCGTATCGCAGGCTAATCTAGACGCACAAATATTCCTTACGACAGACGACCGGAGTATGGCGGCGGCGGGTGAGCGACTTGGGTGGGTTGTTCCATTCCTTCGCCCAGATGAACTGGCTACCGATAACGCGACAACCACGGATGCGATTTTGCACCTTCTAGACTGGCATTTGGCGCAAGCGAAGAAAGATCCACAAATTGTCATGGTTTTGCAGCCGACCTCGCCATATCGGCGTGCGGAATCGCTTATCAATGCCGTCGAACGGCTACGTATCGATCCTAGTATCGATTCTGTCGTTGGTATGTGCGCTATTCATCGCCCCATTCATGGCGTATTCGTTATAGACGAAGAATCAACCGCTGTTTCCGTTGCCGAAGGCGATAGCCGTTCGCCTTTCTATGTCTCAAATGGTGCCTTATTTGCCACTCGTACAACTGCATTCCGACGAGAAAAATCTCTGTACGCCGGTCGTATGTTTCCGCTGGTAATGGATCAAAAACAATCGCAAGACATCGACACTGAAGACGATCTAAAATTTGTTAACGCCCTTCTAAATACCGATATCAAGCCTCGCGCTTGTCGAGCGGAACCAACAAAGAACTAATGTCGGATTTGAGCATAGACGTTTCGCAACATACGTGTCGTCCCGATGTGACAATACGCAAAATACTGACGCGTATAGGGCTTGCTCCGCATCTTTTTCAGATCGTAATTGCAACGGACGGTACGATGTTGGGGACCGTGACGGACGGGGATGTCCGTCGGGCAATTCTTATGGAAATTTCTCTGGATGCTTCGGTGACCGAGTGTATGCAGAAGGATCCCGTCATTGGTCAATTGGGAGGTGACGAGGAAAACTTGCGCAAATTGAGAAATCTCGGCAGCAGTAGGCCGTTTCTGCCTATTCTCGATCACGATGGCAAGTTAGTCGATATCCTCGTTCAAAAAGAAACCAAGGATACGAATATTTCGACCGCCGTTATAATGGCCGGTGGTGCTGGTCGACGGCTCGGTGCGCGAACCAAAGATACTCCGAAGCCAATGCTGCCGATTGGTGGTGATCCAATTTTGGAACACGTCCTCCGTCAATTGGAGAGTGCGAACATTAAAAATATTTATATTTCCGTTCATTATCTTGCGGATCAAATTCACAACTTTATTAAGAATCGAAAAAATCGGTCGACGATCAAGTTAATGACCGAAGACGAACCACGCGGTACCGCTGGCGCGCTGAGCCAATTGGAAATGATGAACGACGGGCCGATATTAGTCGTCAATGGCGATGTCATTACAAAGGTTGATTTTGTGCAGCTTCACGATTTCCATTTTCGGCATGGATATGACGGAACCATCGGGATTGCGCAGCATGATATCGAAATTCCGTATGGCGTTGTCGGTGTTGGTGACGATGGTTTATTTGCTGGGATAAAAGAAAAACCAAAGGTGCGAAATTTTATTGCGGCGGGTCTGTATTTTCTTGCGCCTGAGTTCATTAATCTGATCCCGAAGGATCAGTATATGGATATGCCCGAACTGCTAAATCTAGGGCAGTCACTAGGATTTAAGATCGGATTGTTTCCAATACATGAATACTGGATAGATGTCGGCAGTCCGAAAGATTTAGAAATTGCGGAAGCGGACCTAACAACTTCGCGCAAGCATGAGAATTGAACGCCCTCGTATGCCAGCGTTCACCATCTAGTAAATAATGCTCCCCGGATTCTTCAAAAACGCCTGGGCCATTGGCTATACTCAGTTTTGGATGTTCTCAATTTTGAGCATCCAACTGATTGCTGTCCTGTTCGAGGGTATTGGGCTCAGCGCGGTTCTTCCGGTCCTCCAATTCATCGAACATGGAGGAAATTTTGACGTACTCACAAATAGTGGGCCGCACTGGAAATATCTAATCAAAGCAGCAGAGATACTGGATGTCTCAATCGATTTACCACTGCTTCTTATCGCCGTCTTTACACTTATTCTATTGCGTCAATTATGTATCTACGCTCGAGACGTTTACTCGGCCTCGGTACAATTGAGAATTATCAGTCATGTTCGCAATAAAGCATTCGACGGGTTCTTATTTGCGGATCTCGATTATCACGATGAAGCGCGATCTGGGCAGCTGGTAAATGAATTAACGACGGAATTGCTGAATGCGGCAGCCTCGATTTCGACCGGCATCAAATTTATCGGCCATTTACTGACCAGTGGAATCTATTGCGCCATTGTCTTCGCCTTATCGTCGTATTTGACCGTCCTCGCCTTTGTTATTCTATTGTGTGTCGCCGTCATACTTTTGAGAGTAATGCGGAAAATTCATTCTCTGGGTTACCTGGTCACTCAGGCAAACCAAGAAATGTCGACGTTTCTTGTAGAGAGAATTAAATCGATCCGTCTTGTCCGCTTATCCAATATCGAAGAAGCTGAGCGGCAAGCATTACAAAGTTTCACTGAACGACAGCGGAAAAGTCTGTTTGAGCAACGTAAGATGCTCGCCCTTTTGGGTGTATTGATTGAGCCTATCGTTTTAGCGATTGCGCTAATCTTGATCTATTTTGCGGTGACCGAACTTGGGCTTGAACTCACCTCTATTCTGCTCTTTTCGTTTATTTTGCTGAGGCTCGCACCGATTGTTAAAGAAGCGATCATTCATCGCCAATCTTATATGGCGCAGGTGGCGTCTGCTGAGGTTCTGATCGAGCGTTTAAGCTATCTCGAGAAGTCCAAAGAGGATACCGGTGGGCCGATAAATCTAATTGAGTTAACCGATGGAATTAAATTTTCTGACCTCCAATTCCGCTACGCAAGCGCGTCTGCCAACGCATTGAATGGTTTAAGTTTTGAAATTCCAGCCGGCAAAATGACAGCTTTAGTGGGCCCCTCCGGCGCTGGGAAATCTACAATTGTCGATTGTTTGCCGCGTTTAAGAAAGCCGTCGTCCGGGCAAATTCTATTTGATGGTATACCGCAACAGGAAATTAGTGCCCGAAGCCTCCGGCAAGCGATTGCTTTCGTGCCGCAACATCCGCAAATTTTTAATGTAACCGTTGCCGAACATATACGCTATGGATACCCCGACGCCACCGACGAAGCGGTTTATTTGGCAGCGCGCTTAGCGCAAGCAGAAGAATTTATAGGGCACATGGAGCATGGTTATGACACCATGCTGGGAGAAGGTGGTATCCATCTATCGGGGGGCCAGCGCCAGCGCCTTGATTTAGCGCGTGCATTGGTAAAGCAGGCCCCGATTTTGGTTTTGGATGAGCCGACAAGTAATCTAGACCCTGAATCCGAAGAAAAATTTTTGTTTGCTTTAGAGACAGTTCGCCGCGAAACAATGACGACATTGATCGTTATTGCACATAAGCCAACGACAATTCGTCTTGCCGACCGGATCGCGGTTATTGAGAATGGAGTGCTTGCGGCTTTAGGCACACATCATGAATTGGTGGCGAACAATTCTTGGTATCAGCTCGCTTATCGTGACCGCGATTACGACAAAACAAGCGGTTAGCAGTCGAACATAGGTACTGTTGAAAATGGACTTTGTTGGCTTGAAATTCGGTTGGTTTATATCTTTCCGAGATTTTTGAGTGCCGCTGTGGCGAGATTGCAGAAAATCGAAGCTTTGACTAACCGTGCCATCGTCATTGAGGACGATGGTCTGGGTACCGTTGAAATATAGTAAATCATGAATCTATTACAAAGAAGCAGCTAAACATATGCCGCAAGAAAACATTCGCTTTGCCTCAAGGGCATTATCTCAAGAGATTAAGGATTTACTTGAGGGTGCTAGCATACTTGTAACCGGTGGAACTGGATCGTTTGGTCAGGTGTTTGTTCGTGAGGTTTTGAAACTCGCCAAGCCAAGTCGCTTGGTCGTGTACAGTCGGGACGAGCAAAAGCATTTTGACATGGAACAACGCCTCAGTCCTGCGGATCATCCTTGTCTTCGCTATTTTGTAGGCGATGTGCGCGACCTCGATCGGCTAAAGCGTGCGATGGTTGGAATCGACTATGTTATTCACGCAGCCGCGCTGAAGCATGTGCCAATTGCTGAGTATAATCCCATCGAAGCAATTAAGACGAATATCATCGGTGGTGAGAATGTAATTAATGCGGCGATAGAAACCGGAGTCCGAAAGGTGATAGCGCTTTCGACAGACAAAGCTGCTAATCCGATCAATCTTTATGGTGCGACAAAGCTGTGCTCCGACAAGTTATTTGTGGCCGCGAATAATTTTTCCGGCGGCGAGGCAGCGGCATTTTCGGTGGTAAGGTATGGGAACGTTCTCGGTAGTCGGGGAAGTGTCGTTCCAAGCTTCAGGCGTATGATCGCGGAGGGCGTTTCGGCATTGCCGATTACTGATCCGAGGATGACTAGGTTTTGGATTACGTTGCGGCAGGGTGTTCATTTCGTATTAAATTGTTTGGCTGATATGCGGGGTGGTGAGATTTTTGTGCCGCGAATTCCTTCAATGAAATTGATGGACCTAATAGAGGTGATCGCACCGGGATTTCCAACTCGGGTCACGGGAATTCGGCCAGGTGAGAAAATTCATGAGATTATGATTACCCAGGATGATGCGATTAATACCCTGGAATTTGCTGATTTATATTTAATTAAGCCCGTGGGAGTAATAAAATTTAGAGATACAATCTTCACGATAAATGGCGAGGTGGGGAAACTGGTCAGCGAAGAATTTGAATTTTCATCATCGTCAAACGATTGGTGGCTGAGCGCGAATGATCTTACAGAGCTGCTCCATGACCAAGACGCCTCCTAAGACTATGCTTCGATTTGGCAAAAGTGCAGATTCACTCTTACATCATAAGCGATCCTTTTTTGAGGAAAACGAAAGTCTGCTCGAAGAAGGTCATAGAATTGCTCGTATCTATGTTGAGCAGCCTCGCCGGTCGGAATGTAAATGTTGCCGCGCTGCAATTGGGCCGGCCGCATTCACGAAACATTCCATCGATTATCACATTTGCGATAATTGCGGTCACCTGAATGGAAGTCACGAAGATACTGATGAGTTTTGTGCGACGCTCTATACGGGGGATAAAGGGCGTCAATATGCCAAAAACTATGCTTCCAGTGATAAGGAAGCTTACCATCGGCGGGTGAAAGATATCTATGAGCCCAAGGCGGAATTTCTCAAAGATGCCTTGAACGAACTAGGCGTGGAACCGCAAAAACTTAGTTACACCGACCTTGGCGCAGGTTCAGGCTATTTTGTTGCCGCGATGCGTAACCTCGGGTGGCAGAACAGCGTTGGTTACGAGGTCTCTAAAGCACAAGTAGAGCTCGCGCAGGCAATGATTGAACGGAATGCGGTGCGCCAACATGATTTGCAGGAGATCGAGACACTCGCAGGCGAAATTGAATGTGATGTGGTTTCGATGATAGGGGTCCTGGAACACTTGCAGAAGCCGCGCGACGTTTTGCGTGCGCTTCGCGAGAACCGCCACGTAAATTATCTCTATATATCGGTGCCGTTGTTTAGCCCGTGTGTAATTTTCGAGATGATTTTTCCGACAGTTTTTCAACGTCAGTTGAGCGCCGGACACACGCATCTGTATACTGAGACCTCGCTTCAATGGGTTTGCAAAGAGTTCCAGATGAAGTCTGTCGCCGAATGGTGGTTCGGCACGGATATGGTAGATCTATTCCGATCAGTTTCGGTGCAACTCGAAAGGCAGGAAGCAACTGATCAGCTAAAGCATTATTGGGCTGACATGTTCGGCGGCGTGATCGATGATCTGCAATATGCGCTTGATCGTAAAAATTTGTCTTCAGAAGTCCATTTGCTGCTCGAATTTACCGCATGACCAAAGCTTTGATAACGGGAAGCACCGGTTTGCTTGGGCCCTATCTAAAAGATGCGGTTCTGCCGCACTGGGAGGTGTTGACGAGTAGCCTTTCCGGTGGCGATTTGCCCGCTGATTTAACCGATACCGTTCAAACAAAGAATTTGATTAAAAATGCAAATCCGGATTTGGTATTCCATTGTGCGGCGATGACGAATGTTGACGACTGCGAGGTCAAGCCGCAAAAAGCTCAGGCACTGAACGTTCAAACCGTGTCGAATTTAGTCTCACATCTGCCTGCGAGAGCAAAGCTTGTCTACGTTTCAACCGACCAAGTTTATCCGAACATTTCGGGACCCCACAAGGAAGGGCAAACAAACCCAATAAACGTTTACGGGAAGACCAAGCTCGAAGGTGAAGTTTGCGCCCTTTCGCGCGCCGAAAATTTAGTACTCCGTGTAAACTTCTTTGGAGCGTCGAAAACGCCACGACGGCAAAGTCTTTCCGATTGGTTGATATCGAATTTAGAGGATCGCAATCCGATCACTCTCTTTACGGACAGTATATTCTCGCCACTGCATTTCGATACACTGACCCAGATGATTGTTGATGCTGTAAGGAATAACTTAACAGGTGTTTTCAATCTTGGTTGTCGCGCAGGGGGCAGCAAATGTGATTTTGCGAATGCTATCGCGGTGCATCTTGGATTGCCGTTGGATGCGGCTATCCCGGGATTGTCGAAGATGACAGCGATACGTGCCAAGGACTTGCGAATGGACGTGTCCCGAATTGAAAAAGCATTACAGCGATCGATGCCGACGCTGCGTGAAGAAATTGCGCGTTTATAGAGAGCAATGGCGATGACAATACTAGACACAGGTCGGTTCAAGGTAGGTGGCGAAAATCCGGTCTATTTTATTGCCGACATTGCGGCGAACCATGATGGTAGTCTCGAACGGGCGAAGGAGCTCGTTCATCTTTGTGCTGAAGCGGGAGCGCACGCGGCGAAGTTCCAGAACTTCAAAGCGGAGACAATTGTATCGGATTATGGGTTCCGGAATCTCGGCGGATCGCAATCTCATCAGGCGGGTTGGAGTAAGAGCGTTTTTGAAGTTTACCAAGACGCTTCGATTTCAATGGATTGGACCGCTGAACTGAAGGCAACCTGCGACGAGGCAGGCATCGATTATTTTACCGCGCCTTACGATCTCGAACTTTTGCAGGAACTGTCGCAGTTTGTCTGCGCCTGGAAACTGGGATCCGGTGATATTACCTGGCATGAGGAAATTGAACTCATGGCGAAGGATGGCAAACCATTCTTCATCGCCACCGGTGCCGCAAATATGGATGAGGTAGAGGCCGCCGTATCGGTCGCGCAATCCCATACGGATAGTATTTGCTTGATGCAATGCAATACGAACTACACAGCGTCGCTCGAGAATTTCCATCACATTTCCCTGAACGTTCTCAAGACATATGCGGAAGTGTTTCCGGGACTCGTTCTTGGGCTTTCCGATCATACGCCTGGGCATGCGACGGTCCTGGGTGCCGTTGCGCTCGGCGCGCGTGCGGTCGAGAAACATTTTACCGACGACAAGGAGCGCGGAGGTCCGGATCATAAATTTTCAATGTCGTCGGCGGATTGGTCGGAGATGGTTCAGCGGACCCGAGAGCTGCAGTCCGCACTTGGGACCGGAGAAAAACGGGTGATGGATAACGAACAGGAAACGGTCGTGCTACAGCGACGGGCAGTTCGCGCAATGACGGCATTGCGGAGCGGGGAACTGGTTGAGGCCAGTGATCTGACCGTCTTACGGCCTTGTCCCGAGGATGCGCTACCGCCGTACCGGATTGGCGACTTACTTGGGCGCCGGTTGCGTCGAAATATTCCCGCGGGAGATGTCATCCGATTGGAAGATCTGGAATAGGTTTGTCCGATAGTTCAGGTATATTTTTCGGAGCGACGGTTGTGCTAATTCCGGCTCTGAATGAAGCGGCGACGATCACTGAAATAGTAAAAGGCGTGGCGCCTTACGGCTCGCCGTTGGTCGTGAGTGACGGCTCAAGCGACGATACCGCGGCGCTCGCCCGTGAGGCTGGTGCCGAAGTCGTCGAATTGCCAGAGAACAAAGGCTACGAAGGAGCGCTCGATGCCGGGTTCTCCTATTCAGTGGAGCAGGGTGCGAAACAAGTGATTACGTTCGACGCGGATGGTCAATTCGATGTAGGGCTCCTGGGCACGGTGAAAGCGGCGTTGGCTCAGTCCGGTGTGGAACTCGTGATTGGGGTTCGGCCGCAGTTCGCACGTTTCAGCGAGCGGCTCTTCGGGATGTATACGCGAATGCGATTTGGTGTCGCCGATATTCTCTGCGGTGTGAAGGGATATTCTGTAGGGCTCCAACAAGCTCATGGCCGGTTTGATAGCGGCACTTCCGTTGGAACCGAACTTGCGCTCTTCGGATTGCGCCGGAGGGTTGGTTTTACGACTGTTCCAGCTCCCGTGCGCTCGCGTCCGGACACAGTCTCGCGATTTGGCTCAGGGTGGCGGGCCAATAAGAAAATAAT